>ERZ808049.622-NODE-622-length-15097-cov-4.686285_pt1 | contig 15097 bp, 12 predicted proteins | sample MGYA00380198_ERZ808049 | MGnify/ENA primary metagenome ERZ808049 (study PRJEB31490, sample SAMN06133414) | mouse gut metagenome | isolation source: Z2_2 | host: mice | place: China: Chengdu | collected 2015-05 ...
GTAGATGGCTTTGCATTGGGCCAACTGCTGGTAGAACAGCGTCAGGCTCACCTCCCGGGAGCGGATGACCGCCACCAGCTTTTCGAGGTTCGGCACTTGCCCGGTGTTGGCGGCCTCGTCCCACAGCACCCGCACATGATGGGGCAGGCGGCCCCCGTGTACGTTGTCCGCCCTTTCGCACAAGAGATTGAACATCTGCGAAAACGCCAGAGCTACAATAAAGTTGTAGGTGGTGTCGGTATCGCTGATGATGAAGAACGCCGCCGTCCGTCTGTCCCCCAGCTTGTCAAGCTCCATCTCGTCATAGCTCATAATCTCCCGGAGTTGCGGGATGTCAAATGGGGCCAGCCTTGCGCCACAGCTAATAAGTATGGAGCGGGCGGTCTTGCCGCTGGCCAGCTTGTACTTTTTGTACTGCTTGACCGCGAAACAGTCCGGCTTGCGCTTTTCCAGCCCGGCGAACATATAGTCCACCGCGTTCATAAAATCGTCATCGTCCTCCTTGACCTCCATGCCGGAAATCATGTCAACGAGGGTGTTCATGTTCTTGTCCTCGTCCGGGCCCTCGAAGATGATATAGGCGATAAGGGCGCAGTATAGGAGCGTTTCTGATTTCGTCCAGAACGGGTCGCCCTCCTTGCCCTCGCCTTTGGTGTTTGCTATTAGGGTATTGACAAATTTCAGAATGTCGGCCTCGTTGCGGATATAGGCCAGCGGGTTATAGTGCATAGAGCGGGAAAAATCAATGCTGTTGAAAACCTTGATTTTATATCCCTTTTTCTTTTGCAGGAAATACCCCGCCTGCTCCAGCACCCCGCCTTTTGGGTCTACCACCACATAGGAGGAATGGGCCTGCAAAAGCTGGGGCGTGAGCCAGAACCGGGTCTTGCCGGAGCCGGAGGAACCGACAACACAGCAATTCAGGTTCCGGGCGTTGGCGGGGACGGCGGGCCGGGTGTTGGTGGTGAGAAATTCCGTCCCGGTCAGAATGATGTTGTTCTCAAACTTGGGGTCGGTGAACGGCTTGATGTCTTTTTCCGTTCCCCAGCGGGCCGAACCATACTCTTCATCCCGGCGATATTTTTGGGCTTTTTTGCTCTTTTGGTAGATTATCAGCCGGATGGCCGCCGCCCCCACAATGCCAACGAGCCAGTCAAAGGGGTCAAGCCCCGGCGCGAAGTCGGCAAAGGCCGGGCCGAGGGCCGCCACCATCCCCACCAGTTTGTGGGCCAAATCCGCCCCCGCCGCCAGACGGTAGGCCGTCCCCACTTTCAGGCAGGCCCACGCGATAAACAGATAGGGGAGGTTCGGCAAAAGGTACTTTTTCAGCTTATCTGTCCTCATGGGCGGCCTCCTTTACGCGGTCTTTCTTTTGGGGCGCGGGCTGGCGCAGTATCTCGGCGGCGGCCCGTCTGAGCTGTTCCCGGATGGGTACGCGGTCAGTCTTTGCCTTATCCAGCACCCGGCGGGAGTATTCCGAGAAACAAGCGGTGATTGCGTCCGCCTGCCCGCTCTTGAAGAACAGCAGATACTTGTCCGGCCCGGTCTTGTAAAAGGCATAGTCAACATTCCACTTCCGGGCCACCCGGTCAAATTCCTTTGGGGCCCCGGTGAGCTCGATGCTGTTGGTCGCCGCGCCGTGGGCCATGAGCTTTTTCACGGACTGCCTGCCGTGGGGCGTCTGGTGGGCCCGGCGTTCCTTTTGTATCTTCCGGCCAGCCGCCCGGAGCGCATAGGCCAGCCCCCGGGCCGAAAGTTTTCCCGTTCTGATAGAAAGTGCTATCGTGCGCCGGGAAACATCCTCGTCAATCAATCAGAACCGCCTCCTTTCATGGGGGATAGCCCTCCGGCCTTTGGGACAAAATGTCTCGAAGTCACCGCTCCTCCCGGTTTGTTTCCGGGTGCTTGCGTTCAGCCGCCAGAGAGGAACGGTCAATCACTTCCTTGTAGGCGGCCATCTGTTCCCGGATGGAGAGCCGGGGGAGGGCAAAAACCTTGTGCTCCTTGGGAATATCCTCTATCCCGTGGTAGACTTCCTTAATATCGCCAGTCTGGACGATATAGCCGCCGGGGGCAAGGTGGCCGCCCTCATTGATGGATATGTCCCGCCCGTATGCCTCATAGTCAAAGTAGTCTTTCAGCTCGGCGGGTATCGGCAAGTCCTCTGCATAGCAGCGGCCCAAATCGTCCTCGCTTTCAATATCCGGGTAAAATTCAAAGCAGTCCAGATTTTCCGCAAGGTTGATGATGTCCGCCACGCTGGAGGTATGCGCCCCCATATGGAGCGCGGCCTCGAATTTTTCAATCTCGCTTTGGGGGAGCTCCGAGAGCAGGCAGGCCAGATGGTTCAGCTCGTCCAGATTTTCATACTCGCCCAGATAGTCATAGAGCCCCAGCACATCGCCGTCAAAGCTGGTGATGAAAAATTCCTCGTAGCGTATGCCGTCCACGCCGATATTCTTTAACAGCGCCTCCACCGCCTGGGGGCTGGTGGGGAATTTCAGCGTTTCCCCCACCAGCTCGCCCTCGTTGTATTTCCCCAGATTGGTGATGTACGCCTCGAACAGCGCGGCCACGTCAGCGGCGGCCCTGTCCCTTGACGGTCAAAATGCCCTCAAGGGTGGTGGCGGTGATGCCCAGCCGCTGGGCCACGGCGATGTCGTTCTTCATGGACTCGGTGACGGTATGCCCGCACACCACCAGCACCCGGGAGCGGCGGAGCAGGTCGCGGCCAATGTCGATGCTGCTCTTGTGCTCCTCGGGAACCGCGTCATTGAGGAAAAGGGGCAGGAACAAGGCCGGGCAGATAGGGGCAAAGCCCGCATCGTAGACCGCCCGGCAGTACTGCGCGGCCAGCTCCGCATTTTCCGTGTCGCCGCCATACCAAGCGGCGGTGATGTAAGCAAGGGGTCGTTTCATAGTCGTTTACCTCCGATATTTTGATAGTTGTCGTTCAACCCTATCCCCCCGCCCTTTCCCATTCATGGGAAAGGGGGCGGCTCTGGAGGATATATCCCCCGCCGCGCCGGGAGGGGTGGCACAGCCGGGGCGGGCCGTCAAGGGCAAGCCGCCGCAGGCGGCGGGCGTTCCGCCCCTTGACCGCCCACTCCCGGCTGTGCTCAGTAGCAGGCGGCGACGGGGGATATACCACCAGAGCCCCTCTCTAAAAGAACGCCATGCAAGGCGCGGGGGAGGGGCGCGGGAAAAAGAAAAACCTCGGGACAAAATGTCTCAAGGCTTACTTTTCCCGGTCGGTCTTTTTCTCCGGGGCGGTGCGCTCCGGGGGCTGTTTCTCTTTCCATTCGGCCAGCAGGGACATAATCTGGTCTTTCATTTCCCGGGGCGTGGCGTCCTTGCCGAAATACTTGTTCAATTCAGCGGCGGAAATAATCACTTTGTCTACCTCCTTTTTCTCACGGCTCAAAATGCCGTCAATGACATCGCCGTTCAGTTTCCCGTCCTTATCCAGCTTGCGGAGCTCCTGGGCCTGGGAGAGCGAGGGGGACGCCTGCTCGCCCTCAATGGAAACGGCGATAAACCTCTGGTTTTTGGGCTTGATGAACGAGATTTCCACGGCGGGGGTGAAAGACAGCTTTTTCTCGTTCACCATAGACTGGAGCTCCGGCACAAGCTCGGTCAGCCGGATATACCGCTGTACCTGCTTGTAGTTCATGCCGTTGCGCTCCCCCACGATTTCCGTGGAGCGTTTTCCAACGTCCCCGGCGGCCACGCCCTCCATCTTCGTCCCTTGATGGCTGATGGCCTCCACCTGCATTTTCAGAGACTGGGCCTTTTCCATCGGCAGAATCTTTTCCCGGTGGCGCAGGTTGTCGTCCGTCATCGCAAGGATGGCCTCGTCATCCGTCATGTTGCGGACGATACAGGGCATATTTGCAAACCCGGCCAGCTCACTGGCCCGCTGGCGGCGGTGGCCCGCGATGATTTCATAGCCCCCGCCCTCCCGGGGACGCACCAGCGCGGGCTGGTGTACGCCGTTGTCCTTGACCGACTCCACAAGCCCTTTCATTTCCGCATCGTCCCGCACCCCAAAGGGATGGTCTTTGAACGGGAACAACTCCGAAAGTTTGAGATATACAATCTCTTCCTTTTCAGCGCGGGTCGCATCACGGGGCTGGGGCGGCGGCTCCGGCGCAGGCTGGGGAGCGGCAGGGGCTTCTTCCCTGCCCTTTACCGTGGCGGCCTTGGCCCCCTTGCTTTGGGACATTTTGTCTCGAGGTGGGGACGGGGGCTTGTCCGTGGCCGCCTTATCAGCCTTGGCTGGGCGGCCACGGCGGGCTCCCGTCCCTCCCGGTTCGCCGGGCCCCGCCTTTTCTTCCTTGGGCTTGCGGCCCCGCCTGCCCTTGGGCTTATCCGGCTCGGGCGCTTTTTCCTTGGCGGCCTTTTCCTTTTTGGCGGGCCCCTTTTCCCCGGTGGCCTTTTCCTCCGGGGCCGGGGTGGGCGGCTGTTCCGGTTCGGGCGGCTCGTTCTTTTCCACCTCCGCACGTTCCGCCGCCCGGCGCTCCGCCATCAGCTTTTCAATCTGGTCAGCGGAGACATTCACCTCGCCGGGAGCACCAGCGGGGGCATCCTGGGCGGGCGCATCCACGGCGGCCTGCTCGGGAATGTTCTCCGGGGCCGGGGGCTCCGGGGTGGGAGCGTCCTGGGCAGGAGCACCCGCCGGGCCGGCATCGAACAAGCTGGGCTGGGGATTTTCCTCCGGGCTCACGTTTAATTTTTCGTCTGCCATTCGTTACCTCCTTTTTTAATTTCGTGAATGTTGCACAAATCTTGCGCTAAAACTTTGTTACTATTTTTTCGCCTCCCTCCCGGCTATCCACGCAAAAAAGCCGCCCGTTTTTTCATGCCGGACGGCTTTCTGCGTAATGTGATAGCTCAAATAATATTTTTTTGTGGGTGTAGGCTCCGAAAAGCCTTGATATTACAGTGTTCCTATTAAAACTCATGGTGTTAGTCAAAAATTGTGTTGATATTGAATTAGGGTCTTGAAACCAAACATATGTTCCGATATAATATGAATATCTTAACAATTTATGAGGTGATAATCTTATGGAAGATAAAATCAAAACCCTTTTTGACTACATTAAAAATCTTTGCGAAGCTGATTTAGATCGGATCATTAGTTTTGTACTTGGCATCGTTTCCATTGATCAACAGTCACAGGAAAAACCGGATTGTCCATACTGCAGGGGTAAACATGTTGTAAAATTTGGCCATCGGAATGGAAAACAACGTTTTTTGTGCCGCGGGTGCAGCCGGACATTTATGCGCTCAACCAATACCTTGATGGCTAACTCCCATTACACCCAGTCTGTATGGATAGATTTTATTCAAGACACACTTTATGGTAAAACTTTGGATGATTCCGCGGAAAAATATGGTTTTTCCCATCAAACAGCTTTTAATATGCGCCATAAAGTACTTATGGCTTTACAAGATCTTCTTGAACAAAATACTGTCCTTCTTTCCGGTATTGTTGAATTTGATGAAACCTTTGTCCTTGACTGTTATAAGGGAGCCCGCGTTCCAAAAGAAGCGGGACGTAAGGCCCGCAAACATGGGGCAAAGGCTGCAAAACGTGGTATTTCGAATGAATATATCGCAATTTGCACCGGGGTTCAGCGGGATGGCGATGCCATCGCCGCAACGGTAAACCGGGCAAAACCATCCAGTGAGGAACTTGGCGAAATATTTCAGGGACATATAGCGGAAGACTCACTAATCCTTACAGATGGCCTGCGGAGTTATAACATTCTGGAAACCCTGGCAAACTGCACAGTTGTAGATGTCAATCACGAAGAAATCAGGGGGATCTTTAACCTAAATACCGTAAACAGCCTGCATTCTTATATCAAAAAGACTTACGATCATTATCGCGGAGTGGCCACCAAATATATCAACCGCTATAATGCATTATTTTCTATTGCCTTTCGATGCGCAAAAAATCTGAAGGACGCATTGTTTTTCTCCTTATGTACAGTCGGGAACAATTGTTACTGGCATAGCGTGAAGGATGTCCGTAGCTATCAGCTGGTGGCGCTTTAAATCAATATCAACACATTGATTGACTAACACCAAAAATTTTAATATGATTGCAGAAATATCTGATTTTTACCCTGTTTTATTATTGTATAGGTCATTTAGAAAAGATGCCATAGATTGTACATTGACAATTTCATAGCATGGTACTGGAAGTCATACAGGTGCATGGGATAGGATCTCTTATTAAGAACAGTTTTACCTCTGCTTAATCGCTGCACAGCACGGCCTGAAAATACGCGGCAGAAACTCTGGCGCAGGAAGTGGTCCAGGGTGCCATGCACGAATAAACAAATTTTTTTAGCATTAGAACGTCTTGTTTTTATTTTTTTGTTGAAGTGGCTGGCTTTAGAATCGTAAGATATACAGGTAAGGAACCGTAGGCTCTTTCCAGCCACACAGAAAGGAGGTCACTGTGGCGGAACATACAAGCAAAACTCTGAAAGCCAATCCAGAAAAAAGAAGCTATTCTGTTGCGGAAGCAGCAGAGATATTGGGAGTCAGCAAACGCTCGGTATACAATCTCTGCGCTGCGGAAGCTTTTAAAACGGTACGCATCGGCAAAAAACTGCGTATCTCCAGAAGATCCTTTGATGAATGGCTTGATGGGAACAGTAAAGCATAAAAGGAAAGGAGCCTGCACATATGGCATCAATTCAAAAAAGAGGAAAAAAACATGCTGTCGTTTATACCTATACAGACCAGGAAGGACAGAAAAGACAGAAATGGGAAACTTTCAGTACCAAGGCTGAAGCACGGAAAAGGAAATCAGCTGTGGAAGCCGAACTTGATAACGGGACTTTTATACCGCCAAATACTACTACAGTGGAAAATTTTTTAAAGGAATTCGTGGAGCTTTATGGAGAAAAGCGGTGGGGTCTTTCAATCTATGCCAGCAATACGGCACTCATCAACAATTATATCAATCCGTTGATTGGAAACCTGGTTGTCCAGGATATCAACAAAAAGACTGTGGATAAATTTATCCAGCAGCTTCAGAAGACCGCTCCTGTAAACACCCCGTATCGGCATGCAAAAACAGAATTTGTAACGCCATGCACCATTGAGAAGGTTATTAAACTTCTCCGGTGCGCTTTCCACCAGGCAGTCCGCTGGGATATGATCGGTAAGAACCCATTTGAAGATGCTGACCTGCCGAAACGGGAAAAGAAAGTCCGGGCCATCTGGACGGCAGACATCATCCGCCAGGCCCTTGACAACTGCCAGGACGGGAAACTGTATATTGCAATCAACCTGGCCTTTGCCTGCTCCATGCGGATGGGGGAGATCACCGGCCTGACCTGGGACTGCCTCCATATCGCAGATGATGATATCGTAAACGATGACGCACATGTATGGATTGAAAAAGAACTTACCAGGGTAGACCAGCGGGCCATAGACGCACTTGGGGAAAAGGACATCCTTTTCGTGTTTCCGAGGCTGATGGGCGGCAAATCATCCACCAGGCTTGTCCTGAAAAAACCAAAGACAGAAAGCAGCATCCGCAAGGTATGGCTTCCTAAGACCCTTGCCCTTATCCTGCGTGACTGGAAGGAAAAACAGGACAGGCTGAAAGAATTCATGGGGCCGGACTACACGGACTACAATCTGGTACTGGCACAGGAAACGGGAAGGCCCTGCGAGGACCGCATCATAGGCAACCAGTTTGAACGCCTTAAAAAATCTGCCGGACTGCCCAATGTAGTGTTCCATTCCCTGCGCCATTCCAGTACGACCTATAAGCTGAAGCTGAACAAGGGAGATCTGAAAGCTACCCAGGGAGACACGGGACATGCGCAAATCGATATGATTACGGAAATCTATGCACATATTCTGGATGAAGACCGGAAAATCAATGCACAGAAATTTGAGACGGCTTTTTATTCCAATCCTGATATGCGCCCTGTGGAGCGCAGCCTCCAGGGCGAAGAAAACAGCTCCGTTCCGAATCCGGATGCCATGATGAAACAGCTGGAATCTGCCCCACAGCTTATGGACGCATTTACCCAGAAATTCATTGAGCAGTACGGAGAGCAGATCATGACTCAGCTTGCGAAAAAAATGCTCGGTACATGAAACGTCACAAGACGACACAGGAAGCAACCAGAGTACACGGGAATACAAATTAGCAAAATGATTAGCAGACCTTGTTTTTCCCGCAAGGGGGTTCTAATCCATTTCGGACTTCCCCTACAGGCGGCAGGTCGAAAATAAGGTTATGAAAGGAGGGCATGTTGGAATCCCTGAAGGAACAAAAATGCCGCAACCCTTGAAGTTACGGCATTTCAGCGTCCCCGAGAAGATTTGAACTTCCGACCCCACGCTTAGGAGGCGTGTGCTCTATCCAGCTGAGCTACGAGGACTCGAACGATATGAAGTTTATGAAAAGAACTTTTTACCCTCCACGGACTTTGATGACCGGGATATTAGGAGGCGGTCGCTCTATCCATCTGAGCTACGGAAACGTGTATTAAATTGTATAAAACTCATTACCTCATATTCTCAAAAAATACTGCTTCCCGGTAACAATCCTATTATACCAGATTTTTTCAATTCGTCAAGCCTTGAATTTAGCAGTTCCCGTCATCCAGATCTGTCCTTTAAATCTCCTCCCAACCAGAGGCTCGCCGATCAGATCCTTCTTATTAATAGCGACATCAAAAAACATGTCATTACATTCCAGTTTCATCTTACACACTTCTTCCCCAGTGACACAATTCTTTACGATCTCCAGCTCCTCAATCGTACCAATAATAGAATACTGATCACACTCAATCCCACATGGCATAAAGGAAGACTCGATGATAGAATAGATATCCTCCTTCAAAACCCGCCTGGAGATCTGGGAGTACAGATCAATATCCTCTATCGTCAGAGACTCCATGGCCTCCTCATTGCCATTCTTTGCAGCTTCCAGAAGATTATTCCTCTCCTTTGCAGCCACCTTGGCCATCTCCCTCTCCTTTGCCGTCTTTTTAATAGGAAGAAGAATCTTTCCCTTTACAGAAAGTCCAGCTAAGTTTACATAATCCACATCTGTAGAATTCTTAGCCATCTGTCTTTCCCGGTACTCCATAACATTTTCCAGATAATAGATCAAAGAGATCCCCACTCTGTACTCATCAAGAAGGCCTGCATAAGTTTCCCTGTCCGTATGCCGCTGAATCGAACAATCCGCATTCGAAGAAATAGACCTGCCTACCATATACGGAACATAATACTCCGGTTTCACATCTCCTGTCTCATCCATCTCGCCATAAATATTAACTCCCATTCCCGGGGCTATCTCCGCTCTCACCTCACACAGATTGGTCTCCTCATCTAACTGGATCTTTCGTACCTGGCCTGGCTGGCAATGGGCAGCCAGATTCTTCATCAATAGGTCAATGTTATGTTTTCTCTGATATTCACTAAATCCAACGGTACGCAGAAATCTATGCATGAACTCACCTTCTCTCCTACCTTTTACCCCTCTAGTATCCCGCCCTAAACGTAAAGCTTTCTTATTATAACCGATTATATCCCATATTGCAACCTCACCAACCCATTTGGCAGCGATTTAATCACAAAAATAGTAACAGTTCAGACGCCAATGTCGTTTAGTTAAATGTAGAAAATAGGAAGGGACTGATTAAAAAAATTAAAAGCGATGAGATTTTTGCAGATTTAGGGTAGAAATTATAAAAGTGAGAACCGGAGATACGCCACATATGTATTTTATTGCATGGCAAACAAGCAGGTTCACACCTGCTTCTCAAAAGCAGTATCATCATCAGAATCAGAGGCGGCTTCGCCTAGGATGCCATGTATACAAAATACTTAGGTGTCATAAAATGGGCTGTCTTCAATCGTGGGACACTGCGCTCATTACGAATAGGAATGAGCTTTTTGCCGATCAGAGTCATGATGTCCTCAGGTATTTGGGGTGGACGCAAACGCAAAAAGACTCTGCAGACATGTGCCGCCGCAGAAAAGTTTACTTTGTACTCATACTTTGTATCTTCCCTTTTTTCTACCACCGTATGGCTTATTATGGTCTCTGTCAGATTGTAGGCGATCAGCTTTGCCCAAATCTCCTGCTTGATAAACTCTGCCTTGTATGAGTGAAAACTGGTAAGGCCAATGGCATATTTAAGCATGCGAAAAGAGGTTTCAAGCCCCCAGCGGGTAAAGTAAAGGCGTTTGATGTCTTCCGTGGAGAATTCATTAGATGGAAGGTTGGTTACAATACATTCATAAGAACCATTTTCCAACGGGAACCTGACAACCCGGACAGGAAGTGTATAAGTATCCCTGGAGCCATATGCAAGAAAGTCAAAAGCGGTTGCAAAGCCGACAAAGGTGACATAATCACCGTATGCCTTGACTTTTTTTGACTGGGAACGTTTGATGACAATATCAAGGCAGATGTCAAAAGCCCCTTCTTTCGGGACTGGCAGATGCGCGGCCATGCCACGATTTGTCACATCCTTAGTACGAAACAGGAAAAACTGCTTTTTTTCTATGACATGAGTCATATTATTGTAAGAGCAATACCCGCAGTCCGCAATAAAGATGCAGGAAGTATCATTGGGCTGCCTGACCCGGTCCACCATAGTGCAGAAAGCTTTGTATTCATCTTTGCAATGAACTGGCTGGATGATGGCGTCCTCATAAGTATGGGTATCAAGGTTATAGAGGGCATTGAGAAGGAGGCTGTAAATTCCTTTGGCGGAATGGCCCTCGGAGACAAAGTAAACCTGATAGTCCCACTGGGGAGCGCTGAAAAAGGAAAAAGAAGAGCCGTCAGCAGCAAGCAGTTTGTATTTGTGTGGAGAGTCCAGAGAGGAAAGTGAGGAGTTAAGTTGATGAAAAGTAGCTTCCACGGCTTCAGGCTTAAGCTTGTCCCGCTGCTGGTTTAAGGCGGAGAGGGAAGGAGCGTGAGAGTCGAAGTTGAAGAAATCAACAAATTCATTTCTGGAGCTGAAAGCCCCCTGGGAGACGAGGAAGGAAATGATCGTCTCCGGAGGAAGCGCGCCTAGTGAAATCCTTATCAGGATTGACCAGATAAGGGGAAATGTGAGAGGAGACATAAAAAAGAGCATAACAAAACAAAGATTTGATTTGATGAAAAAACATGATAAAAACTCCTTGGATTAGAATGAAATTAACAGTTCTAAAACCAAGGGCCGCTTTCGCTACCTTTTAAAATACAATCAGTAGCGAGAGCGATTGCACATTTTGGACTATATGTCAACCCTTTTTGAAAAAAATATAATTTTCTGTTTCCGTCCCTTCCCAAATATGGAAAAGGCTTCGGAACATAAATCCTATTCCGAAACCCTTTCCATCTATAGGCAAACTACTATTTCACATGGTCTCTTAATCGCTTCCTAAGATAGTTCCTTGGTAAAAAACATATCAAGCTCTCACCACAACTAAAATCCGCTCTTACACAACCCCCTGTGCCATCATAGCATCTACCACCTTCTCAAATCCGGCGATATTAGCGCCTGCCACATAATTGCCCGGCACACCGTACTTCTCTGCGGCAGCAGCTGCTTTGGCATAGATGTTCACCATAATATCCTTGAGCTTTGCGTCCACTTCCTCAAATGTCCAGGCAAGTCTCTGGCTGTTCTGACTCATCTCCAGAGCAGATGTAGCCACGCCGCCTGCATTGGCCGCCTTACCTGGCATAAACAGCATCTTGTTCTCCAGGAAGAAATCTGTCGCTTCTCTGGTAGAAGGCATATTCGCTCCCTCAGCCACAGCAAAGCATCCGTTAGCCTTCAAATCCTTGGCATCGTCCAGATTCAGCTCATTCTGAGTCGCGCATGGAAGAGCGATATCACATGGAATCGTCCAGATGCCCTTTCCTTCCGTATATACAGCACCCTCAACCGCATCCGCGTACTCTTTGATCCTGCCTCGGCGAACCTCCTTAATATCCTTGACAATATCCAGCTTAATGCCATCCTTATCATATACATAGCCATTGGAATCACTCAAAGCCACAACCGTAGCTCCCAGCTGCTGAGCCTTCTCCGTAGCATAGATAGCCACATTTCCGGAACCGGAAATAACAACCTTCTTTCCGGCCAGCTCCTTCCCATTGTGCTTTAACATCTCATCAAGAATATAGATCAAACCATAGCCCGTGGCCTGGGTACGAGCCAGAGAACCGCCGTAGGTAAGCCCCTTACCTGTAAGAACCCCTTCATACAATCCGGTCAGTCTCTTGTACTGCCCATACATAAATCCGATCTCTCTTCCGCCTACGCCGATATCGCCTGCGGGAACATCCTGATCTGCTCCGATGTACTTGCTAAGCTCTGTCATAAAGCTCTGACAAAATGCCATAACCTCTCGATCCGATTTGCCCTTTGGATCAAAGTTTGAGCCGCCCTTTCCGCCGCCGATTGGAAGTCCGGTAAGAGAATTCTTAAACACCTGCTCAAAGCCAAGGAACTTTAAAATGCCCTGATTTACAGACGGATGAAGTCTTAAGCCGCCCTTGTACGGTCCGATAGCGCTGTTAAACTGCACCCGATATCCCTTGTTCACCTGAACCTGTCCATTATCATCAACCCACGGAACACGGAATGAAATGATCCTTTCAGGCTCAACCAGACGCTCCAGCAAAGCTGCCTTCCTGTACTTCTCCTCATTGGCATCAATTACCAATTTAAGAGAATCCAGCACTTCCTTAACTGCCTGGTGAAATTCGCTCTCTCCCGGATTCTGTTCCACTACCTTGGCATAAATCTCATCAACATAAGACATATCAAAATTTCCTCCTTTTCTATCTCGTTCTCTTTTTTACACTTTATTGCGTTACTTTGACATTATACCAACTCACACTTTATACGTCAATAAAAAAATGAAAAGGCAGGCATCAATACCCCAATGCCTGCTCTAGAGCCTCCTTTTCCTCTTTTCCAAGAGGCGTATCCGTCTCCCCCTTTTCAATCGTCTTAATATAGAGATAACACCCCTCCCTGCTGTGAACCGAATTTAATATAAATCCGGTATTGTTCGTATCCAAAAGCGCAAAGGCAAAACTTAAATTACCGCCCATACCTGTAAAAGCATTGTATTTCACCATGCCAAACTTCTGATAGGAACTTCTCACCCCCCTGGTCAATGACTTCAAAATATCCTTGTTTGACTTGTCCTGAATCTTCAGCTCCGTAATGTCCGCAATCTGGTCTACAATAATATCCTCCAGAGATTCCGCGTCTTTCCCTCTCATAAATAAATCATATTTGCGGTACAGCCGGTTTGTTTGCACTACACATATAACAACCATGATTAAGAGAAGAATTGTGATAATTCCTAAACTTAAGATGACAATAGCTGGATCAATAGGCCAGCTATTTAGCATACTCTCTGTTACCATGATATTTCCTCACTTTACATCAAATTTATAACATCACTTAATAGACTCAATCAGCTCAACGATTCTCTCCAACTCAGCCTCTGAATAGTACTCAATCTCAATGCGTCCTTTATTTCTATCCTTCTTATTTATGATCACCTTTGTCCCCATGACCTGTTTCATCCGCTCTTCCAGATCTTTAAAGATGAAACTTAAATCCTTCTCCTCTTCCTTTGGCTTCTCCTGATTCTTGGGTTTTCCCAAAAGCTTTACCAGCTTTTCCACTTCCCGGACACTCAGTCTCTGGTCTATGATCTTTAATCCGATCTGATACTGTGCATCCTGATTTTCCAGGGCCAGCAGCGCTCTGGCATGTCCGCTGGACAGCTGCCCCTGTATTAGCATGTCCTGAACACGCTTGTCCAATTTCAATAATCTCATACAGTTGGTAATGGCAGTACGGCTTCTTGATACCCTCTCAGCAATCTCCTCCTGAGTCAATTCAAACTCCTGCATCAGCTGCTGATAAGCCTGAGCCTCTTCTATAGGATTCAGATCCTCTCTCTGCACATTCTCAATGAGAGCAATCTCCATTGCCTGCTGTTTTGTGTACTCCTTGATCACTACAGGAACTTCCCTGAGACCTGCCTCCTTGGCTGCCCGCCATCGCCTCTCACCTGCGACGATCTCGTAATGATCCCCACTCTTTTTCACCAGAAGAGGCTGCAACACTCCATATCTTTTAATAGAGTCTGCCAACTCCCCAATAGATTCTTCGTTAAAATCTTTTCTTGGCTGTCCTTTATTCGGCTCAATGATGGACAGCTTCATCATATACTCTTTTCCCGGCTCTTCCTTTTTCTCTTCAACAGTATAATCTGGGGATGTTTCACGTGAAACACTTCTATTTTCCCCTTCCGAATTTTCTACAACATCTTCCCCAAAAATTGCTCCTAAGCCTCGCCCCAAACCTGTCCTTTTTGCCATCAAATGTCCTCTCCTCTGCTCATCACTTCTGCTGCCAGCAACCGATAACTCTCCGCCCCTGTAGACCTGGAATCATATAAATTAATAGGCATCCCATGACTTGGCGCTTCCGCCAAGCGAACATTCCTTGGTATGATTGTCTTATAAATATTTTGATTCAAATTACTCTTCACGCTCTCAACAACTTCCAGAGAAAGATTGGTTCTGCCGTCATACATGGTAAAAACAACTCCCTCTGTCTCCAATCCAGGATTTAGTTTTTTCTTCACAAGATTGACTGTTTTCAAAACTTGATTCAACCCCTCCAATGCATAGTATTCACATTGAATCGGAATCAATACGGTATCGGCTGCCGTTAGGGCATTGATCGTAAGCAGATTCAGAGAAGGAGGGCAATCAATGATCAGATAGTCGTAGTATTTCTCTACTGATGATAAATTATTTTTTAAAATTGATTCCTTGCTCTCAAAATCTAAAAGTTCAATCTCTGCCCCTGCAAGATTTACATCTGATGGAAGCACATCCAGGTAATCCAGAGCTTCTCTTATAATACATTCTTCTATCCTGCACTCTCCGATCAGCAATTCATAGACAGTTTTATCTATGTACCCCTTCTCTAATCCCACACCACTGGTCGCATTACCCTGAGGATCACAGTCAACCAACAGAACCTTCTGTCCAGCCTCTGCCAGA
>ERZ808049.623-NODE-623-length-15087-cov-3.918254_pt1 | contig 15087 bp, 10 predicted proteins | sample MGYA00380198_ERZ808049 | MGnify/ENA primary metagenome ERZ808049 (study PRJEB31490, sample SAMN06133414) | mouse gut metagenome | isolation source: Z2_2 | host: mice | place: China: Chengdu | collected 2015-05 ...
AAGATTCAGTAAAAGCTAATGTTTTAAAAATTCCACCTGAAGATGATTGTTTTTTAATATTTATATTTGCGTTTCTTGCTGCACATACTTCAACTGGAAATCTTTCGTCACATTGGTTAATAATCGGACAAACACGCTCACATATATGACAATCAATACAGTGTGACAAATCTACTTCAGGATAAGAAAAACCTTTCGCATCCTGAACCATAGATATGCATCTCTTGGGACATGCTTGTTCACACGCATTGCATCCACAGCAATCTTTTTCTGATTTTATATCTATCATATACTCCGGCGTAACTTACTGAAGACTTGTATAAAAAACTGTTTCTCTCTGTTATTAAGGGCATATATCCACATAAAAATACAATAAGATATTATCATTGCAATACCTCCTAACAATAGATTCTGCGGACGTCCATAATCTATAAACCTCCAGCTTGTCAATCCCACTCCTATAAGTAAAATAGGAACAATTGATATTTTTCCTATCTGCTGCCAAAATGCAACTATATCAAGGCCTTGTTTCCTTTGATAATATACATTCATAACAAACCCTTGTCCCAAAAGTAATGCACCTCCAATCGCAATGGCACAACCTATTGCACCATATAATTTTGATAACCATATTTGAAACAAAAGACTTACAATAGCAATGGCTATATACATCAGCGACCTGAACTTTAATTGATTTCTAGCCTGAAGAATGCTAATTCCTATATTTTGGATTAATGGTATAAATAAAGCAACGAAAAAGATCAGAGTTACAATGTATGATTCAGAATACTCGTTTCCTGCCCATATCACAATAAATCCTCTTCCTAACACTACAAATCCGCACAAAATTAAAAACAAGACAATTGATTGTATGCGGCCGGTTGAGATAAATATATTTGATAATTCTTTATGTGAACAATTCTTCGCCACCATATTTGTTATTTTGGGAAGCAGTACACCAGAAATTGCTGATGAAAAAGTCATAAACATATGCTCTAAAGTTATTGCTACCGAAAATATAGAGACCGCTATAGTTCCTGAAACAGAGCCAAGGACAAACTGACCGGTACTCCAGTATATTCTATCCATAATTGCATTAAGGAATATCCAAAACGAATATGCACTTATTTCTTTAAAGAAAGGCCAGTTGAACCGATTAAAACGAATTTTGATTTTTAATTTACAAAAACAATATACACAATTAAGCATCAGAACCCCTATATTAAATGCTGTTTGAACAACCACCATTGCGATTGCTTTATAGCCCTCATATAATAGCACAACAATCAATGCGGTACTTAAAAGTAGTCTTACTATTTGCACTAGCTTTTGAAATACAAAATCTTCATAGGCTGTTATTATAGAACCAAAAATACTGAACGGAAATGTGATCGCTAAATTTATCATCAAGAACACCATCATTTTACGTGCCAATGACAAATCTTCGGCAGTCATGGTTCTATCAAATAAAGCATCCACATTTAAATACAAAAAACAACCAATAACAAACACTATAATGCCTATAACACTATATACAATAGTAAACATTCCGAACATTTCCCATTGTTCGGAATGTTTTTGAAGAGCCCTAAATGTCGCAGTGTATCTAATAATAGCATTTCCAAAACCGAAATCCATTATCGTTAAATATGCAATAAGCGAAGCAACTAAAGAATATAGTCCATACTCATTTTGTCCAAGCATTCTAAGCATGTACGGCGTATATAATAGTCCTAACATAGTGTTAAGACCTATTATTATATAATTAAGTAAAGCCCCGGCTTTTACCTGATTCATATAAATAGACTATATATCGTTAGTGAATTAAGGTCAGGTATGCAATATCACTTTCAAAATTGATACGATCTTATTAATATTTAATTATTATAAAATCAGGAAACACTACGATTCAATTTGATGACTTTCAAACAACTCAATATCTTATGGCATCAGTTTAGACGGCGTATTCCACCTTACCGTATATTGTGCTTACAGGATGGAGGGAATAAGTCGTTTCGTGAGCATCTTCATCGTAGGTTTCGGACAACACGAGGCGGTCGGCGCAGTGGGCATCGGCCAGCTTTATGCGCTTCCTCTCGTATTGGGTCAGGAACACTTCGCGGGGTATACGTATCCTCTGACTATACTGCTCATAAGCCTCTTCGGCCGAGGTATTCACATCAGCAATATAACCGACGAATTTGCGCAGCTTGTACAGCGCATCGCCTTTGGGAGGGTCAATTATACTGAATACAAGCACGGGGTAACGCTCGATGCTGTTTTTCTCGGCATCTGTGCTGTATTTTTTTACATATATACGCTGATTGTTGAAGATACTATAGTCTTTCATAGAATTGCCGCATACGAGCATCACTTCGCAGTGGCTGAGATCGACGGTGATGCCATCAATTTCAACTTCCTGCGGAATATTGCCAATAACGCTCTTACGGGCTGGACAATATTTATCGACTTTCCCGGCCTTGGTGACGGAAAGAGTGTGTACACCGCCCCATAACAGAAGTACGATGCATCCTGCCATCATCAATATAAACATTATTGCGAAAAGTCCTGTACTCATATGTCAATTCGTTTGAATGTATCTCAATCGCCTTGTTTGTAGAAGCGATATGTTATCGGTCTGATATTATGTAGGGAATCTTGGTGTAAATCTCAGTAGTTTTGAATTTTAGTTAAATATATTTAAGCGGATATTTTAATCTCTCTTGAATATGTCGCGGGTGTACACTTTCTCGCGCACGTCGTCAAGGCAGGAGTCGTAGCGGTTGGCGAGAATGGCTTGCGAGCGCTTCTTGAAGTCGTCAAGGTTGTTGACTACGAGGCTGCCGAAGAAAGTGGAGCCGTCGGAAAGCGTGGGCTCGTAGATGATTACGGTGGCTCCCTTGGCCTTGATACGCTTCATCACGCCCTGAATACTGCTCTGACGGAAATTGTCGGAGTTGCTCTTCATCGTCAGACGGTATACGCCAACCGTGAGAGGATGCTCGCGCTCGGCCTGCCACGATGCCGACTCGGCATAATAGCCGGCACGCCGGAGCACCTGATCGGCGATGAAGTCTTTGCGCGTGCGGTTGCTCTCCACTATGGCCTGAATGAGGTTTTCGGGCACATCGGCATAATTGGCAAGCAGCTGCTTTGTATCCTTAGGCAGACAGTAACCGCCATAGCCGAAAGAGGGATTGTTGTAGTGCGTGCCGATACGCGGGTCAAGGCCTATGCCCTGGATGATGGACTGTGTGTCCAGATGCTTGAGCTCAGCATATGTATCAAGCTCGTTGAAGTAGCTGACGCGAAGGGCCAGATAAGTATTGGCAAACAATTTGACTGCCTCGGCCTCCTTGAGCCCCATAAAAAGCGTGTCGACATCGGGCTTGAGAGCGCCTTGCTGCAACAAGGCTGCAAAGATACGGGCCTTCTCCTCAAGCACAGAGGGGTCAGTAAGCGACATAATTGCGCTGTTCTCGGCATCTTCACCCTCTATCATCTTCGGCACACCGACGATGATGCGTGAAGGATAAAGATTATCGTACAGCGCCTTGCTCTCACGCAGGAATTCCGGCGAGAACAGCAGGTTGAGCCGCTTTGTGCCTTTCGCGGCATAACGCATGTAGAGCGTACGACTGTAACCGACGGGTATAGTGCTTTTTATTATGATGACAGCATCGGGATTGACACTGAGCACCAGATCAATAACCTCTTCGACATGACTGGTATCGAAATAGTTGCGCTGCGAGTCATAGTTGGTAGGCGCGGCTACTATCACGAACTCAGCATCGCGATAGGCAGAGGCGCCGTCGAGAGTGGCTGTCAGGTCAAGTTTCTCCTCGGCAAGATATTTCTCGATGTAATCGTCCTGTATCGGCGATTTGCGGTTATTAAGCATGTCGACCTTTTCAGGTATTACATCTACTGCCGTCACTTTATTATGACGTGCGAGAAGCACTGCCAGCGAAAGGCCCACATAACCTGTGCCTGCTACTGCTATATTCATAATCTTTATTGAATGGTTTATATTGATATATGAAAAACGTTATTTGCCGTTCTTCTTGCCAGGCTTGCCATAATCGTAATGGCTGGCATATCCATAATTGTAGCCATAGCGGAAGCCATGTGAAAGAGAGGTCGAGATTGTGGAGGTTCCGTTGAGGATCAGCGCCATGGCGCGATACTTCTTCTGGCGGAATGTGTTTTCAATCTCAGGCAGCATGGCGCGCTCGAAAAGGCCTGCACGTATGACGAACACCGTACGGTCCACATACTGGTCTATGATCTGTGCATCAGCAACTACCTCAATAGGCGGACAGTCGATGAGAATATAATCGTAATGATTGCGCAACTCCTTGAACATATCGGCGAAAGCCGGCGTTTCGAGAAGCTCGGCCGGATTCGGAGGCAGAGTGCCTACTGGAAGCAACTGCAAGAGTTTCGAGTCCTCTACGTCACGGATGACACTGTCGAGACCTATGGAAGGATCATTGAGATAGTCAGCGAGTCCGCGATCTGGACTTCCGACATAGCTGGAAGCCGAACCATGGCGCAAGTCGCCGTCTATTACGAGTACACGTTTGCCTTTGAGTGCCAGACTCTGGCCGAGATTCATGCTGATGTAGCTCTTGCCTGAATGTGGGTTGAACGACGTCATAGCCAATACATAAGCTCCCGAAAGGTCCTTGGGACGCAGGAACTCGAGGTTTGTGCGGAGCACTCGGAAAGCCTCGTTTATGATGTCGCGATGTCCCTCGCGTACGGCAATGGCATTGTCCGAGTTCGGGCTTTTGCTACGGTCAGCATCCGGAGCGAGAGGGATTTCGCCCATGAAGGGAAGGCTTAGGTTCTCCAGATCCTTGCGCCCGCGTACCTTGGTGTTGCTTATCTCGCGTACATAGGTCACGCCAAATGGTATCACCAGTCCGAGCAGGAAGGCTATCATCAGGATATTGCGCCGGTTGGGCAGAACAGGCACACCGGCCGCACCAGGGCGGTTAACTATGCGCGTATTGTAGGCCGTGAATGCCTGCGACAGTTCATTGTCCTCGCGCTTCTGAAGCAGGAACAAATAGAGGCTTTCTTTCACTTTCTGCTGGCGCTCTACACTCAGCAGATACTTGGCCTGGCTGGGATTGCTCGCAATGCGCGATATTGTCTGTGCCTCGCTACGCTGGAGACCTTTGAGCTGCGTCTGAAGCTCGACAATCTGGTTGTCAACGGTCTGCACAATGGCGCCACGCTGTGCCGCCAGCTGTTCGTCGATGGTCTGAACCAGAGGATTCTTCTCCGACGATTTCTGAACGAGAGAGTTGCGCTGGAGTACATTCCTGTTATATTCGTTAATCTGCTCTGCAAGCATCGGGTTGGATATACCCGAGTTGGCGGGCAGAAGGCGGTCCGACGCGTTATCAGCCGTAAGGTAGGAACGGATATAGCGCGTCATCTGCAACTGGTTGTTAATTTCTACAATTGCCGATGCCGTACGTTGGTTTTCAGTCATGTACATCGACGATGCAGCCTGTACGTCAGGCACAAGGTTGGCGCTCTTAAACGAAGAAATATCGGAGTCAACATTACCGAGTTCGCTCTCGATTACGCCGAGGCGTTCTTTGATAAAATTGCTTGTCGATACGGCCACCTGATTCTTGTCGCGTATCCATGCTTCGTTGTATACACCTATCAAGGTGGACAACACATCGTCGGCGCGACGTGTCGACTGATCGGACATTGTAAGAGTCAGCACGCTTCCCTTCTCCTCTTTCTGCGTCACGCCGAGACGTCCGCTGAAAGATGCCTGTGCAGCACTCTGAGGTACCTTGCGCACAATAATATCAATAGCAGCCTCTGCAGTACTACCCTCAGGCACCTCATAGTCAACCGAAGGGGTCACTACCACCTTACCAACCGGAGTAGCTATGCTGTCGCCAACATTACCAGTGAAATTGCCGTCATATTCCTCATCAGGCGTGGAAAGGCCGCTAATAGTCACTTTCTTGTCCTTTACGGCCAATTTGAACTGAACGGCATCCTCCTCTCCAAGTCCAGCCACAACGGCATGCACAGGCAGATCAGGACCATAGAGCAGTTGATTATGAAATGTGCCCTTTCGATAATAATTATAATCAAGACCAAGACGGCTGACAACCTCAGTCATCAGGTCCTTGGCCTGCATAGTAGAGATTTCGTTAACTATATTGGTCTTGCTCTGAAAAAGACCCATCGTCGAAAAGTCTTCCATTCCGGCGGTACGTCCTTTGTTCTGCTCTTTTATCAGGATTTCAGCCGACCTTGTGTACACCTTCGGAGTACGCAATATATACAGATATGCCAAACCCATACACACAACCAATGAGGCTATAATCCACGGCCAGTGACGAAGAGTCAGAAAGAATACGTCGCTTAAAGGGACAGACGCTGATACTGTGCTTTGCGCAGTATCGGTGGTGTTATTGTTTTCCATTTTAGGAGAATATTTTAAAGATGTAATAGCAACAAGAACTTGGTCTTATTTTGTTGTAGTCACAATGAATGTGGCGATAGTGATGCCAAGAGAACCGATTGATACCCAGAACGAAGGCGACAGAGCCACGTTGCCGCTGGGTGTAGCGTCACGCTTTTTTTTGTCATTAGGCTCCACATACACCACATCGTCCTGTTGCAGATAGAACACAGGCGAAGCCGCCAGCGACGACATGTCGGTCATGTCTACTTTGTACACCTTCTGCGAGCCCGACTCATCAGTACGCATTACCGAGACATTCTCGCGCATACCTGTAGGCAGCAGATCGCCAGCCATAGCTATAGCGTCAATGATGTTCAGACGGTCACGGTTGAAGTCGTAACGTCCCGGACGGGCTACCTCACCGATTATGCTCACACCCGTATTGATAAATTCTACGGTGACTACAGGATCTTTTACAAGTTCCTTGCTTACAAGCTCATGCTCTATATATTCGGCAACTTCTGCTCGACCCATCCCCGCTATATGCAGTTTTCCAAGCACAGGGAAAGTGATATCGCCTTCGGGGCTGACCGTATAGAAGCTCGTGCGTCCGTCATTGCTGTTGTTGGTTCCGCTGAACATTGACGAGCTGGTAGAGGATGTCACGCGCGTCTGTTGTTGCAATAAATTAAATTGTGCCGACAATGCAGCATCCTGAGTGCTAACCAGAATGGCAAGCTTGTCGCCTGGACGCACACGTATGTCAAGTTGCTTTGCAGGAGTTATCTCACTTCCGGACTGTACATCCTGGAAATAGGCCACATTCTTCGGTGTGCTGCATGCGCTCATAACAAGCAACAGCAATAAGGATATATATTTGACTTTCATAATGGTAATATTTCTTTATATCAGACAGAAAGACAACGTCTCTCTTTTTTATTTACAGAAGTTGTATATATTCAGGTTTTACCTCAATCGACACGGAAATAATACCGGCAACTTCGACGACCACACGCTTGCGATGCGAACCACGCAATGTGAGCAGACGTCCCTCCAGGCCGTCAACCATGCCTCCCACTATACGTATCTGTCGCCCGAGCATATCAGGCGTTATTTCTCCTGGAAGATAATAATGTGGTGTTTCCGTAGACTCAATAGCACGTATAAAACGTTCCATATCAATATCGCGCACCGTCATGGGATCATCAATCGTATGACCTGTACAATATCTGTACTGTAAGTTCGGCATTTTATTCACGTAAGCATCAAGCACCGCTTTGTCCTCATGCGCGAACAGCAGATCCTGAATCACCGGTACATCCCGACGTAATTTCTTTCCGCCTATAGTAGTCAGCACACTTGTCATAGGAGTAAAAACCTCTATTCCGGCGTCACGTAAGTCATCAATCGCTATACGTTTCGCATTTCTACGCTTAAGATCTCGCAGAACATACCACCGCTTTTCACTTCGGTTTTCAGGCATAAAGTTATCAGAAAGACAATTTTCCAAGTCCTGCCTTACGTTATAGTTTATTAACAATAAGGCAGTTACATGTGCGTTTTATCCAAATATGACGTTTACCGGAATGGCATCCGCCGTATGAATCAACCATATCTCTCGATAACTCGACTGGAGATTGGAATAAAGCCCCAAAATAGTAATCTGTTTGACAGACTCACCATTTTAGGTCACAAAGATACGCATAAATCTTGGAAAACACCCTATATACAGCGCTTTTTTTGTATTTTTGCACCCGACAAGCTGCTTAGAATGAATCTGCAACCAAACCAAATACCATATAAAATTCCACAACCAAACAATATGGGATTGGTTCGCTATGTACTTGCTATAAGCGTTCTCATCGGACACTTCAACATAATTTTCTCCACAGATTTCTATCAGCCTGTTTCATCTTATAATGCCGTAGGATGCTTTTTCGCTTTAAGCGGATTCCTTGTCACCAATAGTTGGCTCAAGCATCCCAAATGGCGACTATTCCTCAAAAGCAGATGCATAAGACTTTTGCCGGCCTATTGCGCTACAGTGATATTATTTGCAATAGTATTGTACTTTTTCTCATCTGACGTGCATTACTTCACATCCTTACAATTTTGGAAATACATCGCTGCCAACCTGAGTTTCATGAATTTCATAGAACCAGACCTTCCGGGAGTGTTTACTTCCAATACCATGACCTGTGTCAACGGATCATTATGGACAATGAAAGTAGAATGGATGCTGTATTTTACTACACCTTTTGCCATATTAGCTCTATGCTCATGGAAAAAACGACCTCTTGTCGTTTTCGCATTCATATACTTTGTTTCCATGCTATATCGCCTTACTTTCATATGGCTTTACATATCCACAAATGCAGAAATATACAATATTCTGTCCCGTCAGTTTATAGGACAGTTGATGTATTTTTATTCAGGAATGTTGATATACTTCTACTTCGACGTATTCATGCGGTTGAAATGGTGGATACTCCCAATATCACTTATACTTGTACACTCCCTGCACAATTTACAAATATTCAATTTAACCATCGAGCCTTTTGTAATCTCACTGCTCGTCATATGGTTCTCAATGATAGGACGATGGGGAATATGGCTACAACGCCACAACATTTCCTACATTATATACCTCGTACATTTTCCCATACTTCAGATATGCATGCAATACATGCCGATGCATAGCAGTAAATTAAGCATACTCTTAATAGCCATAATGCTTTCAGCCCTTATTGGTTTGGTTATTCATGTATTGATAGAATTACCACTGCAGAAACGCTTATTGCAGGCCAACACATTTATAATAGGCAAGTAAATTAAATCAGAGATAACGCATCATCACCGAAAGACGTTCCACCGTTTCAGCTGCTGATAGATGACGACGGTCAATGAGATCAGCGGCAAGAGCATGTGCCGCATCGTGCGTAGCCTGCATCCTGAACAATCTGTCGAAGAAATCTATGTTTCTGTCGAAAATAGCGTCTATCTCATCTTCTCCAAGCTGAACCTCATCCGCTGCACCGCTTTTATGAATAAAATCGCGTATGGCAGTTTGTACGTCAGCCGTCAGTGGACGACGGTGCTGCACGTAGCTGCGACTCATAGCATTGGCAACAAGCAGACCAGTTCCCAAACGAAAATGTTTCAGTATTTCGCTCCATGCTATCTTGGCTGACAACCTCGGATTACCAATGAAATAAAATTCCGTACCGAATTTCACACAATCATCAGCAGATGCATCTATATCTATGCCCGATAAAGAATCTTCGCAGTCATAGGCTACTACAGCTATCGCCATGCCGGCCACGCCGTAGCTTTTATCCTTCTCGTCGCTGTATCGCAGAATATTATCGCAGTCCATCAGTTCACAACCATAATTTTTGTTACAGGTTTGCCCGAAACAGAACCGCTTGCGTTCTGCGAGGCGAACACAAAATAAACACCCGACCGCACGCGTTGGTTTGAGTTGTTGCAACCATCCCATACGTATGTGCCGCCTTCGCTTGTTCCCTGATGCACCAGATTTCCGGCCGTATCTGTTATCTTAACCAGTGAATTATCCATCAATCCGCTTATCGTTATCCAGCCTGTATAATCCGGTCGTACTGGATTCGGATATGCATACACATCTTCATAATCCTCTGCTGCAGGTGACGAATCACTGCTATATTTTACTACACCCTTGTCAGTGCCTACATATACAGTACTGCTTTTGGGATCGCAACATACACTAAGCACTCTATTGCTTGGCAACAGAGAATTATCAGTAGTAAAATTATCTATAATTTCAGTTCCGTCAGCACTCACAAGATATACACCTGAATTGCCTGTAGCCATCCATTTCCTATTGGAAGCATCAATAGATATATCAAATATATTCTGCCCGGACAACAAATAGTCGGCATAGTTCGTACCATCATTACGCGGAACCTTAGGTCTGCGCACATGAAGCACTCCTCCGCTTATAGCTGTAGTGATATCGGGTATAACAAAATTAGAATTGGCTGTTCCAATCCATATTTGACCGTTATGATCCTCTTTTATACATTCTACAAAATTAACCCTTAATTCTATTCCATCCTGATCTACTACACGGTTAAATACATATCTGTCAGCAGCATCCAACTGTGTCGGAGTTCCCTTATGATCATACACAAGAATACCGCTTGTACACTCATGATTAGTACTTACCACTACATAATTACTCCTAGAATGATGTAGCACCACAGAGCCTTCACCTTGCTCATATCCTCCCAGGTCAGGAGCAAGCCAGTCGGAAGGTTTTATCATAGAAGTATTACTTAACAATGCAGCGGGAAGTATATGTATGGCTTTATTGGTTAAAGATGTATTATTGCGAACAGAAAGCCACAAATTACCATATCTGTCAAACGATACATTACGACAACGCAAAGCCCATTTCTCATTGAATGGTAGTTTAGTACCATCTATTATATCTATATAAGACCCGTCATCCGCGCTCAATATAAATATACCCTTTTGATAATTGGCAATAAAATAACGCGAAGCATCTGTAGGATCCTGCACAAGCAACTGAGTACCACCAGTCATCTGACTGCCATTATAATCATAGCATGTCACATCCCTTATTTCTCCATTCTCTATTATATTGGTTGTCTGCTTTAAACTGAAATCAACCTTATTGTTACGTAAGGCATCATATCCAACATTAGTCACATATATACGGTTTCCATCCGGAGTTGGTATTATAAACGCCGGATAACTGCACGTCAGCGCCTCAGGACGTGCCGGATTGCGCAAAGTTGTTACATTGTCGCTTTCGCCGACCTTGTATTCCCCTATTCCTTCCGCATCCGAAGCCCACACACTACCCGACATACCATCCTTTATGGCAAGAGTCTTGTTAACGAAAAAAGAAGGAAAAACCGTCGATACCCATCTTCCGTCAGCATGGTTGAATTCTCTCAGAGTGCTGCCGGATACAAAATATACATTGCCATTGCTACCCGTTGTAAATGGCATCTGAATATTTTCCTGTCCCGCCACCTTAAGACTGGTTATGCCGCCAGAAGTAACATCCACCTCTACAGTAAAAACATCTTTGTTGGTTGTATACGCCAACAGATAGCGTTCTCCAAGACTATGCATCTCCACAGGCATGAAACTAAAAGTAGCTATCTTGCTGAACGAATTGAACGAATTATGCACACTGTTCTTATCGGACAGATATATAACATCCTGCTTTACAAGTACTACCTTTCCATCTATCTCACCGGCATAGCTGAAAGCCTCGTTATATATTCCGCTGTCAGCCACACGATAATTTTTGTCGTCTAATGCCACAAATCCGAAATCAGTCGACATATATATTCGTCCATCAGAGTGAAAATCAATAGAATTCACAGTCTTGGATGAAGATATATTCGCATCACGTATATCCGGGATATTAACAATACGTCCATTGTCATACAGCAGATCCACGTTCGACGAATTATAAACTATCACAAGATATCCCTTCTCAGTATTGTACGCTATGCGCTCTATCTGCACATCGTTCAGACCATTTAGGCTGGAGTGGTGACGCATTTCGTCTGTACGCGTATTCAGACTGAAAAGATTGCCGCTTACAAGGCAGTATACCGCGTTCCGGCCATGCACCAGAGCATCCGCACGACCACCATACACAGGCATTATATCCCAGTTGCCCGTACTCTGCGGAGATGCTACGAAAGATGTTATTACAATAAACAGAAGGAATGAGAGGTGTCTTAACATAATCAGAATGTAGATTCAAGAAATTCAAGGAATTTTTTTGTAGCCCGGCCACGATGACTGATGGCATTTTTCTCGTTGCTGTCCATCTGTGCAAAACTGCGTCCGTCGCCGTCTTCAGGCACAAAAATAGGGTCATAACCGAATCCGGCACTTCCGCAGCGTTCCAAGGCTATCTTGCCTCGTGCTTCGCCCTCAAAGCAATGTACGTAGCCCGAAGCATCAATGCACGCTATTACCGTGCGGAACCGTGCGTCTCGCATCGTCTCGCCTTTCATGCGCTCAAGCAGCAGACTCACGTTAGCCTGCGGGTCGCAGGCTTCGCCGGCAAAACGCGCAGTATGAACTCCGGGAGCGCCATCCAGTGCATCTACTTCAAGACCGGTATCGTCGGCAAAACATGGCAACCCGTATCTCTCGTAAACCCACAGAGCCTTACCACGAGCATTTTCGTCCAGCGTAAACCCATTCTCAGGGATATCCTCTGTGCAGTCTAAATCCGCAAGAGATTTTATTCTGAAACGAGAGCCGCAGATACGGCGCATCTCCTCCACCTTGTGGAGATTATGCGAGGCAAATACGAGTGTTACGGGCTGTTCCATCTTATGACTAACGGAATTTATTACAGATTATTATGTAGCATTAGCCAAGTACCACATTCACAATCTTGCCGGGCACCACTATCACCTTCCTTATAGTCTTGCCTTCTATCCAGCGTGCAGCCTGCTCGCTCGTCAGGACGGTCTGTTCCACGTCCTTGGCATCAGCATCGGCCGGCATAGCCATGCTGAAACGTGTCTTGCCGTTGAAGCTCACTGCATAGTTTACGCTACTCTCCACCAGATAGCTCTCGTCCAGTTCGGGCCACTGCGCGGCCACGATACTGTCGTCGCTTCCGTGGCCGAGGGCAATGTGCCATAATTCCTCGGCAATGTGCGGAGCGAAAGGCGACAGCAGCACTGCCAGCGGCTCAAGCACCTTGCGCGAAGTGCAGTGTTGCTGCGTAAGTTCGTTCACACATATCATGAACGCGGCCACCGACGTATTGAAAGAGAATCCTTCTATGTCCGAAGTCACTTTCTTTATAAGTTTGTGGAGAGAGCGCATGTTCTCTGCCGTTGGCTCTGCATCGTTCACAAGCAGTGTGTCGCCCTTGAAATACAGTCCCCAGAATTTCTTCAGGAAACGGTTCACACCGTCTATGCCGTTTGTATCCCACGGCTTACTTTGCTCAAGCGGACCGAGGAACATCTCGTACAGACGCAATGTGTCCGCACCATAGCGTTCAACTATGTCATCCGGATTGACAACATTGAACATCGACTTGGACATCTTCTCCACGGCCCAGCCGCACAGGTATTTGTCTTCGGCATTGAGCACGAATTCCGCGTCGGCATACTCCGGACGCCACGCACGGAATGCCTCTGTGTCCAGCACATCGTTGCTCACGATGTTCACATCCACATGTATCGGCGTAGTGTCATAAGCTTCGCGCATGTCGGCCGACACAAAAGTATTGGTGTTTTTAATTCTGTACACGAAATTGCTCCTGCCCTGAATCATTCCCTGGTTCACGAGCTTGCGGAAGGGTTCTTCCTCCACTACCGCACCAAGGTCATACAGGAACTTGTTCCAGAAACGGCTGTATATGAGATGGCCCGTGGCATGTTCGGTTCCTCCTATATAGAGATCCACATCGCGCCAGTATTCGTTGGCCTCTTTTCCCACGAGAGCCTCGTCGTTGTGCGGATCCATATATCGCAGATAATAGGCCGATGAACCTGCAAAACCCGGCATCGTGTTCAACTCCAGTCGGTATCCATCGGCCGTCTGCCAGTTTTCGGCACGGGCCAGTGGCGGCTCACCGTCAGGGCTCGGCTTGTAGCTGCTTATCTCCGGCAGGAGCAGCGGCAGTTGCGAGTCGTCCAGCATATAGGGTATACCGTCCTTATAATATACCGGGAAAGGCTCGCCCCAGTAGCGCTGACGACTGAATATGGCATCGCGCAGACGATAATTAACCTTCACGCGTCCTATTCCTTTTTCCTCTATATAGCGTTTGGCGGCAACTATTGCTTCTTTTACCTCCATGCCGTTCAGATTAAGATCCGGACCGCAGCTGTTTGTCACCTTGCCAGTCTTGGCGTCGAAACTCTGCTCCGACACATCCACTCCCTCTATCAGAGGAATGACGGGCAGATCGAAGTGCCGTGCGAAGGCATAGTCGCGGCTGTCATGAGCAGGCACAGCCATTATAGCACCCGTGCCGTAGCCGGCCAGCACGTAATCGCTCACATAGACAGGCACACGCTTTCCGTTGAGAGGATTTATAGCATATGCACCGGTAAACTCTCCGCTTACCTTTTTATCTATCATGCGCTCGCGCTCAGTCTTGCGCTTGGTGGCCTCAACATATGCCCTTACGGCCTCACGGCGCTCAGGTGTTGTCACCTTATCCACATACTCGCTCTCGGGAGCAAGTACCATGAATGTAACGCCGAACACAGTGTCAGCGCGCGTTGTGAATATATCGAGCACCACGTCGCTGTCGTCCACAGCAAAGTGCATTTCCGCACCCTCGCTGCGGCCAATCCAGTTGCGCTGCGTTTCTTTCAGCGAATCCGTCCAGTCCAGTCGCTCCAGTCCCTCAAGCAGGCGCCCTGCATATGCGCTCACACGCAGGCACCACTGATACATCACTTTCTGCTCAACGGGGAATCCGCCGCGTATGCTCAGTCCTTCGCTCACCTCGTCGTTGGCAAGTACTGTACCTAAAGCCGGACACCAGTTCACCATCGAATTACCGAGATAAGCGATTCGCCAGTTCATAAGCGCCTCGCTGCGCTGCTTCGCATCCATCGCCTTCCATT
>ERZ808049.626-NODE-626-length-15036-cov-3.374357_pt1 | contig 15036 bp, 14 predicted proteins | sample MGYA00380198_ERZ808049 | MGnify/ENA primary metagenome ERZ808049 (study PRJEB31490, sample SAMN06133414) | mouse gut metagenome | isolation source: Z2_2 | host: mice | place: China: Chengdu | collected 2015-05 ...
ATGATAAAAAAAAGCCCTATACATAGGGCTTTCCAAGTGACTCCAAGGGGAATCGAACCCCTGATTCCAGCGTGAGAGGCTAGCGTCTTAACCGCTTGACCATGGAGCCATATTAATTTTGCCTGTGCATCTCCCACAAGCAAAATCTACTATATCATATAGTTACAGAATATGCAAGTATTTTTTATTATTTTTTATAACTATTCGTTACTATAGTTACTATTCACGGCCTGGGAGGCCGCAAATAGTAACACTATGTTCACTCGCAAGCTTGACACCTGCTGTCAAGCTATGCGCCAATACTGATAACATGATAGACGTCATTCCTCGTTCTGTGTCAGACGAGACTTAACTTCCTCTTTTACCATAATCTGAAGTCCCCGTCTCCGGTTCAAAATACTAACGACATCATGCTCTCCTCCAAACTCTCCGTCCAATGTCCACGGAATCTCCTCCAAAGATTCAAAACAAATTTCTCCGGTCCGGAAAGAATATATTTGCTTAGATTCATTTTGCCGGAACAAAAGCGCTGCAATAATATCATTCAATTCTAACGGATTCTTCGGAGTCCTGATTAATGTCACCTCGAATTCTCCGTCGTCAAATATCACATCCTTGCCGATAATTCCCTGAAATCCTCCGACAGAACGGGAATTAGTCACCATGCCAAGCATAAATTCATCTTCAATCACTTCATCATCATGGGTCACTCGTACATGATAGGATGGGACATTAAAAATACTCCTCGCCCCCTCCAGCACATATGCCAGATGCCCCAGCACGTTTTTCACGCTCTGTTTCGTCTCATAAGATACGTCGGTAAACAGACCAAAGGCTGCAATATACACAAAAAAATCGTCATTAAACACACCAATATCGCAGGCTAACGGCGTTCCGTTCACTGCTGTATCCGCCGCCTCCAGAATCTCCTTGGAAATATGAAGACTGCGTGCGAAATCATTGGTTGTTCCTGCCGGAATATAACCAATCGGCACCTTTTTCACACGCCTCGCCATTCCTGTCACAACCTCATCCAGCGTCCCGTCTCCTCCGCTGCACACGACCAAATCATACTCCCCTGTATAAGTAGTGATTTTCGTAAGTGCGTCGTGATATTTCTGGGTCGGATAAACTGTCACTTCATATCCTGCCTTAACGAAAATATCCAGAACGTCCGACAGTTTTGGCTTCAGCATTCCTGTTCCCGCATTCGGGTTATAAACAAACAACATTTTCTTCATACGCATATCTCCTTCCAAAAAATTCTATCTATACGGTTGGATGATATAAAGCTCATCCAACCCACTTATCCATTCGCAAAGCCCGTGCTGCCGCACAGTTGGGAAAAATCCAGAAAAGACTGTGCCCCAAAGCACAGCCCTTCTTTCTCATTTTTATCCACTATTAACTTAAGCCTAAACATCCAAAAAGAAAGAACGGATTCCCTCCGCCGCCTTTTCTTCGTCTTCCCCTTCTGTCAGGACAGTCACTTCCTCACCCTCTGCCAGATTCAGGCTCATCATTCCCATGATGCTCTTAGCATTAATCTTCTTCTCACCTAACTGAATATAAATTCTGCTTGCATATTGGCTTGCTTCCTGCACCAATAATGCAATAGGCCTTCCATCCATACCATTTTCATGTTTCACTACAACAGGTGTCTTAATCATAATAATCCTCCTTGATCTTGTCTCACCTTTTCTGCCATCTCGCTTATTTTCCTCAACCGATGGTTGACTCCCGACTTTCCAACCGTGGGTGACAGAAGTTCTCCTAACTCCTTCAGCGTTGCGTCTGGATGGGAAAGCCTGATACGTGCCGTCTCTTCCAAGCCCTCCGGCAATTTTTCAAGACCGATGATGCTTTGGAGATACTTGATATCCTCAAGCTGTCTTACAGCCGCTGACACAGTCTTGTTGATATTAGCAGTTTCACAGTTTACCTTGCGGTTGACCGTGTTCCGCATCTCTTTTAATATCCTGACATTTTCCAGCTTCATCAGAGACAGCGGCGCTTCCATTATGTTAAGCATATCCACAATCTGCGAACCCTCTTTTAAATATACGACCCATGATTTCTTCCGCTGTACAATCTTAGCATCCATAGAAAAGCCGCAGATCATTTCCCTCAGCTGTACTGCCATAGACTCTGCTGAACAGACAATCTCAAAATGATAAGATTTCTCCGGATCGCTCATGGAGCCGGCCGCCAGAAACACGCCCCGTAAAAAAGCGCGCTTACAGCATGTCTGCCGGACAACAATCGGATTGACAATATGTATCTCTTCAAACCCGTTCATATACTCGTCCGTAAGCTTCGCTGCCTGAAGAATCCGAATTGCATCGCTGTGCTTCTTAATAATCACAAAATATGACACACTTTCTTTTAATAGATTCTTTCTGACCGAGATGTCAACTTCTATATTAAATGTTTTTTTTACTAATGTAAAGACCTTTCTTGCAACTGTGATATTTTCAGTATGGATTTTAATTGCATACTGATTTCTGCTGTCAATCACTATCGAACCGCAGATACTTATCAAAGCCGCAAGTTCTGCAATCTGGCAATGTCTTGCCTGACTCCACTGCTTAGAAAGTTCCTCTTTCACTTCTCCCGAAAATGACATAAAACCGCCGCCTCTTTATTCCTTACTTTATTACAACGTAACCGGTTCAGCCCATAATAAGCTCACCTACGGTGAAAGGGCTGGATTCTCTCCATCGCACTTTCTTACGGACTTTGCAGCAAGTGGAAAGTCCTGCGCTTAACTGTTACATAACAGCATCTTTCCCAATATCCCTGTGTTCTATCCTCACACCATATTGCTCCTGTTTCTTTACAAAATCAAAAAGACAGTTTGCCAGCGTGACAGACCGGTGCTTGCCGCCTGTACACCCAACAGCGATTACAAGATGGTTCTTTCCTTCCCATATATAATTAGGAAGAAGAAAATCTATCATGTCCGTCAGCTTCTCCAGAAATGCATTTGCGCGTTCATTATTCAGTACATAGTCCTGTACTTCCTTATCATTCCCGGTCTTCGCCTTCAGGTTTTCTATATAATATGGATTAGGCAGAAAACGCACATCAAATACGAGGTCTGCGTCTTCCGGAATCCCATACTTAAAGCCAAAGGACATCACCGTCACATACAGATTCTTGAAATCCTTTCCCTCTATGAAAATCTTCTCCAGCTCTGCCTTCAATTCTCTGGTGAGCATCTTACTTGTATCCAGTATATACGATGCCTGCATTTTTAAGAACGCAATCCGCTCTCTTTCTTTTGCAATCCCCACATCAACATGGCCGATGCCTCCAAGCGGATGCTGACGCCTTGTCTCTTTATAACGCTTGACCAGTACGTTAGACTTTGCATCCAGAAATAGGATTTCATAATCAATTCCCTTTGTCCTTATTTCTTCAAGCATCTCTTCCAGACAATCCAGAGCCTGTCCGCTCCGGATATCAATCCCCAATGCGACCTTATCCACCGTCACGTCGGGATCTGAGAGCATCTCTGCAAATTTGGGCAAAAGCATAAGGGGAAGATTATCCACACAAAAGTACCCCATATCCTCTAGCATTTTCAGAGCTGTGGACTTGCCCGCCCCCGACATTCCCGTTACAATAACAAATCTCACGGTTCTTCCTCCATCACACTTTCTCACGGTACACGCAGTAAATACACATACCTGTCTGAACTGTTACCTAAAATTCTCCAATACGCTTTACTTCCGGCTCAAGACGCACTCCAAACTTGGCCTCTACCTTATCTGACACCTGCTCAATCAACCGCAAAATATCCGCTGCCGTTGCATTCCCTCTATTAATCACAAAACCGCAATGCTTCTCTGATACCTGTGCCCCACCGACTTGAAATCCCTGCAGACCTGCATCCTGAATCAATTTCCCTGCAAAATATCCTTCAGGACGCTTGAAGGTGCTGCCTGCGCTTGGATATTCCAACGGCTGTCTCGTTGTGCGCTTTTCTTTCAACTCGCCCATATATGCACGGATTTCTTCCTGATTTCCCGGTTTCAACCTCAGTTTTGCACTTAAAACGATATCTCCGTTTTTAGAGAAAACGCTGTTCCGGTATCCTAATTCCATCTGCTCCACCGGAAGCGCTTTAAATCCGCCTTCCGAAGTCAGCACCAATGCACTCTCTAATACTTGTTTCATCTCACCGCCATAAGCGCCGGCATTCATCATTACTGCGCCGCCCAAAGTCCCCGGAATACCGGAGGCAAATTCCAGCCCTGCAAGTCCATGCGTCAAAACTTCCGCAGCAATCCTGGACAACAGCGCGCCCGCCTGTGCATATACAGTATTTTCCGTCACCTGAATCTGACTCATCCTTTTATACAACTGAATAATTACACCCCGATACCCCTTATCCCCTACAAGAAGATTGCTTCCATTTCCCACCACATAATATGGTATCTTCTCTTTGCGCAATACATTGATGATCTCCCGTACCTGCTCATCCTCCTTAGGAGTCACAAACCAGTCTGCCGGTCCGCCTACACGAAATGTAGTATGGTTTTTCATCGGTTCATCTTTGAGTACATTCCCCTCTCCGAGAATCCCACATAAATTTTCGTACAATCCCATGAATAATATCTCCAATCTTTTTTATATAACCCATCTATATTTATCATACCACAGATTGCTCCATGGCAGCCCGCTCAGCAAGGCACACTGTTATGATTCTCTCTATCACACCTTCTTAGGGGCTGCGCAGTAAATGCACAGTTACTTTTCACGGGGCCGGGCACGCCGCTGCCCGGCATCCGAGCCAGTAAAGCACCCCTTTCGGGCATCCGGACCCTCGCCGTAGGCGACTTTAAATGGGCCGGATGCGTTACTATTTGCGGCCTCCCAGGCCGTGAATAGTAACCCGAAGAACTGTCCCTATTTTCAAAAGACAAAATTTTCGTTTTAATTGATAGGTATTTGATGTAAAATAGTTCATGAGGAAAGTCAAGTACGCTATTCGTTGACGGGATGTAGTTTGTTGTAATGTGAAAACAAGAAGAAGTTATTGGAAAGTAAAAAATAAGGAAAGGGGACAGAAATATGTTTATTACGGGCTATAGATTACTCAATTTGAGAAATAATTCGGGAAATAACTCTACAGATTCACATATTGTGGAAGTTATGTTGGAAAATATCAACGAGCTGGACAGATTATCCATAGAGACGATGGCAGAACTCTGCGATGTTTCAAAATCTAAACTTTCAAAATTTGTGAAAACAATAGGATTTGACGACTACAAAGAATTTCGGGATTTTGCGCGGAATGAAAAAAGGCGTTCGGGTTATACGGGTTATGAGAACAAAGTCATGATGTGGCGGTATATTGAAAAAGAGGGCTGGGATTCTTATTTGAAGATTCTTAAAGATGACTTGGACTGCTTTACAGACAGCATGGACAGGGGTATGCTTAGGAAGCTTGCAAAGGCAATGTATAAACATAAAGAAGTAGTGGCATTCGGGAGCGTTTATTCTCAAAATGTTGCTATGGATTTGATGTATCGGATGGCGGATGAGGGGAAATATATCCGAACATACACATATGACACTATGCAGGAAGAATATCTGCGAAATATGAGTGAGGATACACTTGTCATTATTTTCTCTAATTCAGGGCAATATCTGTATGGAGACGGTATGCGGCTGAACGATCATTTTAAGACATATTTGAAGAAGACAAAGGGAGAATTGGCGTTGATTACTTCAAACGAAGAAATAGCAAAAGATCCCATGGTACGGTATCCGATTTTATATAGTTTTTCATCAAATGTGCAAAGTCATATGCTGATAGAGAGGCTAGTGATGGAAATGCTCATTCTGGAATATAAAAAAGTTGTAAAAGACAATGAGAATATAAATTAAAAAATACGTCTTATCAAGAGATTGATTCGGCATCTGCGAAGAAAATCTTTGATAAGGCGTATTTTTTATTAATTAGAATAGCAGCATAGAAAATCTACGGCAGATTTTATCTGCGTGCTGTCGGTTTTTAAAAGTTTGTATTCATCTCTTTCCGGGAGCCCCATGCTTGCGCCGGGTTTTCTGTATTTCATGGCGCTTTCGATTTCGATTTTACCCGACATATGGTATGAAGTAATACCAGTGTAAGGAACCAGTTTTTGAATAACATCTCTGCAGATCCCGCCGGCCGCAAGAATTTCAATTCTGCCGGCGCTTTTTTGCTGAAGTGTTTTCAACATATCCCGTCCGTCCCATGCAGAAAGCGCCTGACCGCCTGTTAAAATGGTATCATATTGTAATTCGATCGCCTGCTCCAAGGCTTCTAGTGGATTGCTGCATACGTCAAATGCCCGATGAAGCGCAATTTCAACAGAACCGGCAGCTTGCTTTAATTCTGCAAGCTGTTCAAGATTCAATGTGCCGTCAGGCTTAAGGATGCCGACAACAACACCGTCTGTTCCTTCTTCACGGAACATTTCTACCTGTTCCTTTAATTCTTCAAATTCATATTGGTTGTAGCAATAATCGCCGTAACGTGGACGGAGGAGCACGCGGACTTTTAAATCAGTATATTTCCGTATCTGGCGAAACAATGAAATGGAAGGAGAGACACCTCCGATGACAAGGTCACTGCATAATTCTATGCGGCTCGCGCCGCCTTTTTCAGCTTCGATAGCAGAAAGAACACTATCAACGCATGCTTCAAGAATATAGTTTTTCATTTATAAAATCTCCTTTTTCAATAAAATGTTTAGTTAATTTAGTTAAAAGGAAAAGAAAATAAAATGCTTCGGATGTTATGGAGTATACCATAAAAGTTCTGAAAGGTACATAAAAAATTGATATTATGTCAAAAAGTGAATGACTGTATGATTGGATATTTTTTGGCATATACAGATTGCACAAAAATGCAATTTAAAGAATATGGAAAATGTATAAAAAAGTTTCCAAAATGTGAAATTTTTAAAATTTAAAAATAAAAAAACTATAATATAGGCAGTTGTTATGCATAGCAAAAAAGTTAGAAAGGAAATATAGAGGATGAAATGTAAGGATATTTATGAATGGCCGGAAAATTATGGAGAGCCGGACTGGTTTATCCATGATCGTTTCGGGATGTTCATTCACTTCGGTCTGTTTTCAGCAGCTGCAAGACACGAATGGGTAATGACCTTGGAACAGATTGGAGTAGAAGGATATAAAAAATATTTTGATAATTTCAACCCAGATTTCTTTGACGCAAAGAAATGGGCAAAGGAAGCAAAAGAAGGGGGATTTCAGTACGCAGTTTTAACAGCAAAGCATCATGAGGGATTTGCTCTGTGGGATACACAGCTTTCAGATTATAAGATTACAAATACAAAGTTTGGGCGTGATCTTGTAAAAGAATATGTGGAGGCTTTTCGGGCAGAAGGCTTAAAGGTAGGCTTGTACTTTTCTCTTCTTGATTGGTATCATCCGGACTTTCTTGTAGACGGATATCATCCGGAAAGAAATAACGAAGAGTATATTAAGAGTCATCCGGGAGATATGGAATCCTATCGGAAATTCATGCACGGACAAGTGAAGGAGCTGCTCACCGGATATGGAAAAATAGACTACTTGTGGTTTGATTTTTCTTATCCCCAGCGTGATTGGGGAGATTCTGCCGGAAAAGGAAAAGATGATTGGGGTTCGGAAGAATTAGAAAAAATGATTCTTTCATTACAGCCGGATATTATCATCAATGATAGGCTCGGGCTTGGAAGAGGCGTGGGGACGCCGGAACAATACCAGAGGAGTTCTAAGGCTGATAATGATGGAAAGCCGATTGTATGGGAAGCGTGTCAGACATTAAATAACAGTTGGGGATACGATCGGGATAATCTGGATTGGAAATCATCGGAGATGGTTGTTAAACTTCTGATCGATACGGTATCTAAGGGAGGCAATATGCTTCTCAATATCGGACCAAACGGAAGAGGTGAAATTGACGGCCACACACAGAGTATTCTTGATGAAATAAAAGAATGGATGCGGCTTCATAGAGAGTCGATTTACGGATGTGGACCTAGTGAATACAAAGCGCCGTTGGACGCAAGATTCACACAAAATGGAAATCACCTGTATTTGCACCTGTTTTCATGGCCATATCGCACATTGCTAATCAATGGTCTGGGCGGTGAGGTTGAATATGCACAACTGCTGAACGATCATTCAGAGATTAAATATATTCAAGATGAAGGGTTATCAGGAAAAAGAAAATCTCATAAGGATTTGAGCCTGGAAGTGACGGAAATCCACATTAAGGATAAATTTGAGGATAAAGCGCTTCTTGTAACATTGCCTGTACAGAAACCGGATGTTATCGTACCGGTCATTGAATTTATCTTAAAAGAACAGGAGGACTAAATATATGTATTATATCATAGCTGCACATGGAAAATATGCAGAGGGATGTAAGTCAAGCTGTGAGATGATTACAGGGGACACGTCCGCTTTTGTCCCGGTCACATTTACCGCAGAAATGACCAAAGAAGACGTGGAGAAAAAATATGAAGAAATTTTTGCGGAAAAAGGCGCAGAGGAATGTAAAGCAATCATAGCGGATCTGCCGGGCGGAACTCCCTACAATGCAGCAATGCGTATTGTGTCAGAGCATAAAAACATTCAGCTTGTCGCAGGGCTTAGCCAGCAGCTCCTTGTGCTGATTAATTCAGGAGAAGAACTGGCAGACGCAATTGCACAGACAGGAGAAATTTACGGGAATACGACTGTCGCCAAAGAAAAGAAGAAAGTACAGGCTCCTAAAGAACCGGTAGAAAAAAACGGCATTGTAAATTTCCGATTGGATGAAAGATTGATTCATGGCCAGGTGGCAACTTTCTGGACCCGTACGCTGCAGGCGAACCGAATTATAATCGCAGATGACGAGGTGCTGAAGGATGAAATCGGGGTCAGCGCATTGAAAGCGGCAGTGCCTTCCGGTGTGCATTTGAGTATTTTGACCGTGGATAACGCCGCAGTGCGATTAAATGCAGGAGTCTACAGCGGGCAGAGAGTATTTCTGATAGTGAATAAAACGAAGACGATTCAGAGACTGATTGAAAAAGGTTTGAAAGTGAAAGAAGTGAATATAGGAAATATGGGTGAAAAAGAAGGAAGACAACGGATTAAAAAATCAGTATACTGCACCTCAGAGGAACTGGCTGATATCGAAGCAGTTGAAAAATCCGGTGTTACGGTTTTTGCTCAGATGGTTCCGAATGAGGAAAAGAAGACATTTCGTTCCTATCTTCACTAATTAAAAGGAGGTTAAAGCAGTATGGAAATACAGACATGGCAAATTATTGCACTTACAATTGTATCATTATTTTTTATTTGGGATGGTCTTAGCACTGCGATTTTTGATAATAAACCAATATTTGCGGGAATTGTAGCCGGTATCATCATGGGTGATATGGCAGCCGGACTTGCAGTTGGCGCAACATTGCAGCTTATGGTGCTGGGGGTTGGTACATATGGAGGCTCCTCTATGCCGGATTACATAACCGGAGCGATTATTGGAACGGCTTTTGCAGTAACATCAGGCGAAGGAATTGAATTTGGTATCGGACTTGCCGTTCCGGTGGGGCTTCTGATGGTAAATCTGGATGTATTCGGAAGATTTTGTAACGTATTTTTTGCAAAAAGAGTGGAAGCAGCAATTGAAAGAATGGATTTTGGGGCTATCAAGCGCAACACCTGGTACGGCATGATTCCGTGGGGACTTTCCAGAGCGCTTCCGGTCTTCATTATGTTGATCTTCGGACAAGATATTGTAAATACACTTGTTGAGAAAATGCCGGAGTGGCTGACAGGTGGTTTGAGTGTTGCAGGAGGACTGCTTCCGGCAGTTGGTATTGCAATCCTTCTTCGGTATCTGCCGGTTAAAAAATACATTTCTTATTTGTTGATTGGATTTTTTGCAGCGGCATATCTTGCAGTACCGATGTTTGGTATCGCAATTCTCGGAGCAGCAATGGCAGTAATTTCATTTCAGCAGAGTTTGAAGGAAAGTCAGAAAGTAGTTGTAGCAAATGCTGGAGTTTCACAGGAGGGACTGTTAGATGGAGAATATGAAGACTAATGGAACAAAATTGACAAAAAAAGATATAAACAGCTTGAGCAGAAGATGGATTATGGGTTCCCAGATTACTTGGAATTATGAAAAACAGATGGGGGTCGGATATCTGTGGGCAATGCTTCCGATTATCCGCAAATTATATGAAGACCCGGCGGATCAGAAAGAAATGATGAAAACGCATGTTCAGTTCTTTAATACGACACCGCATATGGGTGGTTTTATTCTTGGCATAGATGCAGCGACAGAAGAGCATGAAGGAATGAAAGCGAAAGAAGCAGTAAAAGGTTTGAAAACAGGTCTCATGGGCCCCTTCGCTGGTGTGGGCGATACACTGTTCGGCGTATTGTTCCCGACAATCTTTGGATCTATTGCAGCATACATGGGACAGGAAGGAAATGTGATTGGAGCGCTTATCTGGCTGCTTGTAAACCTGATGATTCTTGCTTTCCGTACATTTTCAGCCGGAATTGGATATCGTGAAGGTTCTAAGATCATTACTTCTGCAAAAGATAAACTGGATGCTTTGACAGCGGCGGCAACGTTGTTGGGAATCACGGTGGTCGGTGCATTGATTGCGACGGTGGTAAGAGCGAATGTAACGGCAACGTTTGTCAGTGGAGAGATTTCTGTAAATGGACAGGAAATTTTAAACCAGATTATGCCTTGTCTGGTTCCTGCCGCAGTAGTAGGCGGTGTTTATTGGTTGCTTGGAAGAAAGAAAATGACATCTACAAAAGCAATTTTGATTGTAATGGTATTATCTATAGGATTACATGCGCTGGGAATTTTAGGATAGCCAAAAGCAAAAGGAAGGAGAAAAACGTGGCATTTGAATTTTTTGACAAAGCAAAAGAGATCATGGGAAAGCTGGAAAGTACTCAGGGTGAGAATATTCATAATGCGGCACTTTTGATTTCCGAATCCATACGTAACGGAGGAATCCTTCAGGCATTTGGAAGCGGACATTCTTATGGGGGCGCCATTGAAGTGTGTGGACGTGCCGGTGGTCTGATACCATCTAAGGTAGTGAGGGACTACTCAGAGGGGATTTTCGAGAGCGTAGAAGGAAATGCTTATTTCCTTATGCGTCAGGTAGATGTTCGGCCGGAAGACGTATTTATCATTATTTCTAACTCAGGCAGAAATCCATTGAGCATTGAAATGGCAGAGTATGTAAAGAAGAAGGGATGCAAAATCATTGTTGTAACAGCGCTTGAAGTTTCAAAGGCTTCTATATCCCGTCATTCTTCAGGAAAACTTTTGTACGAGTTTGCAGATGTAGTGCTGGATAATCAGTCAGAATTTGGGGATGCGGCTCTTGAGATAGACGGATTTGACAGTAAAGTATGCGGCACTTCTTCTTTCAGTACGTGTCTTTTGCTTCAGCAGACGATTTATGAAGCTGTTAAGGATATGGTTGAAAAAGGATATGAACCACCGGTGTTTAAGAGTGCAAACATTGATGGCGGAAGAGCGTTTAATCAGATATTAGAAGAAAAATATGGAAATCGTATCTGGCATAAATAAAAATCAGTAATCAGAACCTCATAGTGCTTGATAAAGACCATGATTTAAAAGGAGCTTAGCTCAATATGAGCTAAGTTCCTTTACAATTTCTTCAAATCCCATTGCATGAGACGCCTTTACAAGGATGGTATCATTTTTCTGCAATACGTTGTCCATATCTGTGAAAAATGCCGGTTTATCTTCATAGTGATGAATCTCGACAGCATTTTCTGAGGAGGAAGCTATAGCCTCGGCTGCGCCTCTGGCAAGTTCTGCGGATAATGTTCCGATACAGATTAGGACATGGATTCCGGACTTGACCGTATGCCGTCCGACTTCATAATGCATTTCTTTTTCTTTTGCACCAAGCTCGCCCATATCGCCCAGGATTGCAACAGTTCTTGTACCTGCCTTTGCCAGTACATCGATAGAAGCCTTCATGGAAATCGGATTGGCGTTATAGCAGTCATCGATAATGGTATAGGTATCCGTTTCAATCAGGTGATTACGTCCGGCGAGCGGTCTTAACGCTTCAATTCCGGCTTTGATTTCTTCATCCTCCATACCCAGCGCGTAGCCGACGGCGATTCCTGCGAGCGCATTGTGTACCATGTGCTCTCCGGGAATGGAAATATGTGCGGAAAATCTGGATTTTGGGGTGATAAATGCAGCATCTGTCCCCCGTAATCCTTTGTTTTCAATCTGTTCTGCACGATAGTCCGCACTGTGTCCCAGACCAAAGTAAATCGGTTTTACGCCATTTTCCGGAACATAAGCACTCAGCTTGTCGTCGTCACCGTTGAGGATGATTGTGCCCTTTGGATTCATGTATTGGAACATTTCAGTTTTGGCTTTCAGGATTCCGTCGCGGGAACCGAGAAGCTCCATGTGCGCAACGCCGATATTCGTAATTACGCAGATATCCGGACGGGCCATTTTCGCCAGCCGGGTCATCTCACCGAAGTGATTAATTCCCATTTCAAGAACGGCAATTTCATGTTCTTCACGGATATTGAAGATTGTCAGTGGAACTCCGATTTCGTTGTTGAAATTTCCGGCGGTTTTCAAAACTTTATATTTCTGCTCAAGTACGGAAGCAATCATCTCCTTCGTACTCGTCTTCCCCACGCTTCCGGAAATCCCTACTACTTTGATATCCAGACTTCTGCGGTAGTGCTCCGCAAGATCCTTCAGCGCCTGTGTACAGGATTCCACAAGGATATAGGGGAAGGAGACATTTCCCAGATTCTTTTCGGAAAGTGCACAGAGTGCGCCTGCTTCCATGACTTGTGGAATGAAGTCGTGCCCGTCAGCTCTGGCGCCGCGGATGGCAACGAAAAGAGAGCCTTTTTCTACCTTGCGGCTGTCAATGACAATGCTTGAAACTTCTTTTACCGCAGACGCATCCCCTCCAAAATATGTTCCTCCGCATGCAATGGCGATTTCCTTTAATGTCATATGTTTCATATTATAATCCTTTGCTGTGATAAAATATTATTTGCAGATGATAGAAAGTCTGCCCATTTTTCGGAGCAGACTTTTCTTTCAGTCCTATTTTTTATATCTTGATTCCAGAGATTTTTGGATGATCAGCTCACAGAGATCACCGTATTCAATTCCGGCGGCATTCGCCTCTTTCGGCAGCAGGCTGGCAGCAGTCATTCCCGGAAGGGTGTTGACTTCCAGACAATACAGATTCCCCTTGTCATCCAGAAGGAAATCTGCGCGGCTGTACACGTTTAGTTTCAGTGCATGGAATGCACGGACGGTCAGCGCCTGCATTCTTTCGGCTACGTCCTGTGGGATGTCAGCCGGACAGACCTCTTCGGTTGCGCCGTCCTGATATTTATTTGCATAGTCGAAGAATCCGGTCTTCGGAATGATCTCAATCGGCGGGAGCGCCTTGCCGTCAATGATGCCGCAGGCAAATTCTCGTCCTTTGATGTATTCTTCGATGACAACTTCATCTTCATAACGAAAAGATTTTTCTAATGCATTTTCATATTCTTCTTGTGTATGAGCGATATACACTCCGATGCTGGAACCGCCGGAGCAAGGTTTTACTACGACCGGGAGTCCAAGCCCCAAATCTGCAAGCGCTTTTTTGTTTTTATTTTTATGGATGCAGGTACCCTTCGGGGTATCAACTCCTGCCTGCTGGAAAATGTGCTTTGTGAGTCCTTTATCCATGGCAACGGCGCAGCCTAATGAATCCGGTCCTGTGTAGCGGATTCCCAGCAGGTCGAAGGTTGCCTGTAATTTACCGTTCTCACCTTCTCCGCCGTGAAGACCAAGGAAGGTAATATCTGCCATGCGGCAGAGTTCAATCACATTCGGACCGAGGAAGCAGTCGGACTGATCCGGACGCGAGGCACGGATTGCTTCTAAATCAGGTTCTTCTGTGGTAATATTTTTCACAATGTCCAGACCGTGATCCGGCAGTGTGAATACTTCTTCTAATTTGTCAGTGTCATAAGAAAATCCCATGAACACGTCCAGAAGGAAGGCGTCATGTCCCTTTTCCAGCAGTGTACGGCAGATTCCCGCACTTGAAGAGAGAGACACGTCGCGCTCGGTGCTTAACCCTCCTGCTAATACAATAATCTTCATAGTCTTATACTCCTGTTACTATCTTTACTTAACAGTTCAGACAAGCTGAACTGTTACATTTTTACTGACTCATCTCATTCAGAAGAGCTGCCTTTGTATCAAATAATTTCTGTGATAAATCCACATATACTTTATGCGGGTTGAACAGACGCATGGTTTCATCCCAGAGAGTTTCTTTTTCCTGTCTGCAGAAAGCAGAAATCTCTTTTACAGATGGAGAATGGTAAACACATTCGCCGTGGACAAAGACAGGCTTCAGCAATTCTTTCATATAGTAGCTTCCGCCTTCCAGATGGGTCTTTTTCCATGTGGCATTCGGATCGAAGAGAAGCAGATCCTCGGATTCATCGAAGGTCTCATCTGCGAAGCAGATTAAGTCGGCGCGCAGTTTACCTGTTTCTTTATCATATATACGGTAAATAGTTTTATTTCCCGGATTCGTAATCTTTTCCGTATTTTCGGAAAGCTTGATCTTCGGGACGAATTCTCCCTCTTCATTCTGGATCGCCGCCAGCTTGTATACGCCGCCGAAGGACGGGCAGTCCTTGGAAGTGATCAAGTGAGTTCCTACACCCCATGAAGTAATCTTGGCACCCTGTACTTTTAAGTCATGGATCAGAAATTCATCCAGGTCATTGGATGCGGCAATCACAGCATCCTCAAATCCGGCTTCATCCAGCATCTTTCTGGCTTTCTTAGAAAGATAAGCAAGGTCTCCGCTGTCCAGACGAATACCATAGGATTTTGGTATGATTCCTTCTTCACGCATTTCCTTAAATACGCGGATCGCGTTTGGTACGCCGGATTTCAGTGTATCG
>ERZ808049.627-NODE-627-length-15019-cov-19.051399_pt1 | contig 15019 bp, 18 predicted proteins | sample MGYA00380198_ERZ808049 | MGnify/ENA primary metagenome ERZ808049 (study PRJEB31490, sample SAMN06133414) | mouse gut metagenome | isolation source: Z2_2 | host: mice | place: China: Chengdu | collected 2015-05 ...
TCCAAACTTTTTTATCAGAAAATGCCTTGAATAAAGGATTTACAGAGGAAAGTTTGGATTTCTTCTAAGTTTGGATTTGTGGAAAAATCCAAAAGTTTAGATTTTTCCATAATGCGGTCTTTAATGATAAGTCTGCAAATTTTACAAATATTTGACAAAAGTTGTGTTTTTGATTTTACAGACAGCACTTATCATAATAATCACAGAGCAAAAAATATCAGATAGAAAAGGAGAAAATGTATCATGAAAAAATTTGTCACACTTATTGCGATTGTATCACTTATGCTTACTGCTATGACAGGATGTGGGAAAACAGTCAGTGGATCGGTATCTACGGACGGTTCAACTTCTATGGAAAAAGTTATTGGCGCTTTGGGAGAAGCCTTTGAGGGAAACAATTCCGGCGTAACCTTTACATATAATCCTACCGGCTCCGGTTCTGGAGTTACAGCGGTTGCAGAGGGACGTTGTGATATTGGTCTTTCCAGCCGTAACTTAAAGGATGAAGAAAAGGCACAGGGGTTGACTGAAACGATACTGGCTCTTGATGGCATTGCCGTTATTGTAAATACTGATAATCCGGTAAATGACCTTGACCTTGAAACGATTGGCAGAATTTATAGGGGCGAAATAACGAATTGGAAGGAGATAGGCGGTAATGATTTGGAAATTGTACTGATTGGCCGTGAAGCGGGAAGTGGTACAAGAGATGGCTTTGAATCCATTACAGATACGGAAGATGTCTGCAAATACCGTCAGGAACTTACATCTACCGGAGATGTGATCACAACGGTGGCAGGCAATCCTGCGGCAATCGGTTATGCTTCCCTTGCGTCCGTAAAGGAAACTGTAAAAGCACTTTCTGTCGGCGGCATTATGCCTACGGAGGAAACAGTCAAAGATGGAAGTTATGTAGTGCAGCGCCCTTTTGTATTAGTTACAAGGAGCAATGCAGAACTTTCGGAGGCTGCACAGAAATTCTTTGACTATATTACATCATCTGAAGCAAATGAGATTATTTCATCTGCGGGTGCTGTGCCGGTAAACTAAAGGCTTTGAAAGGTGGAGTCAAATGAAAAACAGAAAACGGCTTATGGAGAATGCCATACATGGCATTTTCCTGATACTTGGTCTGATTACGGTTGGCTGTGTGCTTTTAATTACAATTTATCTTGTCATATCCGGTATTCCTGCTATCCGTAAAATAGGTGTTTTGAAATTCCTTTTAGGGAAAAAGTGGGCTTCTACGGCAGCACAGCCGCAATATGGCATTTTGCCTTTTATCCTCACAAGTATTTACGGTACGGCTGGTGCAATTGTAATCGGAGTGCCGGTTGGCTTTCTGACAGCGGTTTACCTCTCTAAAATTGCGCCGCCAAAAGTAAAAACTGTTATAGAAACGGCGGTCAGTCTGCTGGCGGGCATTCCATCAGTGGTTTATGGACTTGTAGGAATGATGGTGCTTGTTCCGGGGATACGGACCCTCTTTCATATTCCGGACGGGGCAAGTCTGTTTGCTGCCATTATAGTGCTTGCCATTATGATTTTACCATCAATTATCAAAGTATCGCTTACGGCGTTAGAAGCAGTTCCAAAAGAATATGAGGATGCTTCCCTTGCACTTGGAGCAACGCCGGTTGAAACATATTTCCGTGTATCTGTTCCGGCAGCAAAAAGCGGTATCGCAGCGGCTGTCGTGTTAGGAGTTGGCAGGGCTATCGGAGAGGCAATGGCTATTATGATGGTGGCAGGGAACGCACCTAATATGCCGGGGATGTTTCAAAGTGTACGTTTCCTTACAACCGCCGTGGCAAGTGAAATGTCCTATGCGGCTGACGGGAGTATACAAAAACAGGCATTGTTTTCCATTGCGTTGGTGCTGTTCCTCTTTATCATGCTGATAAATGCCGTGTTGAATTTCTTTTTGAAACATAGTAAGGAGTAAATGAAAATGCAAAAACAATCTATTTCAGCTAAAAGGAAAGCATACATTACCGTCATGCGTGTGCTGATGGGAATTTCCGTGAGCGTTACCTGTGCATTGGTATTATTTTTAATCGGCTATGTATTGTGGAAAGGACTGCCGAATGTATCATGGGAACTGCTTACTACAAAACCGAGTTATCTGTCGGACCGCATAGGGATTCTGCCGGATATTCTCAATACGGTCTATATTGTACTAGCAACTTTGGTATTGGTTCTTCCTCTTGGGGTAGGTGCTGCAATTTATCTGACGGAATATGCCAAAAATAAAAAGCTGGTAGAAATGATTGAATACACTGCTGAAACATTATCGGGGATTCCATCTATTATTTATGGTCTTGTGGGGATGCTGTTTTTCTGTCAGTTTTTTGGTATGAAAACTTCCCTCTTGGCAGGGGCATTTACACTGGTAATCATGAATCTGCCCACGGTCATGCGTACCACTCAGGAGAGCCTGAAAACGGTGCCGGCAAGCTTTCGTGAAGGTGCTTTTGGACTTGGGGCTGGAAAATGGCGTGTGATTTATACCGTTGTACTTCCCGGCTGTATTGAAGGTGTCATAACGGGCTGTATCCTGTCTGTCGGGCGTATTCTTGGGGAATCGGCGGCACTTCTTTTTACGGCTGGTTTTGCCCACGCTCTGAATGGAATCTTTGAGGGGCTTGGCAGTGCAGGGGCAACACTGACAGTTGCATTATATGTCTATGCAAAGGAAAACGGAGAATTTGGAATTGCTTTTGCTATTGCCGCTATCCTGATGATTTTGACCATGTTCATCAATTTGTCGGCGGCATTGGTGGGCAGATATTTCCAAAGAAGGGCGCACAACGTCCGGGGGACGTTGGTTTTGCGCCGACCGAAATGAAATGGAGAAAATGTATGAGTAATGTTATGACAGTGAAAGACCTGTGTCTTTGGTATGGCAGTGCGCAGGCTTTGAAAGATATAAATATTGAGATTGAGGAACGGAGCATTACAGCTCTGATTGGTCCCTCCGGGTGTGGAAAATCTACTTTTCTTAAATCTTTAAATCGAATGAATGACCTTATTACTGGTGTAAGGATTACGGGAGAAGTGTGTTATAGGAATCATAATATTTTTGATGCAGATATTGATGTCAATGAGCTTCGCCGCAGCATTGGCATGGTCTTTCAAAAGCCTAATCCGTTTCCGATGAGTATTTATGATAATATTGCTTATGGACCAAGGACACATGGCATAAAAAATAAAGCAAAACTGGACGATATCGTAGAACACTCCCTGCGTGGAGCTGCAATCTGGGAGGAAGTAAAGGACAGGCTGAAAAAATCGGCATTAGGATTGTCGGGAGGCCAGCAGCAGCGGCTCTGCATTGCCCGTGCATTAGCGGTTGAACCGGATGTGCTTCTGATGGATGAGCCCACAAGCGCCCTTGATCCGATTTCCACATCTAAAATTGAAGAACTTGCAATGGAACTGAAAGATAAGTATACTATTATCATCGTTACACACAATATGCAGCAGGCTGTACGAATTTCCGATAATACTGCATTCTTTCTCCTCGGTGATTTAATTGAATATGGAAATACGGAAAAGATGTTTGAGCAGCCAAAAGACAAGCGGACGGAAGGATATATTACGGGGAGGTTTGGATAATGAGAAGTCGTTTTGATGAACAGCTTGCTACGCTTAATAATGAGCTTACCCAAATGGGGGCAATGTGTGAGGAAGCGATTGCGATTGCTTCAAGGGCGCTCTCTACGGGCGATGTGAAGCTGACAGATAAGGTTATATCCCTTGACGGGGAAATTAACCATATGGAGCGCACAATAGAAACGCTGTGCCTGAAACTGCTGTTACAGCAGCAGCCGGTGGCAAGGGATTTGCGGCAGATTTCCGCAGCCCTTAAAATGATTACCGATATGGAGCGTATTGGAACGCAGGCGGCGGACATTGCAGAAATTATTACATTTCTTGACGGGCGGACAGGCGGGGAATGTGAACATATCCGTTTTATGGCTGATGCGGTGAGCCAAATGGTCACAGAAAGCATTGATGCCTTTGTAAAGCAGGATGTTGCGCTGGCTGATGCGGCGATTGACCGTGACGATGTGGTTGACGATTTATTCCTGCAGGTCAAATCATCATTGATTGAACTAATAGCAGAAAAGCCGACAAATGGAGGATACGCATTAGATTTACTGATGATTGCCAAATACTTTGAACGTATTGGGGATCATGCGGTAAATATTGCAGAGTGGGTGGCTTTTTCTGTAACAGGAGAACACAAAAAATTAAGTAATTTTTAGGAGCAGAAAATTTATGAAAATATGGTGTGTAGAGGACGATGAAAGTATCAGGGATATTGAGGTATATACGCTTAATTCTACAGATTTTGAAGCAACAGGCTTTTCGGATGCGGCGGCTTTTCGTGATGCGCTGGCCACGGATAAGCCGGATTTGATTATCCTTGATATTATGCTGCCTGGAGAGGACGGCGTGGAAGTGTTGAAATGTCTGAAAGATAGTCCCGACACTTGCAGGATTCCCGTTATCATGGCAACTGCAAAGGGCATGGAGTACGATAAAATTCAGAGCCTTGATTTAGGTGCGGACGATTATCTTGTAAAGCCTTTTGGAATGATGGAAATGGTTTCCCGTGTGAAAGCTGTACTTCGCCGATGCAATCCCACAGAAGTGGAACATCTTTTGAAGGCAGGCGGTCTTGTTGTCAATTTAGACGAGCATACTGTTACCGTTGACAGCGAAAGGATACAGCTTACTTTAAAAGAGTTTGAACTTCTCCGTCTGTTCCTCTCTCATCCGGGAATTGCATTTACCCGTGACCAGCTTTTTAATGATGTATGGGGTGCGGATTATATCAGTGAAACAAGGACGGTTGATATGCATATCCGTACATTGCGTGTGAAGTTGGGGGATTATGGGAAAATGATTGAAACGGTGCGTGGCGTTGGATATAGATTAGAGGTGCAGGCATGACAAAGAAAATTTTTAAGTCTATTATGATTGTGGCGGCGGCTGTCCTGATTGCGAGCCTTGTTATCATCATGGGGTGTCTTTACCGTTATTTCAGTGATGTTCAGGGGAAACAGTTAGAAGATGAGTTGGCTTTGGCAGCCGCAGCCGTTGAGAAGAACGGGCAGGAATATCTTGAGGAATTACAATCAAATCAGTACCGTCTGACATGGGTTGCCGGGAACGGCGATGTGATATATGATACACAGTCCGACGAGGAAAGTATGGAAAACCATGCGGACAGGGAGGAAATCAGGCAGGCATTACAGAGCAGGGAAGGAAAAAGCCTGCGCTATTCCACGACACTCCTGGAAAAAACGCTTTACTGTGCCAGAAGGCTTAACGATGGTTCAGTCCTTAGAATTTCGGTTAGCAGCGCTACTGTATGGATGCTTGTTTTGGGAATGATACAGCCGATTTTAATTGTGGTTGTTGTAGCCCTTGTGTTATCGGGAGTGTTGGCAAGCTGGATTTCCAAACATATCATGGAGCCGTTAAACAGCCTTGATTTGGAAAAACCGCTGGAAAATGATACCTATGAAGAATTAGCGCCCTTATTAAACCGTATCAATAAACAGCATAGGCAGATAGATGTACAGTTGTTGGAACTTCAGAGAAAGAATGATGAGTTTACACAGATTACGCAGGGCATGACGGAAGGACTTGTGCTTTTAAATGAAAAAAACATCATTCTGAACATCAATCCCGCAGCATTGAAACTGTTCCATACAAAAAAATCCTGCATAGGTAAAGATTTTCTGACAGTGGAGCGGAACCATGATGTGAGCCATGCCATACAGGACGCATTTTCAAACGGACACAGCGAAATCCGCATAGAACGTGAGGGAAAAGAGTATCAGCTCCATGTCAACCGCATTGAATCGAATGGTACTGTAATCGGGGCGGTTGTCCTTGCCTTTGATATAACAGAAGAAGCTTTCGCAGAAAGGAACAGGAGGGAGTTTACTGCCAATGTATCACATGAACTGAAAACGCCGCTGCAATCAATCATGGGAAGTGCGGAGTTAATGGAGAACGGTCTTGTAAAACCGGAGGATATGACACGTTTTGTAGGGCATATCCGCACAGAGGCAGGGCGGCTTGTAACATTGATTGATGATATTATCCGTTTATCCCAGTTAGACGAGGGGTGCGATATGCCTTTTGAAAATGTTGATTTATATGAGATCGCAACGGATGTGGCTGCGAGGCTGGCGGATATAGCAGCGATAAAGGATATTGAAATTGCTGTGACAGGGGAAACAGTTAGGATAAAAAGTGTCCGGCGGTTATTGACGGAAATTATATTTAATCTTTGCGATAATGCTGTCAAATATAATAAAGATGGCGGTATGGTGGAGGTTTCTGTAAGCAGGGAGGAAAATCAGGCTGTGATCTCTGTAAAGGATTCAGGAATTGGCATTCCGGCGGAAAATCAGGCAAGGATATTTGAGAGGTTTTACAGAGTGGATAAGAGCCGTTCTAAAGAGTCGGGTGGAACGGGGCTGGGACTTTCTATTGTAAAACACGCCGTACAGTATTTGAATGGTCAGATTGACTTACAGAGCAGCCCTGGAGAAGGAACAATCATACAGATTTTTTTGCAAGAGGATAAAAATGATGTGATGCAGATTTCCTAAAAAATTCAAATTTTACATAAATTATACAAAACATAGCTTTTAGATTTTACAAAGAAGTCATAAGATTAGTTTTATATATTCAATACAAACGCTAATGGTGGTTGATAATGCAATCTTTATGACATAAATATGTAATTCGTAAATTAGGGAATAGTGGTTTTATTTGAGTATAAAACGCTGTTCTCTTTTTTTGTAAAAGATGGCAGAGAGGGACAGGTCATGTTTAGAAAAAAACAAAAACTGTATATATGCAAAAAACGAAAAATGCGGAATGGTTATACACATCAAGGTGTACTGCAAGGAAGGTTGAAACTTACCTGCGGTACACCTTTTTTGTTGGTGCGAAATTTGTCTGATTTTAGATGTTATTGCAGTTTCGCTTTGACTGCTGCAGTTCCGTTTTGTGGCAGAAATTTTGATACGGTTTACTGTTTTATGTATGGCTGTTTTGAGAGCATGGCTTTTTGTGTATCCCACACTTTTTTCATCAGTTCCTTTACCTCCTTTACATCAGCGGCATAGACGTTTCCCGTTGCGTTCATGCGCTTTGCTATCTGGTTCAGATTGCCGCCGATTTTTCCGAGTGCGGCGTTGTATTCCCGAAGCTCGGAATAGTCAATATCATAAACAAAACCATACAAAATTTGGCGGCGCAGGAAAGCGGATTTGCTTTTCATGCCAGAGGCTTTTACTTTCTGTTCCAGTATGTACTGCTCATCGTCACTCAGATAGATTTTTAACTCGTTTTTGCGTTCTCTGTTTGCCATTTTTTACGTCCTTTCTGTAATGGATTGATGAAAGTATTTTACACAATCTTCTATCCCGTTATGGGGGATATTCGTGCAGAAAAATGAGTGAAAAAATCAGAAATTCCGGCAGGGCATTTCATGGATTTTTGAGCGCAGAGGGGGGGGGGGCTAGGGGGAAACTTCCCCCTACAAGCATTTTTTTCAAGTTTCCGTCCTATGGAAAATTGGAAAAAATCAGCCTGTGAGGGAACACAGGCAGTGCTTGCTATGACGTTATACCGACTTTTTTGGCAGCACTGGCAAATAAGGGATTCTTTCAGAAAAAAGTCGGTATAGCTTTTACCATTTTTGAAAAAATAACCAAACTTTTTTGAGGAAGGTAGCCATAGGGGGAACATTACTTTTTCTATAATAGTCACAGGAAATCAAACAGCGGAAGGAGGTGAAACATGAAGGACAACGCATTCCAGCGGCGGCGTGACATAGAGCGTATGCTGCTGTCGGGGAAAAAGCTGACCACATCGGAAATGATGAAGATGTACGGTGTCGGCAGGAAAGCCATACGCAGGGATTTTGACATCATAGGCGAAGAACTCCCCGTTATCACAAAACAGGGATATGACGGCGGTTATCTCCTTGCGGACGGTGTGGGGCAGCACCAGAACACACTCACGCAGGAACAGTTGGAATGCTTGGAAAAAGTTGCTGTGACCTGTGGTTCAGAGGACAGGAGAATTGTTTTGTCAATCATACATGAATTTGGACCGTACTGTGAAAGTTTTACATAGAAAATGACGGGAGGCGTGGCATGGACACTGCACACCGGAGAATGGAAATCATCAGTATTTTATCCTCCAGAGGGCACACGACAATGAGGGAGCTTGCATGGGAACTGGATGTTTCAAGGCGCACGATAATGAATGACGTTATCGTACTGTCTTTTGATTACCCTGTCTACACAAAGCCGGGCGAGGGCGGCGGGGTTTTCATCACAGAAAATTACAAGCCTTATACTAACACCCTCACGCTGACGGAACAGAAAACTTTATTCGGCTTATATGATAAAGCAGAGGGGAAAGAGAAAGAAATCCTTTTCCGCATCATTCACAAATACGGTGCGGACAAGCTGAAAATTTAGAACAAAAATATCAAAAACTGAATACATAATCCCACATATGATTCTGCAATTCTTCCCAACTGTTTGCAGAAAATGTTTTAAGGGATTTTGAATATTTATCATCAAACACAGCGCAAGGGCAGTCACAGACTTATGGGAAAAGTCTGGGCTGTCCTTTTTGTGCGTTTAAGGAGGCATTTATGGCAAAAAGGTATTACTGGCTGAAGCTGAAAGCGGATTGGTTTTCGGACAAGCGTATAAAGAAGCTACGCTCCATAGCGGGCGGCGATACGCATACGATTATCTACCTGAAAATGATGCTGCTCTCGTTAAAGGACGAGGGGAAACTTTACTTTGAGGGCGTGGAGGACAATTTCGCTTCGGAGATTGCCCTTGCGCTTGACGAGGACGCAGAGAATGTGAAGCTGACGCTTGCGTTTTTACAGCGGCACGGGCTGATAGAGATTGGCGATGATGACGAGTACCAGCTAACGGAAGTGCCGACAATCATCGGTTCTGAAACGGCTTCAGCTATGCGTGTGAGGGAGCATAGGGAGAGGAAAAAACAGGCTGCCGGAAATGACAGGCTGTTACAATGTAACACGGATGAAACGGGTGGTAACAATCTGAAACAGGTTTGTAGCGTAGAGAGAGAGTTAGAGATAGAGAGAGATAAAGAGATAGAGAAAGAGGGAGAGAAAGACACGCCCGCCCCCGCCGCTTATGGGAGATTCCATAATGTTCTCCTTTCTGATGCGGAACTTGATGCTTTGAAAACAGAACTGCCCAGCAGATGGGAATATTACATTGACCGCTTATCCGTACATATTGCTTCAAGCGGCAAACAGTACCATAACCATGCCGCCACGATTTACAAATGGGCGCAGGAGGACGCTGAAAAGGCAGCAGTCACAGGAAATGCACTGAAAAAGGGAATCCCCGATTATTCATACAGTGAGGAGGACAGCTTATGAACGGTTTGACTGATACGATTTTACAGATGATGGACACCACGCCGGAGCCGGAGGATTACATGGGCGAGGACGGTTTACTGTACTGTGGGAAATGCCACAAGCCTAAAGAGGCATATTTCCCTAAAGGCAGGGCTTTATTTGGTCGTGACAGGCACCCTTCTGAATGTGACTGCCGCAGGGCAGAACGTGAAAAACGTGAGAAAAAAGATGCGGATGAAAAACACAGTGCCGAAGTGGAGCGCATGAAACGGGAAGGCTTTTCCAATCCGGCGATGCGGAACTGGACTTTTCAAAACGACAACGGGAAATGCCCGCAGATGGAAAAAGCACACTCTTATGTGGAACTGTGGGAGCAGATGAAAGCGGAGAACCACGGGCTGGTCTTGTGGGGGAATGTCGGATCGGGGAAAAGTTATTTTGCAGGCTGTATCGCAAATGCCCTTATGGAGAGGGAAATACCTGTCTGTATGACGAACTTTGCAACGATACTCAACAACCTTTTCTATGGGGCGGAAAACAGAAATGAGTACATTGTAAGGCTCTGCTCCTATCCCCTGCTTATTCTTGATGATTTCGGCATGGAGAGGGGTACGGAATACGGACTGGAACAGGTATACAACGTGATTGACAGCAGGTATATCAGCAAAAAGCCGCTGATTGCAACGACAAATCTCACGCCGGAGCAGCTAAAGAACCCGGAGGACGTTCCCCACGCACGCATTTATGGCAGGCTGCTTGAGATGTGTACGCCTGTCCGTTTTACGGGAGATGATTTCCGCAGGGCAGCGGCTCAGCGGAAAAAGGAACGCCTTAAAGAACTGATGATGGAGAATAAGACGGTGCAGGCTGAGGGGGCAGATTTATGATTATGGACAGGGAAATGAAAACAGACAAAAAAGGGGCAAAGGCGCAGACAAGGTTTGTTGTGACGAGGGAGTTTGGCGGCACACAGACCATGCAGGAAGCCTTTGAACATCTTATAGAGAAAAAGACGGAGGAACACATTTCAAGGAATGCATCGCATTTTTTGAATAAGGTGCAGACAGGTTCTTGAAAAATCTGTTGAAATTAAAACGGGGGCATGGTAATATAATGGTATCGTGTCCCTGTTCATAAAGGAGAGAACCTATGAACAGGAAAAACCATTCTAAGATTACCAGTCCATTACTTACTGCCCTCTACTGCCGCTTATCCCTTGAGGACGGCAAAGACAATGAGAGCATGAGCATCAGCAATCAGAAGTTACTGCTGAAAGATTACGCAGAAAAGAACGGTATGTTTAACTGCGAATATTATGTGGACGACGGTTTCACAGGGCGGAACTTCAACCGTCCGGCATTCCAGCGCATGATAAGCGATATTGAAGCAGGAAAGATAAGCTGTGTGATTACGAAAGACCTTTCAAGGCTTGGGCGCAACTACATCGAATCCGGCAGCTACATGGAAGTGTTCTTCCCAAAACACAATGTACGTTACATAGCCATTACGGACAATTATGACAGCGTGAACAAGCAGGAAATGGATATTGCGCCTTTTAAAAATATCCTGAATGATATGTACAGCCGGGATATTTCTAAAAAGGTGCTTGCAGGGCGCATGACACGCTCAAGGCAGGGGAAGTTCTGCGGAGGACAGCCGCCGCTTGGTCTGATGCGTGATCCGGACGATAACGGACACCTTATCATTGATGCGGAAACTGCGCCAATCATCAGGCGGATATTTGACCTTGCGCTTGACGGGATGGGAAACATGAAAATCTGCAAGACGCTGATGGACGAAAAGATACCGATTACGAGGACAAAGCAGACAACGGAGTGTGGCGTGAATTATTATGCATGGAGCGGCTCACGCATATCCACTATCTTACGCAATCCCTTTTACAAAGGCGCACATGTTGTCTGCAAGACGCACCAGAAGGGCATACGCTCCAATACCTACAACATCATTCCGAGGGAGCAGAGGGAAGTTATAGAGGACTGCCATGAAGCCATTATCCCTAAAGCGGAGTGGGAAAAGGTTCAGCAGCTCATAGACCGCAGACCGCCGATAATGAAAGGGAATAGCTGTCCGTATTACAATATTTTTCATGGCATTGTCTATTGTGCCACTTGTGGCAAGTCCATGCAGGTGCGTTATGAAAAAGTCGGGAGGACGGACAAAGACCGCCGTACTGGAAAAGAGCGTGAGCCGATAGACAAAGCTTATTATATTTGCCAGACTTATAACCGTTTGGGTAAAGATGCCTGCACAAGCCATAAAATCGAAGCAAGGGATTTATATGACCTTGTGCTTGCCGACATACAGGAAGTTGCGGCTATGGCGTTAAAGGACAGAGAAGCGTTTTACGGGCGTTTAAGCCGGAGAATGGAAAAACAGTACCTTGCCGACACTGACAGCCTTAAAAGGGAATATGAGAGCCTTGTAGGGCGCAATCAGGAGATAGATGATACTTTTATCAGCCTTTATGCGGACAAGGCAAAGGGGATACTTACGGAAAAGCGTTTCCTGAAGCTGACGGACGCAATGGAAAAGGAGCAGGAAAAGAACCAGAACCGTATGCAGGAGATAGCGGTGCTTATTAGCGAGGAAGAACATTCAGAGGGTGATGTGCGGACGTTTATGGAGGAAATAAAAAGGTATGCCGCCGTTACGGAACTTGATGAAGCTGTGTTAAACAGGCTGATTAACCGCATACTGATAGGCAAGCCAGAAAAGATTGACGGAGTACGGACACAGGAAGTGCGGATTGTTTATAACTTTGTCGGGGAACTGTAAAATAATAGAGTGTTGCAGCATGTAACTGGAAATAACAGTTAAAAGAGCAGAGATTCAAGAGAGTCCTCGTTTTTTGGAAATTTAACCTGTTACATGGTAATATGTGAAAGCTTGTGATATGATTATTTATGTGCGAAATATGCACAAATTTAATTTAATGAGGAGGAATAGAAAATGGAAATGAAATTAGTTTATGAAGTATTGGGAGAACAAGACCAGCATATTTTGGCTTCGCATATATCACATCTACATGATATTTGTAAAGAAATATTGGGGTTTGTTGAGCATGACTGTTTAAAAGATCTTATTTTTACGTCTTTTGTTCCTGGGAGAATAAGAGGAGTAGCACAAATTTTAAGTGAAATTTATGAAAGATTTGAATGCTCAGTCAAAGAAAATAAGATTGATGATTTGAATGTAAGGAATTTTATGCAAAATTTTTTTGAGTTTGTTAGTTTGGTGAGTGGCTTAGAAAAAGGTATGGAAAAATTTTGTTATGATTATAGAGATGATAGTGCATTTTTGAAGTATACAGATGATTTGGTTGATTTTTTTAAAAACAAAGAATTTTATGTGGAGGATTCAGAATTTTAATATCCAATTTTTGGAATCCATATATTTTTATCTTTATACCCAATATCGTACTATATAATTGAAAATGCCAACTAAGAGAGCAGAGATTCAAGAGAGTCTCTGCTTTTTTTGTGCGCAAAATTAAATTCATCACTTGACAATGTTGCATAGAATTGATGAGCCAAGATGAGATTGCGGTCATGGACGGAGGGAAGTGCATCATGCAGCTTAGAGGGGTTAGACCATTCTTCTCCAATAAGTTTGACATCACCAAGCACAAGCAGTACCGGCTTCTGTCCGATTTTGATGACAAGAACGCCTTAGACATCGAAAAGTATGTAAAGAACCTGTGTAAAGCAAGAGTCAGGGACAATGACACCGTTGATGAGGTGGAGGATGCGGGCGTGATTGAAGCATGACAACTGAATATGGAAAAAACTGAATAGGAAACTTGTAAACCAGCAACAGGACTTCTGGACAAAAACGAGCTGTTGACAAACCCCTTTATTTCAGAACTACTGCAGGACATCATGGGAGGGTTTTAAAAGGGTCATACCCTGCTATGCCATGGCTTTTATCATCCTTTTCAGATTTAATGCCATTGAAGATAAGAGGCATTGCTGCTCAGCCGCCTCTAATCCTCTTCTGTATAAAAATTTCAAATTGTGCCGTGCCTTTTGTGCTGCAAAGCTGCCTTCACTCCATATCTGCCGCAGGAGCAAAACCCTGGTATGTTCCTTTGTACCATCTTTTTCATGATTCTTTTTTACGACTTCTTCAAAGATATTTACCTGGATTCTTTTATCCGTGCCTTTTTCTCCTATACATCTGTTGCGGAATGGACAGTCTTTGCATACGGCTTTGGGACAACGGTACTCTTTTGTTACCGTAGTTGTAGTTCGATTGAGCCGGTGCAGAGGGAGTTCTTTTCCCCCCGGGCAGATGAATGCATTCTTCTCTTTCTTATACTGAAAATCTTTCCTTTGAAATTCGGTGGTCCCTCTTTTCGGTTCTCTCCTTTGCGGGGTATAAAAATCGATGCCTCTTTCCGATAATTGCTGATTAATAAGATTGGTATCATAACCACTGTCGGCACAGGCAGACCCGATCTTTAAACTCAGCTTTTTCTCAATGTAGTCGATTCTTTCCATATATGGCTGACTGTCATGTACATTTCCGGCTGTAGCTGCCACGTCAATGATAATTCCATTTTTAGAATCTACCGTTTCATGCGACAGATAGTGCATTCCTTCCGCTTTCCCTTTTCGCTTATAAAAACCCGACTCGGGATCGGTTCTGCTTTCACGGCGGTGAACTATTTCGATTTTTTCTTTCCGTTTCCTGCATCTGACAGGTTTGATTTTCCCTTCTGCTTCCAGCTGGCTCCGCACGGCTTCTTCATACTGGTCCAATTCTTCCAGATATTCGTTTGTGACTTCTTCTGCCTGTTTAATGTATTCTGTTTTCCGCGATGCGTTAGCCCTGATGTGGGTTGAATCCGTAAAAACCAGTTTCCCATCCACAAGGTCTCTTTCGATACAAATGGTAACAATTTTCTGAAATATATTCCGAAAAAGATCGCTGCCATTAAAGCGGCGCCGTCTATTCTGTGAAATAGTAGAATGATCCGGGACTTTATCCATAATGTCAAGGCCGAGAAACCAGCGGTATGCCATGTTCACCTGAATTTCTTCTGCAACCCTTCTTTCGGAATTGATACCATAAAGGAAGCCGATCAGGAGGAACTTAATCAGGACTACCGGGTCAATGGAAGGACGGCCGTTATGGCTGCAGTACAGATCCTCTACTTCGTCATATATGAATGAAAAATCAATGATATCATTTACTTTCCGAAGCAGATGATCCACAGGAACTAAATCTTCGATTGTTATCAGATGCATTTCTATCTGCTGATTCTCGCGTTTTGTCATCATAATGTATCACCCTGGGAATATATCTGCATATATTTTCCTGCACAGAAGCCTTTTTGGCAAGAGGTTTGTCAACAGCTCGAACTTGAACAGAAGTTGGGTTTCCCCTGGATTCATGCGGGTTTAAGAGCATTTCTATCTCATCTAAAAGGTCATTTCTCCTGCCCTGTGACTTCAATGCCTCGTAGTGCTGGGCAAGGCAGTATGCCCTCTCGGAATGGCTCATATCTCCAAAAGAACGCTGCCGGAGATTGGTCTCTGT
>ERZ808049.628-NODE-628-length-14997-cov-21.358847_pt1 | contig 14997 bp, 17 predicted proteins | sample MGYA00380198_ERZ808049 | MGnify/ENA primary metagenome ERZ808049 (study PRJEB31490, sample SAMN06133414) | mouse gut metagenome | isolation source: Z2_2 | host: mice | place: China: Chengdu | collected 2015-05 ...
CGAAATACAAGTACCTGTCCGACGCAGACCCGAAGAACGCCTTTGACATGGAAAAGCACCTTAAACGCCGCCCCGCCATTGTCAAGCCCGACGAGGTTTTTGACTATTACGAGATTGACGCGGCAGACTTACAGGAGGACGCAGACCATGAGGAAACGTAGCGCAGAGGAAAAACAAAAGCAGCTTGAACGGTTTTTAATGAATGTTGCGGAAGCCGCCGACGCTGCATTATGGGAGTATTGGCGGGAAAAGGAAGCGGAACACCGCCGTTTTGCAACGGAGTATGTCACGCGCCGGGGGCTTATCCCGCAACAGTGACAGCATGGCAGACCGCCGGGGGACAGGGGAAGCTACACTTCCCCTACGCTGCCTGGCGGCAGCTACCCCTTTGTGAACTTGCGGGAAGCGAACACCTTGCTACGCAAGCTATTCACTTCCCGCAAGTCTGAAAAAAACGTCCGGCAGCACAGCGGGACACAGAAAGGAGCGATTGAAGCAATCACATCTATCCATACCGGCTACATGATACGCGCCCCCACTTTCCGGCGCGGTACACAGCGGCAGGAGCCGCACCCCTTACAACTGAATACCGCCGCGCCGCAGGACTTACGCAGCGCGGGGACAGCCGCCTTTACCAGAGGGCGGTTTTTTTATGCGGCGGCGACCATACGCTGACCGCCTTTTGTCCGCTTGCCGGACAGCCGCAGACGCGGCAGAAAGGATATATTTATGGCATTTTTCAATAGCGCAGTAGACGTTTTGCAGACCCTTGTTGTAGCACTTGGAGCCGGGCTTGGTATCTGGGGCGTGATTAACCTCATGGAGGGCTACGGCAACGACAATCCGGGCGCGAAAAGCCAGGGCATGAAACAGGTCATGGCTAATTAGAGGTAATCAAAAGAGGAAAGGAAAAGCACAATCCAGACGGAACCGGCGATACCGTCAAGAAATATTTGTGAGTTAGCAAGAATCCTGATATAATGGGTGCAGACGCCCATCTGGGGCAGAAAGGCAGGGAGAAAAATGCACATCAGCTACAAACCGCTCTGGCACACACTGATAGAGCGAAACATGAGGAAAGAGGATTTAAGGCTTGCCGCTGGACTGACCACAAATATGATTGCCAACATGGGCAAAGAAGGGAAACACATCAGCATGGACACACTTGCCCGTATTTGTGAAACATTGGATTGTGACATTATGGATGTGATTGAGCTGGTCAGTGACGAGCCTTCCACCACAGGAGGGAACGACAATGGAAAAACTGAAAGAAAGAATCACAGAGAACGGCATTGATTATATTCTGATAGGCGACTACTACATCCCGGACTTGAAGCTGCCGGAGGAGAACCGCCCCATCGGACGCTATGGGCGGCTGCACCGGGAATATCTCAAACAGGAACACCCGGCATGGTACAGTTCCCTTATCCTGACCGGAAAATTATGGACGTACCTTGCCGACCTGAACGAGCAGGCAGAGGAACGGTTTGACTTAATCATGGAGCAGATGAAAGCCGCCGAGGGAATGACCGAGGAACTGAAAGCCCGGAACCAGCTTGAATGGGTAGGCCGGATGAACAATATCCGCAACCGGGCGGAGGAAATCGTAAAAAGTGAGATGATTTATTTGTAGATATGTGATAGAATTATTTCAGACAATAAATCGGGATTGATAGGAGATAGTAAGATGATATTTTCAGTTATATCTATTTTGGTAAGTGTATGTTTTTGTATAGTTGTGATGAAAGGAAGCCAAATTGAGCCAGCTTATAAAACCAAAAAAATTGCAAGTGTAATATATAATGTATTATTGATTTCACCCATAATAGCAACTATCACTTTTTTCATATTGTTTTCTACTGTCTTAAAAGGGCGATTGATTGAAAGAAGTTCACATGCCCTAATTGTTTTTGTATTATGGGTTTATGGAACGGTATTTTATGTTAATATATTGAAGTTCTTTAAGAAGAAGATTTTATTATTTACCTGCTTAATAGGATTGATTACTTCTATTGTATCTGCAATTACCCTTACGCCGCTTGACAGATATTGCACTCTTATGTTCAGTTCAATACATCAAATGGCTTATTTATTGGGTGGGTTTATGATTATTTTATGGTATATAACTAATTTGAAATATGGAAACAAGAAAATTTTCAGAAAGTAATATTAAGGTAATAAGTCTATTCTAGTTTGACATACCGAAAAATTTGAATTTGGAGAATTAAGACATGAATAAAAAGCAAATAACTGTCCTGGCAATCTTAACATTGGTTTTAGCTTTTATGGACATATCCGGCCTGCCTGCGGTATTGTTTGTACATTTCAGTTTATCCGATGTGACGCCATATATCATTAGTCTGCTGGCAAATTTTCTAATCATAGGATTTCTCGCGTGGTTTGTCCTGAAATCATTTGGAAAAGATTGGCCGCTTGGATTTCACACTTCCGGCTTGGTAGAGGGATTAAAAAAGTACGCTTTTGCGGGCGTTGCAGCGGGTATTTTTTCTTGTGTTGCATTTATCATTGGGCTTGCCCCTTTTGACTATAAGCCAAGTGTATGGAAAATCCTGATTGAAGGCGTTTTATATTATTTCGGTGTAGCGATTATCGAGGAGCTATATGTCAGAGGATTGTTCCTTAACATTGTTGATAGAATTGCTCACAAAAAGGAGCATCATGCGGTCATTGCCATATGGGTATCATCAGTCGTTTTCGGATTGGGACATATTCCTGGTATGATTGGCATGGTACCAATAGTAATCCTATTTAAAGTAATTTCGACTATCGGAATGGGCTTGTATTTTGGGGCGATATACACAAGGACGAATAATCTGTGGGTGCCAATTATCCTGCATGGCTTTATTGATATATGCGCCCTGCCGTACTGCTTTACTACATTCAGCGGATATAAAACAATAAGCCTAATCGGACTTGTTATCATATATATGCTATTAGGTATATATAGCATTGCTCTGATGAAAACGAAAAAACGCTAAATTCCAGTTTTAAGGAGGATTAGATGTTAAAAAACTACAAGTTAAGTTTTGAAATTTGGGGATTGCTGCTATTCTTGATTGTTATGATACCGAATTTTATTTGGTTTGCTATCCCTGCGCCAAACGATATACTAAGAGCAGAATCAATTACAGAAATGGTCGATACAGCAGCTTCTGTATGTCAAATATTGATGATTGTTTCTATATGTATTTTTAGAAACAGAGAGAGTAAAAAGTTGTGTATATCCCCTTTTGTTATTATGGTAACAGTTTGCTATTTGCTGTATGTGGCAAGCTGGATAGCTTACTATAATGGTATGACAAATGCGGTTGTAATATTAGGATTGACTGTTCCGCCCTGTTTAACATTTTTGTTTTTTGCGATTGATAGAAAAAATAGTATAGCTTTAATCCCTATTTCAATTTTTACAATTTGTCATTTGATATATGGAGTAGTAAATTTTATAGTTTGATAAATTTTAAATTTGGAGGCACGAAAAATATGAAAAAGTGGGCATCTGTTTTGGCTGTTTGCGTTGTTGCCTGTATTTGCTTTATTCTTTTCTTAGACGGGCATATTCGCAGTGAAAACCTGAATTTATAAGCGTTACTGATACAAATTTTCGGAGGGAATGTTTATGTTTTTTTCAGTAGTATTAATCTTGTTGATTGCCATTGTATTCAGAAAACGGAAAATGGACAAAACAGGACAACAGAAATCTGATGAAATAGAATATTTGTCTAAAAATAAAAAGGAACTCATTTTCGGCTTAGCATGGTATATATTCTATTTTATGCTGTCTTACATAAGCTGTGCTTTTCAGGTCGATATAATAAGTGAATTATCAAACTGGTTGTTTCTGGTTCTCTTTCCCCTCCTGATTATCGCTGTTTTGAGAAAAGAGAAAGTGATACAAACCCTGAAAGAATCAGGCTTAAAACATTTTGACAGAAAAACAGTATTAAGGATACTATTGATTTGTGCTGCATATCAAGGTGTTATTATCCTTGTCTTTGGTTTAGGGGGATTTTGTTTTAATATAACGAATATTCTCCACATATTAGTAAAACTTCCGGTATTTTTTTGCCTGATGATACTTACAGCAGCGTTTACGGAAGAATTTTTTTTCAGGGGCATTCTGCAAAAAACTATGATGGATTCACTAAAAAAGCCATATCTGGTCATACTGCTTACGGGCATTCTGTTTGGGTTGTACCATTTTCCGTTTGCATATTATCTATGGGGCGATACGGCAGGGAGCATTATGAATTCACTCAAAATAGTTATGACGGAACATGTTCTTACTGGCTACGCTTATGGCTTTCTCTACTATAAATCCAATAAAAACCTGTGGAGCAATATCATTTTGCATGCTTTCTACAATGCGGCTATTATGGCTCTCGGCACTGTATTTTCGACATAAACAGAGTATTCAGAACTTATGACAGAGTTTTTAACAGCACAGACCAATCAAAATCAGAATTGATGGAGGAGATAAGCCATACGAGGAATGCAAAAATAATGACGATTTGGTTTTGTTTCTTTCAAAGAATTTGTGAGGTGACAACTTCCAGTTTATCAAGCCACGCTCCCAACTGCATACCACCAGCACAAAACCGCTGCTACATGGAAACGTACACAACCATGCAACAGCGGTTTTCTTATTTCCGTTTCTTCCTCTGGCTGACATAGCTTTTGAAGAATTTCGATTTTTCAAGGATATGTACAAGCTGCCGGAACTCCACATCGGACAGCTTGTTATAATTGATACCCAGCCGCTTGCAGTAAAGCGCAGCCTGGTTTTTCAAGAGGGCTTCCCTTGAAATTCGCAACATCCTCTAAATCTCGCTTCAATTCTTCGGCAATGGTAGTTGGCGGCGCACTCTCACTGTCAGATTTGTGTGCGGCACGGATGTCACGGACGATTGCGCTTATATCGTCCTGTATCATGTGGCTGAAATATTCGTCATCCTCAATGTGTGCAGCCTGCAAAATCCGAAGGTGCGGGTCATCTTCCCCAGGGCGGTAGCGTTCTATAATTTCGTGCCGGACAGAATCAACAAGGGAATTGAGGTTTTGAATCTGCATGGAAGCAATCCCATCCACATAAACCTCAATGTCAGCAAGAAACTTTATAAAATCCTTGTGGGTGGCAAGCTCACACAGCAGGCGGTTGTTAATCCGGCCGCTTTTCAGAAGCGCAACCATTTCATCATTCAAATGCAGTTCTGTTAAAGGCGTGTTGGCCTGCTCCCTGTTCTCTGTCAGGCACAGGATATAGTCCACAGATACCTCATAAAACTTTGCCAGCTTCAAAAGGCTCCCGTGGTTGATTTCTTTATTGTTGTTCTTATCATTTTCATAGCTTCCGAGAGCCGAGCTTGAAATACCCGTGGCCGCTTCCAGTTCTTCCAGCTTCAAGTGCCGCTCCACCCGTAAATCCTTCAGCCGTTCCTGAATTGTGGTAGCCCCTTTCATATTCCCTTATTCCCCTTTCCTGCGGCCAGCCTGCCGCAACAGAACCATTATACCACATTCATTCCACAATCGTGGAAATTTTCGGATTTCGGGCTTGATTCCTACTTTGTGGATATACGGCACAGGGTACAAAAATGTCCTATGATACAGGTAGTTCATCGATGGATTATCCCAATCGAATGACCGGCCTGTATGGGATATGCTCCCCGGCGATGTAGCGCAACGACTTCCGGCAGGGAAACGGAGGAACCCTGACCGTAACGAGCGTACCAAGGGGAGCGAAACGCCGCCAAAGACGGGGGGCAGGAACGACAGCAGAGGGAACCGGCAAAAATGAACACCGAAACGATACCGAAACACAACAATCCCACAGGGCATAGTCTGCCCTGTCCGTAATACCAAGGGAGATTTTGGGGCGGCTCTACGGCTGTATTTCCCTTAAAAATCACCCCGAAACGCTACACTAAAAACCACTCCCCGCCCATTCCGGCTGTTACCGCTGAATCGGGCGGTTTTTCTATGAAGGAGGCACTATGCCGAGAATGTCAAAGAAGTTGAAGAAAGAGCTTGCTTTCTTCTTAAACGACCGGGGGCGCAGAAGCTACAATGAACTCTGCCGGAAATGCCAGCATGAATGTAAGCAGAGTTTCCGGGCTGTCATTATCGACTGCCCCCGCTACCAATCTAAACGAGCCAAAAGGAGGACACCATCCAATGAATTGTGAATTTATGATAGCCAGTACGCCCCTGCCGCCCTGTATGCCGCTCCCAAAGGCAATGCTCCGGCTTCCGGTCAGCAATACGGCAAAAGTTATGTACGCCCGCCTGCTGGATGAAATCCTGACAAAAGGAACCGAGGACAGCAACGGGATTCTGTTTATCCGCTTTCCCGTCATGGAGATAGCGGCGGCACTCTCCCGAAGCCCCCAGACCTGCAAGCGTTCCCTGAACGAGCTGGAACAGGCCGGGATGATTATGCGTGTCCGTCAGGGAATCGGAGAAGTCAGCCATATGTATATCCTGCTCCCCAAGGAGGACACCGCCCATGAATGAGAAGCTGGAAAAACTCAACCAAGAGATTGAAAAGACCGAAGCCAGACTGCGGCGGGCGCAGCATAAAGAGAAAATGCTGGAACACCAGATAAAGACACTGAACCGGAAGGAACGGACACACCGGCTCTGCACCAGAGGGGCAATGCTGGAAAGCCATCTCCCCCACCCGGAATCCGTGACGGACGAGCAAGTCAGCACCATCTTAAAAGTATTGTTCCACCGGGGCGACACGAAGCGTCTTGTGGCACAGGTTCTTACCGAAAATCGGAAGGAGGACACGGAATGAAATTTTCAAAAAGCGAGCTGGACATTATCTACCAGTATGCCGCACCGACTAAGGCGGAAACACTTGCAGGCATGAAAGAAATCGTGCCGGTGATAAAGGACTTACTGACAAAGGCAATCGTGGAGAACGCCATCCGGAAACTGGAAAAGATACCAGAGCCGGAGTGCAGCCGGTTTGTCGCTGCCACAAAAGCCCGGTTCCTTGCAGAGCGTGACAATTCCATCCGCCAGAGGCTTGCGGCGGCAAAGGCACAGGAGCCGATTTTGCAGGGGCATGACCTGTCAGGGATAGAACGGTTCCACTCGGAAACCCGGCACATGATTACGCTGGAAGTACAGAAGCAATGCTTTGTCGGTTTTAAGGAGGAGCGGTTCCGTTTCTTTCTCTCCGATGAAGGCTACCGGAACGCAAAACACAGCGAACAGGAGGGGGAAATCAAGATAAAGAGCCATGCCGCCGTTGTCGCCGGGAAGCTCTATCCTGACAAGAAGCCAAGACAGCAGGAACGGTAAAAACGGCAAAAAAACGGAAACCCGGAAAATCCCCCTCTGAAAGAGGGCGCAATTATACACCACTTAGGGAAGTGGTGCATTGCGCCCTGCCGGGAGCGTCCTGCGGACAGCGGATGATTTCCGTAGATTTCCAATCTGCTCCAATCATCACAGGGGAAGCTCCCCTTCCCCTGCGCTGGCTCCGCCAGCTACCCCTTAGTGGACTTGTCGTCCGGAAACATTTTTGCATTGTAAGCCCTTCCGTCCGACAAGTTTTCAGAAATCCGGCTATACTTTTTTGATGGGATAGCGTATAATGGAGTCAGTGATAAAGAGGAATATGTTGAACAGTTTATATTATCAATATTTTTGAGGTGACAAAGCATTATGAATGAAATAGATATTTTAAAAAGTATTGCTGAGAATTTATCCGAAAGGAAATCTACAGCTGCATTGAACAATTACGAAGTCCTTTGTAACAATATTAAGTATGTAAATGACCTTTTATTTTGGGGTGTAAGTTCTTTGATGAAAATACAGAACCAATTGGATATGGCATATAAAAATGATAGGTCTGTTTCTGACGAATTTAAAGATAATTCAAAAAAATGCTTTTATTTCAGGACGATTATCCCACGTATTTTACTCAATGATATTAATATAATAAAAAAATTTGTGTATTATACTCAACCAGATAACAGAACTGAAATAACTGTTGAAACGGTAGGAAAATTAAAAAAAGATTTTCTTGATTTTAATAATTTAGTAACATCAGCACGACAGTTTATTGATAGTTTGGTAGCAGATGCTTACCAACTCATACTTTTGGAACCAAAAGAAACAAATTTTCAGGTCTTGACTTCCTTATACAGCTTTAATAAGTATGCAACAAAATCTATTAAACAAGCTCTTTTTAATTCTGATATTCAAAATTCTTTGACAGAATTTGAACATCTTGAATATAACAAACGAGTTAGGGGGCAAGAATCATCTATTACTAAATGTGGTAAAAAGAGTTTTGGAGAAAAAGTGGACTTTTTATTTGATAGCTTAAATTTAATGGCAAATACTGATTTCAAGGAAGAAATCAAAAATTTATTTAGTTTTTCGTCAGAATTTACGCATATTGGATATGTATCAACTTTTTTTACGAGTTCAAATACCTCCGAAGTAATTTTTAGCGATGATATTAGTCCATACCTTCCAAGTACAGAAAATTTTAGCGAATTGAAATATGAAATATTGGAAACAGCAACGAAATTTTTTGTAGAGGTTTATTTACCTTCTATAGAGAATTCGTTAAAAAAGTCGTTAGCACAAGATACTTTTAAGAGATTTGAAAATTTGATTACCTCAATCATTTCAAAGATAACTGCTGATTTAGGAACAAGAAATAATCAATACTATTTTTTTATAAGACAGGGGCTTATTGGCTCAAAAGAGACAATTAACTTGACTTGTATGTGTGGTGCTATAAATCATTGGAATCCGCCTCATGACCTAACAAATATTTATTGTAAAAAGTGTGGTAGCCAATTTACATTGATAGAAGTTGAAGGTGATCCAGGGTATATTATTACAAGTAATGGACCAGTTAAAGTAATAGGTTCGAGAGTTCCAGACTTTAATGAATTATCAATGGAAGAAAGAATTGAACTCTTAAAAAGATGTGATGAGATAATAAATAAGCAGAATTAATGATGATAGATTTTTTTTGTGCTAAAAATTTAAACACAGTATGAAGGAGATAAATTCAGTTTAATGAACTGACAACCCGTCAAAAAACTAAATATTTGCCGCTCACCAGCGGCACACCCAAGCAGGAAACTGAAAAAGTTATCCTGCTTTTTCTATGCCCGGAATCCGGGAGAAAGGAGGGCGCACGCTTGCCATGCCCGCACTGTAAAATCACCATCATTAAGCGGAGCAGCAATGAATCCGCTGTTTCTGCCGCCGCCTACCAGAGCGGCGAGAAGCTGTTTTCTGAATACGACCAAGAGCAGAAATACTATCCCTACAAGAATGAAGTCACCCACAAAAAAATCATGCTCCCGCCCCATGTGCCGCCGGAGTTTGCAAACCGCAATACTTTATGGAACGCTGCCGAAGCACAGGAAAAACAATGGAACTCCCAGCTTGCCCGGAGGTTCGTGCTTGCCATCCCAAGGGAAATCCCGCCGGAACAATACGCCGACCTTCTCCGTGACTACTGTCGGGAGTTTTTTGTTTCCAAAGGCATGATAGCCGACTTTGCCATCCATGACAAAGGGGACGGCAATCCCCACGCCCATATCATGCTCACCATGCGGGCGATGGACGAAAAAGGCAAATGGCTCCCCAAATGCCACAAGGTATACGACCTTGACGAAAACGGCGAAAGAATCCGGCTTCCGTCCGGCAGATGGAAAAGCCATAAGGAGAACACCGTGGACTGGAACGACCAGAAGTACGCTGAAATCTGGCGGCAGGGATGGGCGGACACGGCGAACCGTTACTTAGAAGCCAATCACCGCCTGGAACGGCTTGACCTGCGCTCCTATGCCCGACAAGGGATTGATAAAATCCCCACCGTCCACATGGGGGCAGCCGTCTGCCAGATGGAGAAAAAAGGAATCCAGACCAACATCGGCAACCTGAACCGGGACATCAAAGCCGCCAACTCCCTCATGCAGTCCATCCGCCAGATGGTACGCCACTTAAAAGGCTGGATTGCCGATTTAAAGGAGAAAAAAGCCGCCCTGATGGAAGTGTTGGAGCAGACGAAAGAACCGACCATACCGGAGCTGCTCTCACAGTATTTAGGACTGCGGAGCGAGCAGCGTGCCGACTGGACTTCCAAAGGGAAACTGAAAGGCACAGTTGCCGACTTCAATAAGGTACAGGCGGCTATAGATTTCCTGCGAAAAAAAGAAATCTCCACCGTAGAGAGCCTTGACACCCGGCTGGACGAAATCAGCCAGACCGCCGTTTCTGTCATGGAGAGCATGAAAAAAAGCGAGAAGCGCATCAAAGCCATCAACACCATGCTGTCCTACATTGACAAATACGAAGCAAACAGGCCAGTCCATAAAGAGTACGCCGCTATCGGCTGGAAGAAGAAAAAAGAGCAGTTTGCGGAGAGCCACCGGGAGGAACTGGACGCTTACAATGCCGCCGTCCGGTATTTTAAAGCCAACCTGAAAGGCAGTACCTACTCCCTCAAAGATTTGGAAGCGGAACGGGAACAGCTTGCCGCTACCCTGCCGGAACAGGGGGAGGAGCTGGAAGCGGTGCAGGCAGATGTAAAAGTGCTGCGGGATGTGCGCCGCTGGCTCAACCAGGTGCTGCCATCCGAACAGTACCGCCAGACCGCCGAGCCGGGGAAGAAACCGTCCGTACAGGGGAACCTGAAAGGGCGGCAGGAACGCATCCGGCAGGAGCAGGCAGAGAAACGCCAGCCGCCCCGGACACAGAAACAACAGAATATGGAACTTTAAACAGGCACTTGTTTTGTGATTTCAAACCGCAGGCAAGTGCCTTTTTATTTTGAACTGGAAAGGTTTACAGACAACGTGAGCGACATTGTGTCGCCCACGTTGGGATTATCAGGAGGGAACGCCTATTGAACGTATTTGAAGCCGTGAAGCAGTCCGTCACCACAAGGCAGGCTGCGGAGCGTTATGGAATTAAAGTAAACCGGAACGGGATGTGCGTCTGCCCATTCCACAACGACAAGAACCCAAGTATGAAGGTTGACCGCCGCTTTTACTGCTTCGGCTGCGGAGCCACCGGGGACGTGATTGATTTTGTTTCCCGGCTCCACGGTATCGGGAGCAGGGAAGCCGCCCTCATGCTGGCGCAGGACTTCTCCATCCCCTATGAGGACGGGAGGAACGCCGGGAAGCAGCCTATCCGTCCACGCCTACGGAGGGAAACCGAGGAACAGAAATTTAAGCGCATGGAGCGGCACTGTTTCCGGGTGCTGTCCGACTATTACCATCTCCTGCGCCGCTGGAAGGAGGAACACGCCCCACGACAGCCGGATGAAGCATGGAATCCCCGGTTTGTGGAAGCCCTGCAAAACATGAGCCGTCTGGAATATCTGATGGACGTACTTCTATCGGGGGAACTTCCAGAGCGGGCAGCCCTTATCACAGGACACGGAAAGGAAGTGAGGAAGATTGAAAGACGAATGGCAGAGTTTGCCGCCCCAGATACGACAGGAAATAGCAAACATGGCAGACAGCACCGAGCCGCCCAGGAGCGTTGAGGAAGTAAAGACCATGCTGGAAACCACCGAAAAAGGCGGCTTCCGCAACAGCATGAGCAACTGCCTGACCGTGTTCCAGTGCGACCCGCTCCTGTCCGGGGCGGTTGCTTATAACCTTCTGACCGACCGCACCGACATTTTAAAACCTATCGGCTACAAAAGAACCCCGGACAGCCCCATGACCGACACCGACATGAAATATATCCGGCTGTATCTGGAAGAAACCTACGGCCTGACAAGCGAAAAGAAGATACAGGACGCCGCCGACCTTGCCGCCCACCAGAACAGCTATCACCCCGTCCGGGAGTATTTAAACAGCCTGACATGGGATGGAACCGAACGGATACGCTCCTGCCTGCGGCACTTTCTGGGAGCCAGTGAGGACGATTACACTTACCAATCCCTGCGCCTGTTCTTATTGGGAGCCATCCACCGGGCATTTTCCCCCGGCTGTAAATTTGAAATCATGCTCTGTCTGGTAGGAGGTCAGGGAGCCGGGAAGTCCACCTTCTTCCGCCTGCTGGCGGTCAAAGACGAGTGGTTCTCCGATGATTTACGGAAGCTGGACGACGACAACGTATACCGCAAGCTGCAAGGCCACTGGATAATCGAGATGTCGGAGATGATTGCCACCGCAAACGCCAAGAGCATAGAGGAAATCAAGTCATTTTTGAGCCGCCAGAAGGAGGTTTACAAGATACCCTACGAAACCCACCCGGCAGACCGCCCAAGGCAGTGCGTGTTTGGCGGCACGTCCAATGCCCTTGACTTCCTGCCCCTTGACCGCTCCGGCAACCGCCGTTTTATTCCCATACAGGTATGCCCGGAACAGGCGCAAATCCATATCTTAGAGGACGAAGCCGCTTCCAGAGCCTATTTAAGCCAGGTATGGGCGGAAGCGATGGAGATTTACAAAAGCGGCAGATGGAAGCTGACATTCAGCCCGGAAATGGTGCGCTATCTAAAAGAACACCAGCGGGACTTTATGCCGGAGGACACCAAAGCCGGAATGATTCAGGCTTTCCTTGACAGCTACCCCGGCGATACCATCTGCTCCAAACAGTTTTACAAAGAAGCCTTAAACCACGCTTTTGACGAGCCGAAACAATGGGAAATCCGGGAAATCAACGAGATAATGAACCAGTGCGTCACCGGCTGGAAGTATTTCTCCAATCCCCAGATGTTTGCCGGATACGGCAGACAAAAAGGATGGGAACGGGAGCAAAAGGCAAAAGCTGACGCTTGCGCCTTGACAACAGACACCGGCAACGGGGCAGGAAAAACCCCCGGAGGGATTTACGCCGGTGCCGGAGCAGATGGAACTTCCATTTTGAAAAAATCCGGCAAATGACAGCCCGTTGCACACTTCGTTGCTATCCCGTTGCCGAGCCGGTTGCCGGGGAAAATCCCGTAACTATCGGCTTTTCTCCCCTTTAACAACCAAAGCAACAGAAAAATAAAAGAAAAAGTATAAAATAACCCAACTGCCAGACAAGGATTCGTTCCAAGGTTTTTTGAAGCCCGTTGCCGGACTTCGTTGCCGACCTTCCCTGTCTGGCTGTTTTCATGTATGGAGGACAACTGCCTATGGCGAAAAATAAAACAGAGATTCATGTCACCACAATATTTGACGGCGAACTGGACGCTACGGACGTTTTCGTGAGCCTTATCGCACAGAAACACAGCAGAAAAACAGATAAAGAATATCTTGCTAAATCACAAGAAATAGGATATAATAAAGATGAGGTTCCAAGTGACCGTGTTCCGTCTGGATTGTGCGGGTAAACGGTTATGATGAACACTTTTGGATATACAGGGATGGACACGATTCTTACCGGAAGCTTCCGGGCAGCTATCTATTGCAGGCTGTCCAAGGACGATGACCTTGACGGGACGAGTGCCAGTATCGAGAACCAGCGGGATATGCTGGAAAAGTTCTGCCAGAAGCAGGGATGGGAGGTTACGGCAGTCTATCAGGACGACGGCTTCACCGGCTTGAACATGGAACGCCCCGACCTGAAACGGATGTTGAAAGCCATCGAGCGGAAACAGGTAAACCTTGTCATTACGAAAGATTTATCAAGATTAGGACGGAACTACTTGCAGACCGGGCAGCTTATCGAGGACTTCTTTCCAAGGAACGGTGTGCGCTACATCGCCATGAATGACGGTATCGACACCATGAGGGACAACAACGACATTGCGCCCTTTAAAAATATCCTGAATGAAATGTACAGCAAGGATATTTCCAAGAAAGTCCATTCTTCCTATGTGCTGAAGGCGCAGAAAGGCCAGTTCACCGGCTGTATCGCCCCGTTTGGCTACAAGAAAGACCCGGAGGACAAGAACCACCTTCTCATTGACGGGGAAACCGCCCCGGTTGTCCGGCTGATTTTCGGATATGCGCTGGACGGCCACGGCCCCAACTACATCCGGCGCAGGCTGGAGGAAGAAAAGCACCCATGCCCGACATGGTGGAACCGGAAGCGGGGACACCGGAACATCCGCACCAAATGGGAAAAGAAAGACCCGGAAAACGGGCGGTACGTCTGGGACTTCTCCGTGATTAAGGAAATCCTGATGAACCCCGTCTACACCGGCGCAATCGCTTCCCAAAAGACCGAGTACCGCTTTAAAATCGGCACGATACGGGATAAGAAGCCGGAGGACTGGATTGTGGTGGAGGGGACGCATGAGCCGCTGGTGGACAAAAAGGACTTTGCGATTGTGCAGGAAAAACTGAAATCCCGCCAGCGACCGGGCAAATCCGGGGAAATCAACCTCTTTGCAGGGCTGATAAAATGCGGGGAGTGCAGAAAGGCTCTCACCATCCGCACCACGCATGAGAAGTTCCCGAAGCGGATTTTCTCCTGTAAAACCTACAATGCCTATGGGAAGCAGCACTGCACACAGCACCGGGTTGAGTTTGACACGCTCTATTCCCTTGTGCTGAACAAAATCCGGGAGTGCGCCGCCGCTGCCCTGACAGACAGTGAAGCAGTAGCCGGACGGCTGACCGATACCTGCCATGCCAGGCAGAAAGACCAGCGGGAAGCGATGGAGCGCACCCTTGCCAAAGACGAAGAACGGATTGAAGTGCTGGAAAAGATGGTATTGCGGCTCTATGAGGATATGGTAGCCGGACGAATTACAGAAGAAAACTTCAATCTCCTGCTGGAAAAGACACAGAAGGAACAGGCGGAATTAAAAGCCAAGGTTGAGGAAGGCCGGAAACGCCTTGCCGATGAAATCCGGCTTGCCGTGGACGCAAGGCAGTGGGTGGAATCCATACAGGAGTACCGGGACATCACCGAACTGGACGCTTCCACCTTAAACCGCCTGATTAAAGAAATCGTTGTCCACGAAACCATAGACAGCGACAAAACAAGACACATTTCTATCGAAATTCATTTTAATCTCAAACCCATACCGGAAGTGGA
>ERZ808049.641-NODE-641-length-14596-cov-8.557201_pt1 | contig 14596 bp, 13 predicted proteins | sample MGYA00380198_ERZ808049 | MGnify/ENA primary metagenome ERZ808049 (study PRJEB31490, sample SAMN06133414) | mouse gut metagenome | isolation source: Z2_2 | host: mice | place: China: Chengdu | collected 2015-05 ...
GGAACTCATAGAGGTATTTGCGTAGATATTCTACTGTTTTTCCCATTAAGGGTACACTACGGTATTTTTCTCCCTTTCCAAGTATCCGGACATAAGGGATTTCCGCATCAAGATGAAGATTTTCTACGTTCAGAGCTATTAATTCTCCCACCCGCATTGCCGCATCATATCCTAAAATGAGCAGCATTCGGTTCCGGCGTTCGGAACGTTTTTCCTTTCCAGGCGCACCAAGTATTCCGCTTAGCTGGTCATCTTCGAAATATTCAATCTCTCTGCCGGGAACATCCAGATTGCGTATGGTCTTACTTGCCGCAAAGAGATAAGTGATATCCATACACTCTTCTGCCGCAAAAGATAACAAGGATCTTACTGCTGTCATCCGAAGATTGCAGGTTTTCGGACTCCACTTTTTTTCCTGTCCCATCCATACAAGAAAATCTTTCAGGTTCTCTTTTCTCAGATCATAAAAACATATTTTTTCACGTTGGATTCCTTTTACATCTTCCAGATAATCAATACAGATATTTAGCGAAATGCGGTAAGCTGTAACTGTATTTGTACTCTTTTTTCTTATTTTGGGCAACTCATGATTCAGAAAACATGCGGCTGTCTCCCAGAAGAAAACACTATCATAGTCTTTTGCTCTATTTCGTTTCAAATATCCCACACCTCCGGTATCAGTTTTTCCGAATGACCGGATTTTGCAATGATCGAACCATAAATATCTGGTATCAGGTGAAAGTAGTAAAGTGTATTTTTTATGTCAGAGTGCCCCATATAACGCATAAGATAAGGAAGCATGGCATTTACATCCTTTCCCTCCCGAAGCCAGCGGTTCATATTCGCATAAACAAAATGATGCCGAAAATCATACGCGCGGATGCTGATACCGGAATTCTTTTTTTCTGGAAAAGCAGAATACCAAAAACGCAGAAAGTTCTTTTCTAACATGGCCGCACCATATGGGACATCAGACCGGTTTGGAAAGAACGTCCTACGGTTCGGGAACAACTGCCCTATCCGAAGATCATAAGTATTGAGATAATCTCTGAGTTCTCCGGAAATATAAACTCTACGGCTCTTTGGGCCTTTCGATTGAAGGATATCAAGATATCCTTCATCCAAATGTACGTTTTCCCGGGCAAGAACGCGGGCCTCTTTACACCGGAGGCCACAGCAGTATAATAACCGGAACATTGCAGGAAGTACTATGTGGCGGCCTTTATAATGCGGATCATCCATAACCTTGTCACATTCACTAAAAAATGCCATGATCTCATCTTCTGTAAAAAAGTATGGCTGGACTGGTGTTGGAAGATGGATTCTTCCAGATGGGATAAGATATGCCTCTGAATATCCGCGTGCTATGAGATACCTGCTGAATTCACGTAAAAATGCGGCAGCATTGTAAAGACTTCCCGGGGCATTTTCATACTTTCCAAGGAATATTTCAACACTTTCCTTAGTCGGTACTATCATTGTTGTTCTCATTTCTATAACAGATAAAGCATACTTCTTCAAATAATAAGCCCCACTTTGATACGTATATCCATTCTGCTTTTTATAAGAAATAAACTGATCAATTAAAGTCTGGAGGGAATCATTCTGCATTAGAATCTCCTCCTTTCCGAATAGCAGGAAGCGGAAGTGTACAGGAAGCAAGGCTGGATGCGTCTGTTGAAAGATACACAGAGACAATGTTTGGATCCTTGTGTCCGAGTACGGCGGAAATATCAGACATGGGAACGCCGGCCCGGAGCATGCAGGACGCTGCGTTATGCCGTGTCATTCTGCTTCCAATCACTCGTCCTTTCTTTTGTATTCCAGCCATATTTTCCATTTTTTGTAAGATTGGCCATATAGCTCCGGCTTCCAGCTTTTTAAATGGAGCAAAACTTCTCAGAAATACATGTGCATCCTCAATTTGGGGACGTTCTTCCATGATGTAATCCACAATCGCATTTCCATACGAAGCTTTCAGTGGTATGGTAAGCGTCCTTTTTGTTTTGTTCTGCTTAATGTAAATGGCATCCTTCTCCCAGTCAATGTCCTTCAATTCCAGTGAACAAACATCTGTTCCCCGCAGCCCTGTTTCTAACAAAAGCCGGCAGATGGCGGTATCTCTCCTGGTCATAATGCCGGATGAAAGCAGTTTCTCTACCGCGTCAAGCTCCTCACTGCTGTAAACTTCTATGATCTTTGTCTCCCGTGGAAGATGCACGGGTATCTCCATAGAAAATCTTTCTGTAGATTCATTCGCGGATAGGAATTTACGAAGCCCGGAAAGTGCGCTTCCAATTGTTGTTGGCCGGAATCGTCCATCATTATAAAGCGACAGGATAAATCTGGTCACATCATTTGCTTTTACATCAGACAGAGATGTATATCCGTTTTTCTGACAAAAAATCAAGAAATATGTAACAATACGTTTATATCCACACATGGTATTCGGACGGAGTTCCCTATCTTCCATCTGTCTGATAAATCGTTCCAGATCCATATGGAAAGCATTTATAGGGATTGCTCTGGATAGGTTTTCTGGTTTTTGTCTTCCCCAATCAATGGAGCCGTCTTGCTCAAGTGACTTTAGCAGTCTGATACAACGCAGCCGGTGCGTCCGCTCCTTTTTGCTCCACTTTTCACTGCATCCCACTGGACTGTCCAAAAAGGATTCCATGAGTTTTTCGGAGAGATGCGCTTCTCCCATGCCCTCTGATATTATTCTGAGACTGGAAAAACTGGAGCGGTAACGGGAGGATATCTTTTCGCCATACTTTCGTTTCTGCATTTGCTCCATTACTTCCACAATCAGATCATCTAGTTTTCTTTTGTTATCCTTCATCATTAGGAACCTCCTTTTCTTCCTATGATGAAGCATATGTTTATGGCTGTCAAAACTATGCCGACATTTTTTCAAAAAAGCCTGTATACAGTAAGATTCCCGGAAATATCGGTATAGTTTTTTTGTCGGTATAAGTCGTATACAGTATCTTTCTTACAGCACTCCCATAATCAAACAATTGAGCTACATGCTGCCAATTTCGCACCCACACATCTACAGTCCCTGGATATTGGCTCCATGCCTGCTTAAAGCGCTCAAATTCGGCTTCCGCAGCTTTCAGGCTGGCGGCTCCATAGACCTTTTTTAACTGAGCAGTAAATTTTTTATAGTCTTTGTTTGGCACATATTTGATTGAATTACGGATAAGATGTACAATACATCTCTGAACTGTTACATTGGGGAAGATTGCTTTCGCTCCTTCTTCAAGTCCGCTTACGCCATCCATAGAAATGAACAATACATCTTCAACACCACGGCTTTTGATCTCATCAAATATCTGCATCCACTGATGCCTGCTTTCTGATTCGCTCAGCCAGAGCCCAAGGATATCTTTCTGTCCATCCACATCATATCCGAGGATCACATAGATTGCACAGTTTTTCGTCTCATAATCTTTCCGGATCATAACATACAGACAGTCTACAAACAGAAACGTATAAAACTTTTTCAGTGGTCGGTTCTGCCATTCTTCAAGTTGCTCCAGGACACTGTCTGTAATCTCAGAAATCGTCTCATGGGAGATTTCAAAACCGTAGATATCTTCAATCGTTTCTGCAATATCACGCTGGCTCATTCCTTTTGCATACATGGACAGAACTTTATCCTGGATAGCAGAAACATCCCGTTTCCTTTTGGGGACAATAACCGGTTCAAAGGTTCCCTCACGATCCCGGGGAACTTCTATCGGCACATCACCAACCGTTGTTTTTAAAGTCTTTTTTGTATAACCGTTCCTTCGGTTGACCGTCTCTTTTTCTCCCCGTTCATTATTCGAATAACCTAAGTGACTGTTCATCTCTCCCTGAAGCATTGCTTCGAACATAGGGCCAAAAATATCTTTTAAAGCGTTCTGCATATCCTCTACGCTTTGGGGCTGGTACTGATCAATGATTGCCTGTGCCAGCTGTTGATTTGGAGTTTTGTCTTTTTTCTTTCTTGCCATACTGAGTGTGTTCATCCTTTTCTAATCCTTTCCTGTTATCTTAACACACTCTGTATAACAAACAAAGTGCGTAAGTCTCGAAATTATTTTCTTAACTTACACACTTTATTTTACACCCTCGATGAGGCCTTTTATTCTTGCATTCAAGTTGCTACTATGGGAGCAATGAGAGCATATCAGAAAGAAAAGCAAGAACTTTTTGCTAATGCGTTGTATTCTTCTGCAAACAACATAGACATACCAACGGATAAAAAACTTTTTTACTTAACATTACTTGACAGTTATACGTTAAGTCACATTTTGTTGTTAAGGTACTTTTCAAAAAATAATTATAGTACAAATGATGATATTATCAAACATGGCATGGTAACAACCCAAAGAATTGGAGGGACAGAAAGCCCGATGAAGGGAATTGTTGAGAATATTCCTGATTTTGCAGATGATACAATATTTGTGAAACATATTGCAGGGCAACTTTGCTCTGATAGCTTAATTAGTATTGTGGACTTTGAGATGCCTGTTTCTAAAGAACGGGCAAGAGCAAAAAGAACAACAAAATACGGAGATGAATTTTTAGTATTCATTCAAGAACATCAATAAACTATTTACTAGAGTAGCCGCAAATGACTACTCTTTTCTTTTTGCCCGAAAGGGAGATTTATGAGTTGTGTTTAGAATCTGCTTAATGTTTATTTTCATGTATTGACATATAGCAAAATATTGCTATACTATAAAAGAACATATGTTTGAAAACGGATAAATATTACATGAAATGGTATAAATATGCAAAGGTGAATTGACTAGATTTTTATGGTATTTTGACATGATTTGGATTGTTTTTTTGTCCATATAGTTTTAATAAGACATGAATTATGGTATACTATATCTTCAAATTGCACTGAAAATTACGGTGTGTTTTGGAGTAGGAAAAATTGGTTTAGGTGACTTTATTCGTGCCCGTGGTGATTTTTGAGTGATTTTTACATAAATTTCGAATAAACGTTCGATAAAACATGTGGGTTTGGGCACGAATTTTCGGGTTAATAGTATAAATAGTAAGGAGGATTTGAGGTATGGATAGGTTCGAATTAGTATCAGAATATGCCCCAACAGGAGATCAGCCGCAGGCTATCGCGGAGCTGGTAAAAGGGTTCAAGGAAGGCAACCAATGCCAGACTTTATTAAGGGTTACGGGTTCCGGTAAGACTTTTACAATGGCAAATATCATAGCCCAGCTGAACAAGCCAACGCTCATAATTGCACATAATAAAACGCTTGCGGCCTAGCTATATGGAGAATTCAAAGAATTCTTCCCGAATAATGCAGTTGAATACTTTGTGTTCTAATTTGCAGACAGAGCAGAAAGCACATTATTTAGTGCTATTTGGTGCTGATTGTACCGTATTTTGTGGATGAAATAGGGGGATAAGGACGGAATAACACTAGGTGGATGGGTGGAGTTTGTGACCTGGATTCGTGTAATGGATCAGGTAGCACCATATGGATAATTTGATGAGGAGGACAGCTATGCAGGAACATGAGGTTATATTATATCAGTTGGAGGATACAAATGTTTATGTGAACGTCCTCTTTGGAGAAGAAACATTTTGGATGACACAAAGAGCAATGGCAGAATTATTTGACTGTACAGCAGATAATATTTCGCTGCATTTGAAAAATATTTATAAAGAGGAAGAATTAGATGCAGAGGCAACTACCGAGTTTTTCTCGGTAGTTCAAAATGAAGGCGGAAGGAATGTTAGCCGTAAGGTAAAATGTTTCAATTTGGATGCGATAATTGCTGTTGGATATCGTGTAAATTCAAAAAAAGCTACACGATTTCGGCAATGGGCAACGAAAACGTTAAAAGAATATATTGTTAAAGGGTTTGTATTAAACGACGATATGTTGAAAAATGGTAAACCCTTTGGAAGAGATTACTTTGACGAATTACTGGAACGTATCCGAGAAATCCGGGCAAGTGAACGTAGAGCTTATCAGAAAATCACGGATATATTTGAACAATGCAGCTATGATTATGATAAAAACAGTGAGATTACAAAGAATTTTTATGTGTTTGTTCAGAATAAGCTTCATTTTGCAGTTACAGGAAAAACAGCGGCAGAATTAATATATGAACGTGCGGATTCAGAAAAGCCTACTATGGGATTGACAACCTGGAAAGACGCACCGGACGGTAAAGTATTAAAGCGTGATATCGGTATTGCCCAAAATTATTTAAATGAAAAGGAATTGTCCCGTTTGAATAGATTGGTAACAATGTTTATTGATTATGCTGAACTTATGGCGGAAGATGAAATCTTAATGAGTATGCAGGATTGGGTGAATCAGACGGATCAGTTTTTGAAGAATAATCGGTGGGAAGTGCTGGCTGGGAGAGGAAAAATATCACACGAAACAGCTATGAAAAAGGCAGAACAGGAATATGAAGTATTTCGCGTGAAACAGGATAAAGAATATATTTCGGAGTTTGATCGGGAAGTAGAGAAGTATCTTAAAGGAGATTGGTAAAAAATTGTGGGATAAATTTTTGATTTTTTAAACTTATTGAGATAGGAGGAATAACTCATGAAAATGAATTTTAAAGGTTTAGTAACTCAAACTTCGGGTTTGTCAAGTTATTTGTGTAAGTTTTAGAAATTTTTTATGGGGAGGAATACTCCCCATAATTTGTAACTTGTCGCTTTTTGAAGTTAATTCGTTAAAGCGTCTTGAATCAATAATTCCATTTCATCGTTCAATTCTCTGGCTTCCTGATAGGCCTCCATCAGCCGTTCATAGGCTTCTGTTAATAATTCTGCTTCTTCTTCACAATCACTACAAGACAGATTTTGTAAACGATGATGTATTTCTTTCCATTTTGTTTCCAAAGTGCTCATCAGAATCCTCCATTTTCATATTTACGGATTCGTTCTTGGATTTTTTCATCCATATCCAACTGATTTCGGACAAGAGCCCAGTTATTTAGTGGCCGTCCATTCCACTTTTTGTATAATTCAGTTATGCGTAAATACAACAGCTTAAACAATGCATTTTCGTTTGGAAAAGCCCCTTTTTTTGTTACCTTCCGTAAACTGGAGTTAACGCTTTCAACTGCATTTGTCGTACTAACACGAAGTCGTGTTGTAAACGGTAGATGATTCGTACCTATACAAAACAGGAGCAAACCTGTATGATAGTAACAGATTTGCTCCAGTCTTATTGCATTTCATTTTTTCCGGGCTTCCGGCAGTTCGCAGGGAGGTTCGGTGACCAGGGGAGCAGGTCATCCAGAAAGGCACGGTCTGTATCATCCAGATGCTTTGGAATCTCGGTAAGAAGATACTCAAAGTAATCATACGGTTTCACGCTGTTTGCCTTTGCAGTTTCAGCAATACTATATATAATGGCGCTGGATTTCGCCCCGGCGACTGTATCGATCATGACCCAGTTCTTTTTTCCGATACAGAATCCCCGGATTGACTGCTCCGCAGCGTTGTTGTCCATCGGAACCTCTCCGTCATCCAGAAATACTTTCAGGTATTTTTCCTGGTTGAGGGAATAATTGAAGCCCTCCCATGTTTTGCTTTTCTGCGGCACTTTCGGAAGGTTCTCACGAACCCATACAAAATAAGCCTCCACCAGCGGCCTGACGCTTAGCTGACGGCGGTTCTCTCTCTCCTGTGGAGGAAGATCCTTCAGCTGTTTTTCTTCCCGGTAGATGGCCTGGATCATGGTCAGCGCAAGATACGCCCGGCTGTCTTTCTGCTTTGCTTTCGGCAGCGCCTTTACTGCCTCGTCAAAACGCCGCCTTGCATGTGACCAGCATCCGGCAATCCTCAGATCCTCACGTTCGCCTTCGATCGTGTGGTAGACCTGGTATCCATCCGTGACGCACACGCCGCTGAAATCCTTCAGGAATTCCCGGGGATGGCTGGCATTGCGTGTCCGCTGGTATTCATACAGGACGATCTGGCTGTCCGTATACATCCGCCCGGTGCGGTACACCCACATATAGCTTCTGCTCCCTGCAGGGCGGCCATCCTTGTTTACCAGTACCGGTGTTTCATCCGCCTGCAGTACATGGTACCCATACATCTTTTCATGCAGGTAATCGTAGAGGACTGCAAGGTAACGGTCTGCACACTGGATCGTCCAGTTCGCCATGTTCTGTCTGGAAATACGGAGACCATAACGTTCAAACTCCTGCTCCTGGCGGTAAAGAGGCACTCCATTGACGTATTTGGCGTTCATCACGGCCGCTTCCAGGGAAGGGGACACAAGACTGCCTTTCAACAGGGCTTCCGGATGCGGCGCCCTGACAATTTCTTCCGTCTTTTTCCCAACATATACCTTTACATGGTGTTCTTCCACTTCCACTTTTGCCGGGGTAAAACCGTACCGCCGGTATACTTCATCGGGAAGCTGTTTATAGCCTTCCTTGCCGAACCGGGCTTCCAGGTCTTCCTCTGTCATGGAATGTTCGATTACAACAACCGGCAGGCCCTCCAAGTCTTCTTCACGTTTTCCCTGCTTCTTTTTTGGTTTCCTGCGGGGAAGGGCGTCTTCCTCTTCACCAGCCCCTTCTGCGGCAACGGCCTCTGACTCGTTAAAGAATACAATCTTCCCGTCCACTTCCATAAAAGAAATCTGCGCACTGGTTTCATGCTGTTCTGATGACCTGCCGAAACGATGCCTTTTTAAATCAGCCACCTGCTCCAGCACCAGCTGAAGCGTGCGGTCGATATTTTCCAGCTGCTCCTGCTGTGACAGGAACAGCTGAATAATCGTTTCTTTGTCAAGACTGTTCAATTTTTCTTTTGTATATTTTGAACCCATGCCGCTGCTCCCTGATCTTTAGATGCTTCCATTATATCAGAAATCAGGGATTTTTGCGAACCTCCCGGTATACGGTGTCCGTCATAATGCCTATGCCCCTGAAGACGGGCTGGGCATTTACGCACGGTTTTATTTACATCATTTAAAATAAACCCGGCTTGTCCGGTATCCAGCAGAACTGCGTCGGATACGGCTTCTGGCACCGGCTGTACGCAGCCATACGGGACGTTTTTTATGGCGGCAGGACCGTGGAAAAATTTCTCTGTTTTGCACAAAGGTCATCCCATATATTCCGGCGGTTCCACCGGCCTGACAGACTTCTTCGGGGTGATCGTCAGCCCTTCCATCAGCCAGCGGAATTGCTGCTGTGTCAGCAGGCGCACCTCTTCGGGACTGCGCGGCCACTGGAACCTGCTTTCTGACAGCCGTTTATACAGCAGGAGCCAGCCGTCGCCTTCCCATACAAGTCCTTTAATGCGGTCTGTCCGCCTCCCGCAGAAAAGATACAAAGTATCCGGAACATAAGGTCTGTTTCCGGTCTGCGATTCAATGACTGCCGCCAGACGGTCCATGCCGGAGCGCAGATCGGTATACCCTGTGACGATATAGACTGCCTTAAAGCAGGTGGCATCATTGAGCATCCCGTATCACCTCCAGGACTTTAGAGAGCAGCTGCATGGATGTATTTTCCGTGATATGGATGGCGCATCCTTTTATGGAAATATCCAGTCCGGGATCAGAGCTGTTACAGACAGTTTCCCTTTGCTTCAGAAGTGCCGGTTCTACCGGAACAATCTGTCCGGCAGACATTTCATGGGGAATGCTTTCAAGGCAGGCTTCCCTTACACGGCGGAGCCGGTAATAATAATTCGCTTTTGTAATGCCGTGGCAGGCGCACCAGCTGACAACGCTCATACCATCCGGACGGCTCTGGCAGTCTTTAATCTGCGCAGCCCATTCCTGGAGACGGCACTGCTCGGTCACCATGGTTGTTTCTGAACTCATAGGCTTACCTCCGTATGCAGGTATGAAAAGTTGAGCCTTAACTTTTCATACCTGTGATAAAATATAGCCTATTGTCTCATATATAATCGCACCAGTCGAGGTACGGATTATCTACCGTTTACAAAATAACTAGAAAAAATTGTCGAATAATGATATTATAAATATGTGGCAAAGTTTTCTGGCAGGTGGCAGGAGGACTTTGCCGTTTTTTTGTTGGCAAAGCCAACGGCACTTATTGAATGATTAAGAAATTCTGAGAGATTATTATTACAGGGAGGAAACAGAAATGAGTGAATCGTATTTTTTTAGGCTGACGTTAAAGAGTGGAGAGGATCAGAGAGAAAGGATATGCAATTGTTTTGAATATCTGTGCGACACGCATGAATATTTAGCTGCGTTTGAAGATGGGAGATTCCAGCATTATGCAAACGGATTACTAAGCAGACATCATAGTGATGGCTTTCTGGCTTATGATACCGGAAATGGAAGAGAGATTAGAAGAGTAGTGGTCCGTGACGGGGAGCTGTTCAGTGGTCCTATCGAAGACGAGAATCCAAAGGACAAAGGTCCAATCTATTGTATGGATTGGAGCAAACGTGTATGGAAAGTGGAATTGATAAAGATGGAGTGATTTATGCTTGCCGGTAAGCAGTAAGACAGAAAAGTGAGAGTTTTCTCACTTTTTCTGCTATGGGACGATAATTCTGATGAGCTCGTGAGTCGTAAGAAACCTTGGCCATCAGTTTGATAGGCGGCAGTGGCCATAAATGAAAACGGAGGACGGAGAATGAAGAAAAAGGATTCAGTGGGAGTATTAATCTTTGATGTAAATAACAGAGGAAGAGAAAGCGGAACATACCATATGGAATCGAAGGAGCTGCAAGATGAGATTCAGAAGTTTATAGAAAATCTTAAAAAAACACAAAATAAAACAATTAGCGTTGTGTATTGTGTAACAGAAAAGGTGACGGAAGAAAATAAACCGAAAAATTTTCTTACAAATGAAGAGTATTTAAACTTTAAGGGGGAAGAACTGCCATATTGTATGTTTGAGGCTAGGCTTTTCAGCCATTATAATGAGAAAATAGTGAGTTCAGAGGCAGATAAACGCACTTCGTATCTAAAAAAAGAATCAGAGAGCAGTGGACATGAAAAGGGGGAGTATTTTCCGGAAAAATTTATTGAGGAAGCTATTTCGACGGATTCAGTATATGGGGCAGTGAATTATTTAAACAATCAAGGGGTTAAAAAAGTATATCTGACAGGGATACAAAAAAATGTACAGAAGATTACGGAACAGTGGGGGCTAAGTTATATGTTTGCAAAAAATATGGAGCCTGTTCTGGTAAAATCATTGATAGATATGAATGTCAGTGAATATTCCTTTCCATATCGTGCATTTCCAAAATCTAAGGACTATTTGATCGATATGTTGTGTGAAGAAAGGTTTGTTGGCCATAATGGCGATACGAAATATTGCAGGGCAGAGGATAGCGAATTCTCAGTTCGTCATGCAGAACTATGGGCTTTTCAGGGAAAAGAGAAAGCGGAGGTGGATTTTCAAAAATATGAATTAGAGAATCCGGGGAGTTTGATGAAGAAAGGGGTGATTTTGAAATATCTGAAGATAGGAAGTCCTGGATTTGTACGCAAAATCAGTTATAAGCAAGAGCATGGCTTTATAAGTTCAATTGCGCAATATTTTGATTATACCCCGGGTGGATTTGTCGTAATTGAGTCGAGTGAAGCAGGAGCTCGTGTTCTGAAGGCGGGACAAGAACCATCCGATGAATTTCAAACTTTGATAGAATTGGAACCGGGAGAATATATTAACAGGTTGGAAATTGTCAGTAGATTATGCGAAGAAAAGCAATATGTAACGGGGATACGGATTTTAACAACGAAAGGCACAGTCAAAGAGTCGTTGAGTGAAAATACAATAGATGACTCGGAATGGAGCTCTGTCTATGACGCTTCTGAACCGTCAGGACAGACAGAGGCAATCTGCTTTCTTGACCAGATCGTCATCTCTTCGGCGGAAGAATCTGGCACTTCAGGCAGAATTCCAATTATCGGATATAAAACAGGCCGGTTTAATCAGTTTCAAGTAAAAACAGAAGGCGGAGACACCAGCTTGGTAAACAGGTTAGAATTTGTTTATCTATATAAAATAAGGGATAGGGGAGAACGTGAAGAATATCTTGAATTTGAATTTACATATTATGATGGAAAGTTCTACTTGTATGATAAAGAACACCGTTTTTTAAGAAAGAGTGCTTCTTTGGTAATGACGGGAAAGCAGGAGGATGAAAAATACTGTCTGACCCCTGAACTTCTGAGGGATAGTCTGGAGGGCAGAAGGGAACTTCCATATTTATATACAAAAGAAGAAGCAGGAACATTTTTTTTGATAAATAATGAAAAAACGGATTCCCAAGCCATCCCTCAGCTCTTAGAAGATTGTACAGTAGATAATGATGACGTGGTAAAGAAAAATAATTTAGCAGAGATAAAAGTTGTGCTTCCGCAGAGCAATATAGAATCTGTTAGTGCACGGCTTTCCGAGACCTATCACATGGCTCTCCTTTTTTCAGATGGAAAAGCTTCTGCCAGTGGATCCTTAGAATTATTTGCTATGGATATGGAAGGGTATTACCTGCTGAACAGTCAAAGCGATATAGAGAAGCTGGCGGATCTGGTAAATGGAGGCGTGAGGATGGAAGACCAGAGCTTATATGCCGAAAAAAGATATAGACTGACTGATAATCTTGTATGGGATAATGACTGGACAGTGATAGGATCGGAAAAGTTTCCGTTCTGTGGAATATTTGATGGGAATGGACATTGGATCCGAAATATTTCTGCAAAAGACTCTGGAAATGAAAAACAGGGAGTGATTGGTGTCCTGGATGAAAATGGCAGGGTTGAAAATTTAGCGGTATTAAACGGAAAAATACAGGGAAGGGATTATGTTGGGGGAATTGTAGGAGAAAACCGCGGAAAAGTGACGAACTGCTTTTTTGAAGGAGAAATTGAAGCCTGTGGGAAATATGCAGGAGGGATTGCAGGGATATGTAAAGGGGTTGTATCCAAGTGTATTGTGTCAGGAAAGATTAAGGGGATTCAATATGTGGGCGGCCTTTGCGGCGCAATGGCTCAAAACAAATCTGGAGCAGGATGTGAAGTTTCATACTCATACTCATTGTGTCTGGCCGAGGCGCAGCAAAATAGTGATTACCTGTGTGGATGGGCAGAAGGTAATTGCATAATTAGAAACTGCACTGCAATGGCATATCGAATTGATATCAAAGAAGGTGTATGTAATGCATTTTGGAGAGAAGCTATGGGAGAAATAGAAGAACTGGATTTTGAGGCATATACTGTACCGGTGATTCGAAAACTTTCTGGCTCTATCCAGATTGAAGGACTCAAGAAAAATGCATGTTTTATGAAGTAGGAGAAAGTGATGAGTGAAGAATATAAAAGTATTGATTTTAATACGGTAAAAAAGAATAAGTATGGATTTGTCCTGATGGATCTGTGGTCAGGACATGCCTGTATAAGGGCGGGCAGATGTGTCAATGAATTGACATCGCAAATCGTAAAGCTATTGTTTCATGTAGTGCAAGATGAAAATGCATATGTGATTGTGTGTGTAAATGATAAACTGGATGCGTGGAAAACAAAGCAGTATGGAATAGAAAATCTTATTTTGAAGGGTGCAGTAGAGGACGAACTTGCAGAATCTGATTATGCAGCTGGTTTGAGGAACTTGTTTTATCGAGGAACTTATGATCCGGACAAAAGGATGATGAGGTATGCGGCATCGCCTTATCTGGAAATGGAAATAGTGGATGAATGTAGCTGCAGACCTGAGGAACATAGAGAAATGCCAGAGGGGATGAACGGGATTCTTTATCCGCTGCTGCAAGACAAAAAGTTAAGAAACCGACTGGTGTTTACAGAAAATGATATGCATGCGGTACAGTATGTAAAGGAAAATGAGATAAAGACGGTATTTTATATGGGCGTGCACACGAATATGTGTTTTCTCTCCAGAAAGAATTCTATTTTGAAAATGATGAAATACGGAATTGAAACGTATATAGTGAAGGATCTGACAGATTCCAGAATTTCCAGACATCATTATCCATATATGGAGCACTTTGATGCAACAGACTGGTTTATTGAAGAAATTCAGAATAGAAATTTTATTTCTGTTGATGGCAAATATATGAATTGTAGAGCGGTAAATTCTACTTTTTTTGATGAATCGGGAAAGAAAGGTTTGTTTCGGTTTAAAAGAGACAGGCGGGTATGGAGAGATTCAGATCATTCTGTTCAGATTACAGATTCGGATGAGTTTGAATTCATAAAATATAAAGACAAATACAACGAAAACGGAAGATACGGATTTCCATCAGGGATTGTATATGAACAAAGGGGCGGAAACATTCTTGATTTCCGATTTATCTATAATAATGATAGAAGCTTTGATAAAACAAAGAAATTTAAACCAATACCGGCGGGAAAAGTAATCGTAGGGGTTGAAATATATAGACATGAAACGGAAACAGAAAATCCGGTATGTGGAATCAAGTTTTTACTGGATGGCTCGAAGTATGTTTCTATAGGGAGATGTAAGGGAGACAGTAAAAAAATACTTTTTAATAAAGAAGATGCCTATGGAAATGATACATATGCATTGTATACAGCAGATTATGTTAAAAATAGGGTAACAGAGAAAA
>ERZ808049.645-NODE-645-length-14516-cov-15.325023_pt1 | contig 14516 bp, 16 predicted proteins | sample MGYA00380198_ERZ808049 | MGnify/ENA primary metagenome ERZ808049 (study PRJEB31490, sample SAMN06133414) | mouse gut metagenome | isolation source: Z2_2 | host: mice | place: China: Chengdu | collected 2015-05 ...
TTGCCAGTACCTAAACAAATTTGCTTGGAAACCGCATAAATACTGGATTCCTAAAGTTCATTTCATCACTCGAACTCCTCGGCGGATAGCTTGAACTGAATGTTTTTTCCTCATTTTTCAAGCATTTATTATCCATATTCTTTAAAAATCACTATCGTTTTTATCTCAGTCAAAATTTTTAGAGCCAAAATAGAGCCATATATACTCAATTAATTATATCAAAATCAATCCACTGAACTTACGCTTTTGCTGCTTTTATTAATTCGCAAATCTTCTTTTTTGCAGTTGCATCACCCTGTTCCAGTAAATCTTCTAATTTTTCAATTAACAGTTTGCTTTTCCTTTCTATATCATATTGCCGTCCTATATTTTCTCCTTTTATCTGTAGGTTCACAAGCATATTATCTAAATCTATATTACCCAATAAATAATCACCATAGCAGATTAAATTTCTATCTACTTGGCTACAATACCCATTTTCTATTTTTTCTTTTACCTTTTCAAACAAGTCTTTATATTCCTTTACACTTGACTCTTTTAATAATGTATACAAAAGCGAACCCGCATTATAATATTGAATACTAAAATCACTTTCTGTTTTAATAACTTCTAACGATTCTTTTAAACTGATTTCCGCAATAACTTCTAATGCTACTTTCTTGATATTTCTATTTGGTGATTTTACAAAATCCTTCAATGCTTCTATATCTTCAATAGAATTGAAAATATATGCAATATTATATTCATCTCTTAAGATTTCTAATGTAAGCAATATGGAATATTCATCTAATCCTTTAAGTTTGTCCCATATTTCGACATTGCTCTCAATCAAGTTTCCTGCACCAGTTAAAAGCGCAATCATTAAATTAGCATTATCTGTATCACTTTCACCAAATGAATTAAATAAAACATCTCTAACGTTATCCCTAAGTTTTGGACTTACCAAATATATTCCCTCTGACTCAAACCCATATTGACACATACAATTCACAATATCTCTTTTTTTCTTTTCGTCTCCCTCTAACCAAAGAGCATACCATTCTTCAAAAATACTATCGTCACTTAATTGGCTAGACAATTTGCACATACACATAATAATTTTGTTGCTATGGTTAGCTTTTAAATTCTCTTGTATAAATTCCCACAATTTCTTTGCCACATCAATATCTAACTGAACAGATATGAAATAATCCCAAATACACCCTTCTAAGTCATCATCTTTACATTCCTTCAAAATTTTTAATATTTTCTTCTGCTGTATTTTTAAACTTTTCGTTTCTCTTAAAACATTAATCGTACTTTGAAGTATCTGCTCGTCCGACCTGTTTAATAATTGAGTAAAACTTAACTTGATAACCGCATCATTAGGGCAATATCTGCACATTTCAATTAAAGAAACCAATAAATCTGTAGATATTTTTACATCTTCTAATAATTTATTAATTGCTTGAATAAATGTATCTCTATAAAACAAGGTTCTCTCGGAATATCCAAAGCTTTCGATAAATTCAATAGTTTCATTTTCATTTTTTGTATTTTCTAACTTTTCTATTACTTGCGCAGCACTCAATTTATATTCTGTAAATTCGTTCTTATCATCTACTATTTCATTAATATCAAAACGTCTAATCAAAACTGGTATATTTTCATTATATTTTCTAGAAGTAGACATATCAGCATACAATTTACCTTTTAAAAATCCAGGCAATTCGCATTTCCCAACAAGAATAGGGATCGCTATAACTTTCTTACCATCTATTTCCTTGTTCATTGCAATATCCAGTTCCTTTTTTACCCATTCTGAATGCACTGAATTTTCTGAAATCAACGCTATCAAAAAATCCATATGATCTAAACCGTCTCTTATTTTTTCAATTAGCGAATCACCCAATCTTATTTCTGACTCATCAATCCATACTTTTATTCCATATTTATCCAATTCTTTAGCAATTTTTCTTGCCATAGGCTTATCCTTATAATTATGGCTTATAAATACATTAATCATCTGTTAGTTCCTCCACAATTTGTACTATCTACCCCTATGCTTTTCTTTCCTTTTTTGCTGTTTCAGTTCAAATTGCCGCTGTTTCTCCGCTTCCCGCTGTTCCCGGCTCACAGTCTTGCGTTCAGTTTTCAACTGCTCCTGTTGTAAATTCAAAGCTTGTTGTGATTTTGTTCCTATCCCGGTATTTTGTACCTGTCTCCGCACTTCACGTTGTACCCGTTTAGGATTGCGACCAGCTTCTTTTACATCAGTTGCCACAGCCGGACTAAATCGCAACTGATAGTAATTTTTCAAAACAAACTCATAAACCTCATAGTCTTTGGGTTCCGCCCCAAACGTAACTTTACACACAGATAACTTTCCCTCTGATACACGTTCAAACACTCCCACCCAAAACGGTTCTTCAAAAAATACTGTCAGTTTTCCTGAAACTTTGTCCATGACAATTCCTCCTTAAAATGATTGTAATGAACAAAGAACGGACGACCCTAAGGAGGGAGGGCTACTTACACCAAATCGGTGCGACCGGACTACCTACCAGTTCTGCAAGATTGTCTTGCGTTGTGTTTTTATCTTTGCCCCTATATATTACCACATAACCGCCTATTTTTCCATAAAAATGTGGTAATCCGCTTGATATTACAAACTGCCACATTACTATTTCCCTTATCTGCATTAACTTACATGGTGCTAGCACCATGTCAAAAAAATAATTAAGGAAATATTTATCGTTCCTATTTCCACTTACCTACTTAATATCATATTTTTCAATCCATTCATACATTGCTTTAACTACGGGTCTTAACCCTTTTCCCATTTCGGACATATAGTATTCGACCTTTGGAGGAACTTGTGGATATTCCTTACGAACAATAAGCCCATCTTTTTCCAACTCTTTTAATTGACTTGTCAACATTTTATGCGTAATTGGCGTAAGCAAACGTTTCAATTCCCCATATCTTAAAACTTCATGAAACGCTAGCATATATATTATTCTTAATTTCCACCAATCATTCCCACAATCGTTTCAAATCTTTCATATCCAAAATTTTGAAGATAGCAAGGTTCTTTTTTCACAATATCACTCTCCTTTTTGATAGTATCACACAAAAAAGTGCGTACTTTTTAAAAAGTATTATATACCATATAATAAAAAATTGAAAGGGAGCAAGGAAATGAAGATTATAATAATAAATGGAAGCTACAGAAAAAACGGAGCAACCGCATTGATACTACATGAAATGTATCAAAAACTGGGAACTTACCCTAACGTAGAAATTCAATTTTATAATGTTGCAGACTTAAATTTAAAATTTTGTGTCGGCTGTTGCAAATGCTACAAAAATGGTAAATGTATTTTTAATGATGATCTTGAAAAATTGTCAAAAAATCTTGGAACAGCAGACGGTATTATAATAGGCTCTCCCACATATGCAAGCAATGTTTCCGGGCAAATGAAAGTTCTAATTGATCGGGGACATTTTGTGATAGAGCAATTACTATTCAGAAAATATGCGGTTAGTGTATCGACATATGAAAATTATGGTGGAAAGGATACTTCTAAGGTATTAAACAGATTATTGTCTTATTCCGGGGCAGCTATTTCTAATTCACTTTTCTTTAAAGTACCTTTTTCTGCTAATCCATTAAGTGGTTCTAAAACATACAACAAAGTAAACAGGGCAATGGATAAATTTTATAATGACATATATAAGCAGAAACCTTATTTATGCCAAAAGGTTAAGCATTTTATAATATTCAGATTTGGAATTTTCCCTTTTGTTATCAAAAAAGGAAGCCAATATCAAGGCGTTATATCTAAATGGAAAAAGCAAGGTATTAAAGTTCTGATATGAGTAAATTATTAGTATTAACACTTAACGAACAGGAAGAAAAAGCGATTAACAATATCATATCGGCAATCGCTGATTATATACAGATTGAACCTATGCAAGTTGCTCCGGTTTCCATTCTGTCATTTCCGGGACTGGAAATCAGACAGCACCAACGTCAGGTACTGCGTGACGGAAAGGACATCAGCCTTACCCGCCTTGAATACAGCACCCTTGTACTCCTTGCTTCCAATCCGGGCATTGTCCTCACTCGGACACAGATTTTTGAAGCTGTTTGGAACATGGACAGCGATAGTTGCCATTCTAGCATTTCTACTGTGATTTGCAATCTGCGGAAAAAGATAGAGCCAGACAGCAAGAACCCGACTTACATCAAAACCGTGTTAGGTGTCGGCTACAAATTTGACATGAGAAACGCCGGGGAATAACTTTCTATTACTGTCAATCCCCGGCACTTTTTATCTCTCCAATGCCCTCTCTAACTGCTGTTTCTGCCCTTTCAAGTCATTCTGTTTCTCATACAGATTGTTACGCTCTTTGCACAATTCTTTCATGCGTTCTAACTGCGCCCGCACTCCCTCCCGGCAATCCGGCTCTATTTTCTTATATTCCCCAGTCAGATTGCGGATTGTATTATTGTTTTCTTTAATCTGCTCTGATAAGCACACCCAGTCTATCAGATTTTGCACTTCCTTATCCGTTTCGTAAAGGTCTGTATCTGCCACGATTTTAGCACACAGCCGCACCATGACTTTCTTCTCCATATCTGTCATATCCTATCAATCCCCTTTCTTATCGGCTCATTTCAAAAGCACATTTCGGGCGTTTAATTGCCCTTTCTGCCTGCTCTAACGCCTTTGACCGTTCCACTATCGACCGCACCTGTTCCCTGCCAAAATGACGTTCCAAACGCCTTAAATCAACTGCTTTTTCCTGCAATCGGTCTATGGTGTTGCTTTGCTCCATGACCTTATCCGTCAAGCAGCTAATCTGCTTCTGTTGCCCGTCCACTTTGGCGGTCAGTTTCTTGCCTTGCTCCGTAAGCTGTACGCATTTAATAGTCAGATTTTTTACCACTTCTTTCAATTTCTCCACAAGCGGAAGTGCCTTTTTATCACGGTAAGCCTTTGCACTCATCAATGCCCCCGGCTCTGCCAACTGCCATTTTACATCTTCATCATAGGCGTGAATATTACGCTCCATTACTTCCTTAGACTGCACCATTTTATTGATTTCCTGCTGTAACTTTTTCTGCTGTTTTTCCAACTTTTCATTTTCGGATAACAGCTTTTCTTTATCCTCCTCCAGCGTTACAGTCTGCTCTTTCAGCAGATGATTTGTTGTGGTAAGTTCTGATACTTCCTGCCGGATCACTTCGCCCTCTTTGCGTATCTGCTCCGTTTCCTGCCTTGCCGCAAGCTGCTGGTGAAGAATATCGGCTAATTTCTCTTTATTGCCGGAAATGGTCTGTTCCAGTTCGGCAACTTCTTTTGCACGCTCCTTTTTCTCAAAATCCAAAACTGATAAATGTTTCTCATGTGTTCCTTTTTTCTCCCACTCAATATCATGTTGTAACATAATCTCCGCAAGCCGTTCCTTTTCTGCCGCTACCCACTGGTTACGCTCTGTTTCGCTCCTTGTGCCGCCTTTAAAGCCAAGTTCTGCCAGTGCCTTTTTTAATGATACCCTTGTTTCAAGCCCCCGCTTGCTTCCAGTCGTATAGGGTATAAAATCTATATGCAGATGTGGCGTTGCTTCATCCATGTGAAGATAAGCAGAGAAAACTCTCAATGTAGGATTGCGCTGTTGGAAGTCCTGCATATATTTATCAAGTATCTTTGCCGCAAGCTGTCCTTCCTCTGTCTTTGCTCCCATATCGTCTTTATTCCCGATTTGCAAAATAATCTCATGGAATGGCTTCTCCTGTTTGCCGGAACAGATTTTCTCATAATAATCATCAATTATGCGGTCACTTCTGGTCTGCTTCTCATTGTACCGGGCAAGTGCTTCATCAAATAATTCATGGTATACGTCCTTGATATTTTCATTGCAGTATTCCACATTCAGACCACTACGCTCCGGGTCAGTGTTCTTTGCGTGGAATTTTCTGCTGTTGTGGTTGACAGAGCCTTTCCCTGTCATAACGCTGATAGTTCGTTTCAATCAATTTCCCTTTCTCCCTGTCGGGTAATGAGCGCCGGACACGGCGCATAGCCTTTGTTACTTTCTGCGAAAGTAACGCAAAAGCACTTTTGTCAGCTACGCCAACAAAAATGCAACCCGCAAGCGGGTTTTGCGCCCTGCCGGGGGCTTTTCCGTCCTACCGGACGGGGCGGCTTTTCGCCGCCTTGATACCGCCGCTTTCCGGCTTTTTTCCAACAGCGCAACATTGCAATGTCTATAATTTTTGCAACCTTGCAATCTTTCAAAAACGCAATTCCAAGACTGCAAAATTCTAATACCCTGCATTGTTGCGCTGTTGCCTTGCCTGTCCGTCACTGTCTGATTTTATTCAGTTCCCAGTACCACGTATTGTTTATCCGCTTTGCCCGGACGCCTAACTCTTTCTTTGCATTTTCCAGTGTCCGCTTCGATATGCCCTGTTCGTCCGCTAGACTGAAAATCTCATTGCTCTGCATAGCGTTGTTTGTTTCTGCCAGTTCCCGGAGTAACCGTTTCGCCTGTTCCATTTTATTTGCTTTCGGGGCAATGCCGCCTAAGACTTCATCAGCGGTAATCTCATAATCCCCTAACCATTGAAAACCGTCCTCGGACAGTACAAATGCTTTCGGGTGTCCGAACGCCGCAAGATTATTTTTAATCTGCACCACAACCCTTATATTTTCTTCTCCCTCAACCCTGCCGACTAAGAGAACGCTTCTAGCGACTGCAAAGAAATCAATCGAACCCATTCCCCGGTATGCCGCCTTATTTCCTGCCGCCTTGTTCATATGCCCGACAAGGACAATCGCACACTGGTATCTCTCTGCCAGTGCCGCTAGCTTTTTCGTCATATCCCTTGCTTCATTTGCTCTGTTCATATCCATGCCGCCGCCCAAATAGGCTTGTATCGGGTCTAAAATTAACAGCTTTGCTCCTGTCCTTATAACAGCTTCTTCCAGCCGTACATCTATCATGGAAAGTGATTTTATCCTTTCGTCAATAACAGAGATTTTCTCACAGTCTGCCCCCGCCTGCTCTAACCGTGGCTTTACCGTATCGGCAAGACCGTCCTCCGCACTCTGATAGATTACATTCAAAGGCTCTGTCAGTTTCATTTCACTGTCTAATCCCTCTCCCTTTGACAGCTTCGCCGCTATGTTCAGTACAAATGTTGTCTTTCCATCGCCCGGGTCGCCTTGAATAATTGTCAGCTTGCCATAGGGGATAAATGGAAACCACAGCCAAGAAACTTCCTGCGACTGTATCTCCGACAATTTAATCAACTGTAATTCTGTTTTTGTTTCTCCCATAATGCCCTCCATTTCTGAAAAATCGTTGCCACTGGAAGAAACCTCTGCTATACTGATATTGTGAGATTGATAACAGAGGTTTTCCAGTTATCACAGCCCTAACAGTTGCCGCTGTCGGGGCTTTTTTCTTCTCTGTTGGCACTTCCCTGCCACAGATATTTTGCTCCGTCCAACACCCACAGGATAGCTTTCAGCATATCAAGACAGTCATTCCGCATATCTTCCAATCCCTCCGGCGTTAAATCAATCTCTGTCTTTTCAAACTGTTCTGTCACTTCCCGGATATTTGTCTGCATTATCTTTAGTTCCTCTACCAACTGATAAACCAGTTCTTTTTTACCGACCACGCACACCCGATTATAAATACAGGAACGGACAAAATAATCTTTCTTTGAAAGTCCGCTTGCTAAAATCCTTGCTTCGATTTCCTCCCTCTCTCTGGGGGAAATACGAAAGCTGATTGTCGGGTATTTATGCACTCCGCTCATTCTTCTTCCTCCCTGCTGTTCTCCATCTCCAATTTATCTGCAAGTTCTCCCTGCTTATTGGGATATAAATGTGAATAAGTATTTAATGTTGTTTCGATTTTCTCATGTCCTAACCGTTCCGCAATCGCTAACGGTGTAAAGCCCATTTCCACAAGTAACGAAGCATGGGAATGACGAATATCGTGCAAGCGTATTCTTTTCACTCCCGAAGCCTTGATACCTCTGATAATCTCATGCTCCATATAGGATTTTGTAAAACGGAACATTCTTTCGTCTGCCATAATTCCGTATAAGTGCGAAGTATACTCTTTTAATTCCTCTGTCAGAAACGGCGGTATCGTTATGATACGTTTGCTCTTTGGCGTTTTAGGCGGTGTGATAATATCCCTGCCCTCTATCCGCTGATAAGATTTGTTTACGGAAATGGTGCGCTTCTCTAAGTCAATATCATTGTAGGTAAGAGCAAGTAATTCTCCAATCCTCATTCCCGTCCAGTAAAGGAGCAGAAACGCCATTTTTGTTTCCGGCTTGTTCTCCACAGTCACAAGAAACTGCTTAAATTCCTGTTTCGTCCAAAACTCCTTTTCCCCGGCGTGGCTCTTTCCGATACTCCCGGCTTTCCTGCAAGGATTGTCTTTCAAGTCATAGTACCGAACAGCATAATTGAAGATTGCCGATAACTGATTATTGACCGTTTTCAGATACGTTTCTGAATATCCCTTTTTCATAAGCGCATTTTGCCACGCCCGAATGTCGGAAGCCTTAATTTCATTCATGTTCTTTTTCTTGAAATACGGAATGATTTTCAAATCAATAATGAATTTCTTTGTACGCATGGTATTTTCACGCAGACGGTGTTCCATATCCTCATAATAGATTTGCACGAAGTTTTCAAAATTGATGTCTAAATTCCTCTGCTGCTGTTGCAAGAAGTCACGTTCCCACTGTTCCGCTTCCGCTTTTGTCTTAAATCCCCTCTTGTTCTTCTTGTGGCTTACGCCCTGCCAGTCCTTATAATAGAACTGGCAACGCCACATCTTTCCGTCCCTTGTCGCTGACATAAAATCTCTCCTTTCCTACATGGCTACGGTCAGACCGTAAAATTTTTCTTCAAAGTATTTTGTCGGGACTTTGCCGCAGATTGTCCGATAGCCCTTTGCTTTCAGTTCCTCATTCAGTCCCCGGATAATCTTGTAGGCATAACCCGTTGATACGCCAAGCATTTCAGCCGCTTCCTCTGCCGTTACATACATTTTCTTTCCATTCTCCATATAGTCCTGTCCTTTCCTTTTTTATTTTAGGTACACATATGTGACCTTTATGTTTTTATTATACGGTACACTTTTGTGAACGTCAAGTATTTATTTTAAATTTTTATACACAAATGTGTCCTAGTGTGATAGAATTAAACTAAGCACTAACGAAAATCACAAAAAAATCGGAGGTATTGGCATGACTACCGGGGAAAAGATTAAACACTTTCGGAATTTGCGCGGCATATCACAGGAAACGCTCGGTCAGCTTTCCGGCATCAATTCCGCCACAATCAAAAAATATGAGTATGGCATCCGCAATCCCAAGCCCGACCAACTGATGAAAATTGCAAATGCTTTGGGTATCAGTATCAATGTTTTCATGGATTTTGATATAGAAACAGTGTCAGATGTATTGTCTTTGATTTTGAAAATGGACGAACAATTAGATATGAACTTTGAAGCAGAGAGATACGAGGACGGAAGTTTCAATCCCGCTACAATCAAAATATCCTTCAAGAACTCCCTGCTCAATCATAAGTTGGGCGTATATATGAAAGCAAGGGAATTGCAGGAAAATCTTATAAATGATACCGAACGCTTCTCGTCAGAGGAAGAACACCAGCGTGCGGTTGAAGCACTCTCAAAGGATTTAGACGCTGTGAAGCAAAGTATCCTTGATGACAGCAAGATTGTGAAGAAGGGCGTTAGCGGTATATCTGTTAAGATATATCCAGACAATGAATGATAAAAGTTTTTGGGAAAAAGTATTGACTCTCACGCAACGTGATACAGTATGCTTTCTTTATGAAAACAGTACAGCATTAGCCGGCGAATCCTATTCTGTTTTCTAAATACGACAAGGAGTTGAAAACCATGAAAACGATTAGCCAAGTTGCGGAATTAACAGGAATAAGCCCACGCACATTGCAATATTATGATGAAATCGGACTGCTAAAGCCAAGCGAACTAACACAGTCCGGCTATCGCTTATATAATGATGAAGCATTACAAAAGCTGCAACAAATATTATTTTTTAAGGAACTGGGCTTTAAACTGAAAGAAATCAAGGAAATTTTGCAGAAACCAGGCTTTGACAGGATTAAGGCTTTCAAAAAGCAAAAAGAGTTGCTTCTGCTAAAACGCAATCGGACAGACAGACTGATACAGCTCCTTAGCCGCTTAGAGAAAGGAGAACAATGTATGAGTTTTAAAGAATTTGACTTATCCGATTACATCAAAGCATTAGAGGACTTTAAAAACAACAGCACTGATGATATTATCAAACATTGGGGAAGTGTCGAGAATTTTGATATGTTTATCCAAAAAATTAAAGATGATGAAGCCAAGGTAGCCAAACTTGCTATTAAGCAGTTTGGAAGTGTTAAAAAGTATACCGAAGCCATGAAATACAATTTGGAACACTTTTCTGAACTCATGAACACAAAATTATCAGAAGAAGCCAAAAAAATCGGGGAACAATCTGATGTGCTGTATGCCAAATTGACTGCGGATTTATCAGAAAATGTTTCTTCACCCAAGATACAAGCGATTGTTCAGGAATTATTGCAATTTATACAGCAAAACTCTGCTGGTGTGTCACTTAGCAAGCCCTATATAGATGTGCTTATTGACGCATATTCAAGCGATTATGTAAAAGGCACAACCGATACCAAATATGGAAAAGGTGCTTCTGATTTCATTGTAGGGGCTTTCCGTTATTACTCCGAGAATAACGATTAGCCAAACAATTAGAACCACTTTAGATGAGCCGCAAATTCAGTGTTACAATTCACAACCGATTTACACTTGACAAATTTTCGTACTTATAAGGCTGTGAATTGCAACTGTGCGCCCACATTTAAAGTCGCCTACGGCGAGGTGGGCGCACTTTGGCTGGCTTTACGTATCGACGACCGACTTATCAGCAAGGTGATAAGTCGGCTGTGAACAGTAACAATTCAGCACAAATTTTATGCGTGAAACCCTTGAAAAATTTCACACACAATGGTATTATAACAATACAAAGGGAAAGCACCCACTCCAAAGTGGATGCTCCGAGTTTAGGCTAATGGATGTCCTTACGGACACCGCCTATCCTGTAGGTCAGACAGGATAGGCATTTTTATTTTCGCTTGTTTCTCTTATCGAGAAAGGCAAGCAACGCAACAATTAAGCTACCAAAGGACATCAGCAATGCTAATATTCCAATGAAAATCGAAATGATTTCAAAAGCTGTCATCGGCGCCACCTCCCTTCCTATGTATTCCGGCACGCCGGTTTTCATAAACTCGGGAGGCTACCACCCTGTCATGGGTACTTTCCGTAGATGTATTGTAACACGAAGATATACGAATGACAATTAGTTTTTCAGATTTTAAGCAGGTATCATGATACCCGCACAAAATTCAGTATTCATCAAATATTTAGAGCCATTTTAGAGCCAACAGGCATAAAGCAATCCCGGAAACGCCCATTTTATCAGCATTTCCGGGATTTTATCCGTTACTCGAACTCCAGTTTGACGGTAAACAATATAAAGCAATATTATTGAATTTAAGCCACTTTCAAGCAATTTAAGAGAGTTTGAAAAGGAATGAAATGAAATTAAAAATGCAATAAAAATGCAATGAGTACATCTGGCTATGCGAATAATCATAATTGCATCTGGAGGTACTTCAATACCTTTTTAAATAAACCACTTAGAGAATGTGAGGTCACTTTATGGATTACCAATTAGAATTAAAACAAATTGTGGACTTTCCACGCTGCAGAATTTACCGAGATTTTATTCGATCACTCGTTGCCAACAAGAGCATCCGCACAAACGGAGGCTCTTTTCTTTTTTATTATATTGTTCTCTGCTCCTATGCAAATTACCGGACATCCTACCGGCGCATGGAGAACTTTACCTACACCGTGGGACCTGGGGAATGGGTCTGTTCACTTTCCGATCTTCAGGCATGGTTCCGCTGCAGATTCCAGCATCAGGCTGTGTCTATCTTAAACGCTCTTGAAAAGCAGAACTGTATCTCCTATTCCCTGCTCGGAAACCATAAGATTGTAAAATTCAAAATTTCTGACTGGCCAAAGGACAATACAGTTTTGGAATACAACTGCCCCTGTAAAAAAGACGATGGATTTTTCTTTTTTCCAATCGCGAGAGTCCATGAATTTATCAGCATGGGAAAATGTTCGGAAATGGATATTCTGTTAGACCTGTGGATACATACCATTTACAACGATCCTTCTGTACAAGGCTCGTACACCGGACCAGTCGTGTATTACCGCAACAATACCGGAAATCCCTTAACCAGTTTTCAAACGCTGGGAGACCGTTGGGGACATTCCAAAGCAACTGTTTCCCGTATTCTCAGAAAATTCGAAGAAAACAACCTGATTACCCTGATATCCTTCAAAGGAAAGCATGGCAGCATGATCTATCTGAATTACTATCTGTCTGTCATGTTCGATATCAGTGATGTTATGATCGATAAGGAGGAAGTCGCTATGCACATGCAATTACCAATTCATATTCCAGAAGAAACCGAAACATCCTGCGTTTCAGATTCGGTTACCAAAGAACAAATTACCGTTTCAGAATCCGAGTCCTGCGTTCCAGAATCGCATATGAAATTTATCATCCAAAAAGTCGCGGAACTCCTGAAAACACAAGGAATTCCATGCTGCGAGTGTCCGAAAACGCGCTATATATTATCTCCATTATCAGCCTGCAAAGATATATTAAATCAATATACTCTAAGTATTATCTGCCCCTATGGGAATCAGGCATACCAATTTGAACTAACCATTTCTCCGCAGGATACTCCTGCCTTTCCAGACCTGCCCGGGGTAATATCTGCCAGTCTGGAAGGAGGTGAGTAAGCATGGGTGTTAAAAACAAATCAAATTATCAGATGCCGGAGGAGGATCCACGCTTTCACGATACCTACAAGTTTTTACGGAGATACAGGGATGCAACCTATAGCCTGAAGGTGGTAGTGCGCCAGATGGAAGCGCAATTCCGACTAGAATATGGAACCAGTGTGGACGATTTTCTGGATTCCATCTATGCTGCAGGTATGGAGTTGACTGGAAGCGATATTGCAGAGAGAGCAAAAAGCATCGAACGCAGCAATAAAATGCTGAAACTTCTGGATTCCTCCGTTGATCTGCTCCGCAATAATCACAAGCATGGGGAACAATATTACTGGATTCTCTATTACGCTTTCCTTTCCCCACAGGAGCTGAAGAACACCGACGAAATACTGGAGAAACTGTTGCCACACATCAAGAACATCTCCTACCGTACCTACTACCGGAAACGCCATGCGGCGATTGAAGCACTAAGCACCATCCTCTGGGGATTTACCGCAAAGGAAACAATTGACGTTCTGAATCAGTTTTTTCCAGAGTAATATTCGACATTTCATCAATAGGCACTCATAATTAACAATAAAAATATAAAGGAGAGTACCTATTGATGGAAAACTTAGAAACGCTAATTGCTACTTATTTGAAGAACTGTGAAACAATTAAAAAACTTGACAAAAAAACGCTCAAAGCATATCGTATCGACTTGACCCAATTTAATACATTCATGCATACGTATCCTGATTTTATTAACAAATCATATTTAAATGATTATATATCTTCACTCCATGCACAATTTCAACCAAAAACTGTCAAAAGGAAAATTGCTACCGTCAAAGCATTTTACCATTATCTAATGTACGAAGAAAAACTTTCAATAAATCCTTTTGACAAAATTAATATAAAATTCCGCGAACCAACAACATTGCCCCGAACTATTCCAGAATCTATAATAGAGACTTTTATATCAACTATGTATAAGCAGAGAGCACTTGCAACAACTAAATATCAAAGCAATGCCATACTTCGTGACATAACAGTAGTCGAATTATTATTTGCTACCGGCGTCCGGATTTCCGAATTGTGTACCATGAAAATTCAACAAGTTGATTTATCTTCATACAAAATTATAATCTATGGAAAGGGTTCCAAAGAGCGAATGATTCAGATTAGCAACGAGGATGTACGCAAGATTTTGCTAGAATACTACACTACTTTCAAATCGGATATTACATCTTCCGGCTGGTTTTTTATAAATAGACTGCACCAAAGATATTCCGAACAATCCGTGCGGGAAATGATCGTAAAATATCTGAATATTGCAGAAATCGATATGCATATAACTCCTCACATGTTCCGGCATTCATTTGCAACACTACTTTTGGAAGCAGACGTAGATATACGATATATACAAAAAATGCTTGGGCATAGTTCTATCAAAACAACCGAAATCTATACCAATGTATCCATGTCAAAACAAAATGATATTTTAACCGTAAACGGTAGATGATTCGTACCTATACAAAACAGGAGCAAACCTGTATGATAGTAACAGATTTGCTCCAGTCTTA
>ERZ808049.648-NODE-648-length-14400-cov-4.120645_pt1 | contig 14400 bp, 15 predicted proteins | sample MGYA00380198_ERZ808049 | MGnify/ENA primary metagenome ERZ808049 (study PRJEB31490, sample SAMN06133414) | mouse gut metagenome | isolation source: Z2_2 | host: mice | place: China: Chengdu | collected 2015-05 ...
GCCTCTTATTATTTTCCAAGTCCTTCTATCAGTTCTTGTTTTTTAATAATTTCAGTAATTCTAATACCAAAGTTATCATTCACTACCACAACATCGCCTTTTGCAATGCATTGACCATTTACATACAAATCAACTTGGTCACCTGCTAATTTATCTAATACAACAAGAGAACCTTGTGCTAATTCCAATATCTCTTTTACTAATTTTTTAGTTCTACCAATTTCTACTGAAACTTCCAAAGGTACACCAAGTATCATATTGAGATTTTCTTTTTGTTCCTCTCCCATATTTTCTCTTGATGACTTCAGATTATCAACAGGCAAAGGTTGCACATTAATCACTTTTGGTTCTTGTGATTGTGCTGCTTGTTGCTGATATGGTTGTTGTGTCATCATCATTTGCTGCATCATCTGTTGCATCATTTGTTGTTGCTGATAAATCATTTGTTGCATCATATCTGACCCTATAGGCATTTGCTGCATTGGTTGAGGAATAAATTGTGGTGCTGGACCACCTGATGCACTGCCAAGCATTTTTTCAATTTCCTCCTGTGACATTTTTCCACCACTTGCTGCTGGTGCAGATGCTGGTTGACTTGAAGTATTACCAAGCATTTTTTCAATTTCTTCCTGTGACATCTTTCCAGCATTACCTGTTGCTGGTTCACCTGAAGTATTACCTAACATTTTTTCAATTTCTTCTTGTGACATCTTTCCGCCACTGCTTGTTGTTGGCTCATCTGGAGCATTACCTAACATTTTTTCAATTTCTTCCTGTGACATTGTTCCGCCACTACTTGTTGCTGGTTCTGCTTCTGCTACATCGTCATCTTCTTCAATTGGCACACCAAAAGCAGCAACTAATTTTTTTGCCAGTTTGACGGGCATCATATTCATAAATTCACTTTCAACATAATCTTCAATTTTTAAGTCAAAACTGATGACAACCATTTTTTCTTCACCATTAAAACAGTCGTCTTTAAATTTTGCAATATCATCAATAGAAAATGCCTCTGGTGTTGAAATATCTACTACCTCACCTAAAAATTCTGAAAGTGCTGTAGCAGATGCTCCCATCATCATATTCATAACTTCGCAAATAGCACTTAAATTTAATTCGTTTAATTCAAAATCTTCATCTGCAATTTCTGTCATCATCAATATTTCTACAATTGATTTGACATCTTTTCTTTTTAAAAGCATTACATTTGTGCCTTCTAAACCAGCCACATATGTAATTTGCACTCCAATAGCAGGTTCTAAATTTGTAAATTGAAATTCTTCGGCAGTGAGAACTTTTACTCTAGGTGTTGTAATATCAACTCTCTTATTAAGCATTGTAGATACTGCCGTTGCTGACGCTCCTAAACTAATATTCAGTATTTCACCTATGGCGTCTATCTCTAATGGACTAAAACGATTTGAACTCATTTCTTTTCTCGCTCCTTCAATAAATCATTTATTCTTCATATACTCCGCTGATTTTTACCGCCATGTTCTTATTTTGAACACCAAGCTTCCCTTTAAACCATGGCTGGTCTTCAATATAGAGATAGATTTCAGAATCTTTTGGTTTATTCAGATTGATAACATCCCCAACATGTAAATTATAAATATCATTCAAATTCACTTGGGCTTGACCAAGCTCTGCTTTTATTTCCAACGTAGAGCTTTTAATGCACTCCATAATTTCTTCGGCTGTATCTTCAATGCTACCTTTCTTACCTACATTACTATTTCTATTATCAATTAAATTAAATACAATACTTAAAATTGTTTCAGGAATACAAATATTCATCTGTCCTGTTACTTTGCCTATGGTAATATCCAAAACCACAATTGCTATGGTTTCGTCCATACCCACAGTTTGCATCATATTTCCATTTCTTTCTACTTTTTGCATCTCAAATGATACATCATCTAAATAGTTTACCCACCCATCTTTCATGATGCGTATAAAATGTGAAATAATATCTCTATACAAAGCCAATTCTAAATCTGTATATTTATAATCAAGAGATATATTTGGTGGCTCCTCTCCAGAGCTTCCCAACATTCTGTCAATCATTAAGAGCATAACCTCTGCATTTGTAAATACAACGGTTGGTATTTCTTCTATCTCCTCTGCTTCATTTGGTAAATGGACGTCTACTAATGTCAACATATCATTTTCTCTCAAAGCATTACTAAATTCATAATACCTTTGTTCTTCTACATTGACAACTTCAACTTGACTATTCATACGAAGCAAACCATTTATTCTAGCATTTAATAATCTAGCATAGTTTTCATAAATATTGCTTAATATTTTTAATTTATCTTTTGTAAATTTCTTAGGACTATAAAAATCATACTTTCGATATTTTTTCTCTGGGGTTGTTTCTTTTTTTTCTTCTTCAAAGCCTCCATTTGCCATAGAACTTAATAAGGCATCTATTTGGCTTTGAGATAAAGCTTCCGCCATTTACCTTCCCCCCTCTCTCTCTTATTATTTTTTTGCTATTATTGTGTAGCTTTTTGATAATTCTCTAAAATGGTTTCCACTTTTAAGCTTTCTGATTCTGCATAGTACTCTTCCAAACTTCTCTCTACATCATCGGTTTTTGTAATCAGTATTTCAACACGCCTATTTCTTGCTCTTTCTTCTGCTGTATCAAATTTACTGATAGGTCTAAATTGACCATAACCAGATGCTACTAATTTTGTAGGGTCTATAAAATTCTTTTGTTGTAAATATAGCAACACTTCTGTTGCTCTATTTGATGATAAAAATCTATCACTTATAGGTTCATTGGGTACATCTGGGCTTGCTTGAGAAGTATGTCCTAATACAGATATTTCTTTAATACTTTCTGTTACACTGTTTAATGCACCTGCTAATACATCTAATGTATCTTTACCTTCCTGTTTTAACACATAACTATCTCCATCAAAAAATATATTATTACGGAATGTAATAAATGCAAATCCATCTCCTTTAGAAACTTCTATATCATTTTGCAAATTATTTTGCTCAATATATTGTGATAATGTATAGAACAGTTCATCAAAATCGTCTACTGGTTCTGTTTGTTCAGAAGATATTAAAGGGTCTTCTCCTGGTTCTTCTTTAGAATCAATTACAATTTGAGAAACTTCTGCTGCACTTGGATTAAAAGCCCTTACCAAAATTTCGTATTTTTCTTTATTGACATCTGACATAGAATATAACAACACAAAAAAACACAGCAATAGCGTTACCATGTCGCCGTAGGTATCCATCCAGTTAGCTCCTCCGCCACCGCCGCTTTTTTTCCTTCTGCCCATTATAACACCTATCCTCTAATTAATCTATTTAAAATTTGTTTTTTCCTTTATTTTTCTATTTATATCATTCTCCACTTTCCTCAGATGCCAATTCTCTTTGTCTCTGTGGCAAGAAAGAAATTAATTTCTCTTTTAAAAATTTAGGATTTTCACCTGCTTGTATAGATAATACTCCCTCAATAATAATTGTTTTACATAATTCTTCTTCAGAATGTCTAATTCTTAATTTTGTTGCAATGGGGTTAAATATTAAGTTTGCTAATATACAACCATAAAATGTTGTTACCAAAGCAACGGACATACTCGCACCTAAACTTCCTGCACCACCACTATCTTCCAAGTTCATACTTTTTAACATATTAATCAAACCAACTAATGTACCAATCATACCAAACGCTGGTGCTGTTGAAGATGCTCTTTCATACATTCCTACAACTTCTTCATGCCTTGCTACCAAATTATCCAAGTCATTATTAAGCATCTCTTTTACTCTATCTGCATCTGTTGCGTCTACAATTAACATCAAGCCTTGTTTAAAAAATGGGTCATCTACTTGATTTGCTTTTTCTTCCAAGGCTAAAAGTCCATTCTTTCTAGCAATTTGTGCAAAATCTACCAATGTATCAATATATTCCATTGGGTCAAATTTTTTGCCATCCATCATAATTTGCAAATGTTTTGGTATTGCTTTTAAATGTTTAGGAGAATAGTTTGCAACAACAGCAGCAATTGTTCCTCCTATAACGATAATTGCACTAGGTGCATCAGCAAAGTTTTTAAGGTTACCTATAACATAAGCAATTCCATTACTTGTATCAAGTGCAATACCATTTATAATTAACGCAATACCAACTACTATACCAATAATTGTCGTTAAGTCCATAACACGCCTCCGCCAATTTCTTCCTTACCACAACAAATTTTCTTCATCATTCTGCTCTATACTCATTTTTTGATGCCATTCATATATTTTTGCATTATAATCAATAATTTTTTCTACAATTTCATCTGCGCTTTCTCTTACAACATAATAGTCCTTATTCATCATAATAATTTTGCTTTCTGGAATCATTTCAATTCTTTCAATTTGTCCGCAATTAATAATAAATGGTTCTTTATTTAATTTTGTCAGCTTAATCAAAATAAGCCCCCCTCTTTTTATAATAATAGGAATAGTATATATACAGCTAGAGTGAGTATACTCACTCTAGCCTATTATTTTTTATTATCGTTTCATACTAACCAGTTCTTCAAGCATTTGGTCTGTTACTGTAACAATTCTTGTATTAGCCTGGAAACCTCTTTGTGTTGTAATCATTTCTGCAAATTCATTTGCAATGTCAACATTAGCCATTTCCAAACAAGATGGTTGCAATCTACTTGTATTACCATCACCTGGCTGGAATGCTTCTACTGTACCTGTATTATTTCCAATGGTATAATAAGAACCAGTACCCATTTCCAAACCGCCAGTATTAGGAACATTTGCTAATGCGATTTCACCTATTGTAATTGTTTCTCCTCCTGCCACTTTTGCTGTAACAGTACCAGATGGGTCAAAAGAAATTGTAACTTCTGGTGGTTTTCCATCGTCTGTTGTTGCTCCGCCTGGTGTTGTTCCATCTGCTGTTCTTGGAACACGCAATGGCATAAGATTGTTATGTGAAATTGCTGCACCTTCTGGTATTGGATATACTTGTTGGTCTGCTGGATAAGTAAAACCATATACTACATAACCTTGTGAATCTACAATATATCCATCTTCATCCACACCAAAATTACCAACTCTTGTTAAAAGCAAAGATGTAATATCTTGTTGATTAGCTATATCACCATTTTCTGTAGAACCTTGTTCTGGATTAACACCACCTACACCTGTAGGTAATTTATTACCTACTAAAAAGAATCCATTTCCAGTAATCATAACGTCAGAAGATTTTCCTGTTGCTGCTGGTGTACTAGCGTCAAAAAGTTTATCAATAGATGCTAATTTACAGCCATAACCTACTTGTGCAGCATTTGTACCACCAAATGAATTTGTACCACCTGCTGCATGTGCTGTTGTAGTATACATTGCTTCTTGGAATGCAGCACGAGATGATTTATAACCATATGTGTTACAGTTGGAAATATTATTTCCTATAACGTCCATTTTTGATTGATGTGTTTTTAAACCTGCTATTGCAGCATACATTGATCTAACCATTTACCATTCTCCTCCTAAAAAATCATGCTGTCATTGAGGGCAGACAGTCAATCTGCCCTCTTAGCCCCCATAAAATGGTCCAGCTTATAGTATAACAGCACTATCTATTTTTGTAAAAATATTATTTTTCATTTCTGCTCCACTTAATGTTGTAACAACGATATTATTGGGAACATTTACAATAAATACTTCTTTTGGTCCAATTACAACAACATCTTTTGCTCCCTTTTGCTTTGCTTTTGCAACTGCATTATTTAAGTCATTCATAAGGGTAGATGTCATTTCAATTCCCCTTTGGTCAATCCTTTCTTTTGCATGTTTTGAAAATTGCAATTCCTGTGTTTGTTGTATTTTTTCTTGCAATAACTGTTCAAAACCTATGCCTCTTTGACTAGCTTGTATTTTTTGTAATTCGGAACTTCTGATTCCATTCACAACTTGATTGTTTTTTATGTTCTGAACCATACAACATTCCCCTATCCTGTTCCACAAAGTTTATGCCTCTGGTTTTGATTCCTCTGTACCTTCATCTACACTGCCACCTGCATCAACATTTGTATCATTATCTGTATCAGTGCTATTATCTGTATCAGTATTGTTGTCTGTGTCAGTAGTAGTATCTTCATCTTCTCCTTCGTCCAAAAAGTCATCTGGAATCTTACCAATCGCCATAACTTGTGATAAACCATAAGCTTTTCCATCTACAAAAACAATTGTTTCTCCTGAATATAATCCACTTCCAGTAACAGTACCTGTAATTGTTTGTAATTTTCCTTGAGAATCTTCTACTGCAACTGTAACTTCTTTTCCTACCAATGAAGCAGAATAATTTGTAACCGCAATATCATTCATATTTGTAATTGCTGCTTGCAAGTCTGTCATTGTTTGTATAGATGACATTTGTGATAATTGTTGCATCATTTCTGAATTACTCATAGGATTTGTCATATCCTGATTTTGCAACTGTGCCGCAATCAATTTTAAAAAGTCTGTTGAATCTAATGTTGTTTTGCTATATGTGCCAGGTTTTCTTAGACTATTCTCTGCTGTTCTGTTATATGCTGCACTAATGCTATCAATATCCATAAGCTATTCCTCCTTATTGTCATGATACTCTATTCCACAATCCCAATCTCATTTGTTGTATAAAATCTCTGGATTGTTCTTCTTGTAGTCTTTGCTTATGCTGTTTTTGTTGTTCCTCCTGCTGTCTTGTGAAGCCCTCACCTTTTCCTTCTTTATCTTGGTATTGTGCTTCCATTTCTTGTTTATCAACAACAACTACATCTGTTTTATTACCTGTATTCTGTTCTATGATAGAGCTAATTTCTCTTGCTTTTTCAGCAAGCAGACTATTTGTTTTAGCATTTTCAGCAAACATGGAAACGTGCGCCTGACCATTTTCCATAACCAATTTAATTACAATTTTGCCTAATTCTTTTGGTGTAAGCTGAATTTCAAATTCGTTTTCATGTTGTGCAAATTTTGCAAGCATTTTATCAGATACTTTTTGAGCCATTTCAGCATCAGCAATTTGTGCATTTTCTCCTACTTTAATGTTAATAACATCTTCAGAAAATGTTTTTCTGTTTGTAGTAGGCATTTCTTTTTCAAATAAATCTGCATCATCTTCAGAAGTATTTGTTTGTGCCATATCTGATTTTGTATCTGTTTCTGTTTTCTGTTCTATTACATTTGTTTCTTCTACTGTTGTTTTAACAGCTTCTGTTTTTGTTTCTACTTTTACTTTTTCTGTTTCTGTTTGTTTTACCTGCTCTTGTTTTGGTTGCACTTCAATCGCTTTTTCTATTTCTTTTGGTTTTTGTTCAGAAACTACTTTTTCTGTTTGTACAGTCTGCTGAGTTGTTTGTTCAACAGTGTTTTCATTTACTTGTTGCTGTGCTGTATCAACAACCTGTACTGTTTGTTCTGTTGTGTTTGTATCTACATTTACATTTGTTTGTACTTGCGCTACTTCTATTTGTAAAATAGGATTTTCTGAAATAGCTTCTGATACCATATTTTCTGCTGGTACAATATTTACATTTACTGTTGCTGCAAACATTGCTAAATCTACCTGCTGAATCATATCTTCTTTTACATCTTTTGTATCATTTTCTGTTACATCTTCCTTTTGTTGTGTTTCTGACTTTGTAATATCTTCTTTTTTATCAATAGCATCATTTTTAGATGTATCTTTTGAAGAAGTATTCTTTTTTGCAGGGTTTTGATTACTTGTTTTTTGTGTTTCTGCTGTTTGTTGCATAAAACCATAAAATGCATCATTCTTATAGTCAGAACCATTTACTTTTGTTGTCATCGCCTGTCCCTGCATTGTCGCAAAGTCATTAAATTTTACGCTTGTATCCACAACCTCACCTCCTGAAATAAATAATAATATTATATAGCAAATTCTTTCAGAACAAATTCAAATTATCAAAATATTCTTTGAGTATTCAAATTCATTTGTTCAAGAATGTACTATCACAGTTATTTTGCTGCAATACGGTTAAATGAAACAAATTCTTCCACAAATGCTTCTTCTGCTTTTTGTTCTTCTTTGTGGTATACCTCTAATTTTTTTTCTTTCAATTTTTCTAAAGAAGAAGTATCTTGTTTTGCTGCCACAACTTCATTTCGCTTATTTTCTTCTTCTACTTTAATAAATGCTAATTTTCTTTCTTCTTGCTGTATGGAAACTTCTAATCTTCTTAAATAAGCCTCAAATCCAATGGATTCTATTATTGTAATACCTTCCATTTTTTTCTGGTTAAAATCATTATTACACTTTTTATATTCTTCTTCTAAATTATGTATTACTTTTTCTTGCTCATTAATTCTAGCCAATATTTTTGCATGTTCATTTTTTAAAGAATCCAAAACTTGATTTTTATAGCTTAATACAGTTCCCAATGTAAAATTAAACTTTTTCATAAGCCATCTACATTCCTCTCCCTGAATAATATACTATCAAACTATTTTAAAATTTTTTCCATCTCTGCAACTACTTCATTATAAGAAAATTTATCTGTTGTACTTTGTTTTAAAAATCCATTTATTTTATCTATCTTTGATATTGCATAATCTACCTTTGCATTTGTACCTGATTTATATGCACCAATAGCAATCAAGTCTGCATTTTTATCATATACACTCATAATATCTCTCATTTTTGAATTTAATTCTTTATGTTTTGGTGAAACAATACTACTCATCAAACGAGAAATACTTGCATTTACATCAATCGCCGGAAAATGGTTACTATTTGCCAATTTTCTTGTTAATACAATATGTCCATCTAATATACCACGAACTGTATCGGCAATAGGTTCATTCGTGTCATCTCCCTCTACCAACACAGTATAAACTCCTGTAATAGAACCTTTTTGAAAATTTCCACTTCTTTCCAATAACTTAGGTAATTCTGCATAAATAGAAGGTGTATATCCTCTTGCCACAGGTGGCTCTCCTGTAGCAAGTCCAATTTCTCTTTGAGCCATAGCAAAACGTGTCAGCGAGTCCATCATTAAAAGAACATCATTTCCTTTATCTTTAAAATATTCTGCTATAGTTGTCGCCACCATAGGGCATTTCATTCTCATCATTGCTGGTTGGTCACTTGTAGCAACAACAAGCACAGAGCGTTTCATACCTTCTTTACCCAAATCTCTTTCCATAAATTCTACAACTTCTCTACCACGCTCTCCTACTAATGCAATTACATTAATATCTGCTTTTACATTTTTAGCAATCATGCCAAGCAATGTACTTTTTCCAACACCACTACCTGCAAATATACCAATTCTTTGCCCTTTTCCAATTGTAAGCGTACCATCAATCGCTTTTACTCCAAATTCCATTTTTTCTGTAATAGGCGGTCTATCTAAAGGATTAATATAAGGACTTTCTACTGTATAGTATTCTTCTGCCTTAAAAGCTCCTTTTCCGTCTATGGGATTTCCCATAGCGTCAATCGCTCTTCCTCTCAAAAAATCACCAACAGGTATCCTTAATCTTTGTTTTGTATTTCTTACAAAGCTTCCTACAGAAATACCACTCATATTATCATATGGCATTAAAAATATTTTTTCATCTTTAAACCCTACAATTTCTGCTGGTATCTGTTTATTACTTCCTTCATTATAAATTAAACTAATATCACCCATACTAGCTTTACCACCAGAGGCTTCTATGCCCATACCGACAATATTTTCAATTTTGCCTATATGACTGATTGTTTCGGATTCTAATACCAAACTAGCCATATTTTTAAACATATCCACCCCTCCTATGGTTATTTATTTTATAAATAAATATAAGGCTTTACACAACGCAAAGCCCCTATTTAAAAATTATATTTCTTTTCTGTAAAACTTATGCCTTTATACATAAGTATCGGGACAAAACCTTGATACATATTATTTTTTTAATCATTACAAATTGTCCAAAAGCAACTACATAATATTACAATGGCGCACTATTTAAAATTTCTTTAATATTTACCATTTGTGTGCTTGCGCTTGCATCGATAATTTCATCTGGTAATTCTATAATACATGTTCCTGGAGTTTCATTTTCCATTACAACAATTTTTACATGGTCAGAAAGATGTGCTAACTGTCTAAGTAATGCGGAATCTCCTTCTACCATTAATTCTGCATCACACCTAGCGATATACACTTTTGCCCACTCTCGTGTTTTCAGTTTTTCTGTGGCAGAAATAACCATTCTTTCAATTACTTCTTCACTAGATTTTAAACTAACTTGTATTACCTTTTCTGCTATGGCAATCGCTACATCTTTTAATTGGCTACGATATTTTTGCAACATTTCTTCCTTCATTTGCTCTGCATTTTCTATTACTAATTTAATATCTTCTAAAGCATTTCGACTCATTTCTTCATACTGTGCTTTACAATCTATTTCAGCTTTTTGCCTACCTTCTGACATACCCTTTTTATAACCAGACTGCTCTGCTACCTTTTTCATTTGTTCTGCCTGTTCTTTTGCTTTTTCAAGCAAAGCAGTTGCATCATTTTTTGCTTTTTGTAATAATTCCTCAGCCTTCATCGTAGCTTCTTGCTCAATTTGTTTTGCTTTTTCTCTGCTTTGTTCAATTTCTTGTTCTGCCCGTCTTTTTTCTTCCAAAATTTCTTCATCAAAATCCATTTCAGGTAATTCTAAGTCTTCATCTTCTATCATGAATTCCTCAGATAATAATTCTTCTTCCGTTTCTGTTAAAGATACTTTTTCTTTTTTTTTCTTTCGTTCTTCTTTTAATTGAGGCAAATCATCTAACAATCTAATTTTTTTTTTGAGTTCCTCTTGTTCCTTTTGCTTATCAATTTTATTGTTAGGTATATAATCTATTATATCGTGATTATCATAAAACTTAAAGATATTACTATGCAATGATATCATCCCTTCCGCCTTTCATAATGATAATTTCACCTTGTTCTTCCAGTTTTCTGATAATACCAACAATTCTTTGTTGTGCATCTTCAACATCTTTTTTACGAACATTTGTTGTAATTTCAAGGTCGGATTTAATGGACTCAGCCATACGAGAAGACATATTTGCAAATATCATACTCTTTACTTCTTCATTTGCACCCTTTAATGCAAATACAAGGTCTTTACTATCACAGTCACGTACAAAACGCTGTATAGACCTGTTGTCCATAGTGGTAATATCTTCGAATACAAACATTCTCTTTCTGATTTCTTCCGCCAATTCTGCATCTCTTGCAGAAAGACCATCAAAAATACTTTTTTCACTGCTACGGTCCATGTTGTTCATTACCTCAGCAATATAATCAATACCACCCACTTGTTTGTAATCTGTGGTAAGAATATTAGCAAATTTCTTTTCTAATTCTTTTTCAACAATTTTAATAATATCTGGTGCTACACTACTCATAGTAGCAATACTATGTACTACCTGTAATCTCTTTTCATCACTTAAATTTTCAATTACTTGTGAGGATAATGTAGAGTCTACATATGCTAATACAAGAGCAATCGTTTGTGGTCTTTCTTGAGATAATATTGTTACAAGGTTTGGACCATCTGTTTTTCTAATAAATGAAAATGCCCTTGTTTTTAATTGTTTTGAAACTCTTTCTAAGAGTCCATGTGCTACAGACTCGCCAAAAGCCTTTTCCAACACTGTTTTTGCATATTCTAAACCACCATCTGTAACAACCTTTTGTGTTAAACACATTTTATAAAATTCATCAAGAACTTCTTCTATTTCTTCTGGTGTTAAATGTTGTAATTTTGCTACTTCAACTGTCAGCTTTTCTAAATCTTCCTCACTAAGGTGTTTATAAATCTGAGATGCTTTATCAACTCCTAACGAAACAACAACTGCTGCTGCTTTTTGTTCTGATGATAAAGCACGCTTATCCTCAGACATTATCCTCACCTCCCCTTAGCCAAGATTTAATTAATTGTGCTGATATTTCAGGATTATCCTCTGCAAATTTACGAATATTTTCTTTTAATTCCATACTCTTTTCATTTTGTATACGAAGCAATTCTTTTGATGCTCTTTCATCTTCTGATTCCTCTACTGCATCTGCTGGTGGTACAACAACTGTTTCTGTCAGTTGTACCTCAGCAAGTGCTGCAGATTTTGCTTTCTCTTTCCTTCTTCGCAACAAAAATACTAAAAGTATTAAAAGCAATATTAATATTGCTGCTGCAATAATTCCTATTAATATCCATTTGCTAAATCGTCCTGTTGTATCTGACACCTGTGTTGTGTCCATAAAGAACGTTGCACTTTCTAAAGCAATTTTTGCATTTTTATCTAAATCACTAATGCCTGCTGCTCTTGCAATAATATCTCTTAAAGCATTTCTGGAAAAGTCACCAAAATCTGTACCATTGATAACCACAGATACACTTAAATCTTCTAGATTTCCTGTATCCATTTGTACCTGCTCTTTGATTTGGTCTACTAAATAGTTAATATCCTGTTGATTTCTAATATAATTTTCTGTACCTGTTGTTTCTAAATCCCTTACTCCATAAATAGGAATTTCTGCATTTGTTTCTGTTCCAGGTATACCACCTACTGTTTCGCCATCTGGTCTTTGCAGTTCTTGGTCTATAGATACATTGCCTGGTATACCAACCTTATCTTCCTCATTAGGAGGTGCAGAATAATTTATAATTTCTCTAATTCTTTTATCAATATCAACTGTTGCTTTTACAGAAACCTTAACATTTTCTTCTCCATAAACAGGTTTTAAAACATCTAAAACTTTATTTTTAATATTGTTTTCAATCGCTCTTTCTACATCCATTTTTAATTGTGCAGAAAGACTTCTATCTCCACTTGTATCTCTTACAGTAACATCATTACCATTTCCATCAATAACACTAATATTTTCAAATTTAATTTGCGATACACTTGTTTCTATCAGTCTTTGTATACCCTCTACCTGTGCTACTGTTGGAGATGTGCCATCTTTCATTGTTACACGAACAGCGGCACTTGCTTCAATACTAGGCTTATTTCCAATCACATATTTTTGTTCTTCTGCAAATACAATATTTACATTTACATCTTTTACACCATCAAATTCTCGAATTGTTGCTGCAATTCTATCCTGCAAATAGAATTTTTCATAATTTTTTCTATCTGCATCTGTTGTCATCATACTAATATTGTCTGTATATGTATTATAAGAAAAGCCGCTTTTAGGATAACCAGCCATAATAAGCTGTGCACGTAAACGGTCTGACTGTCCTTCAGGTACTAATATTGTTCCACCAGCTCTATATTTATAATTTACTCCTGCATCATTTAATATGGTAACAATCTGTGTTGCTTCTGCTTCGTTTACTTCTTGAAAAAGCACAACATAAGGTCTTGAATTTAAATAAAACGCAAGACCAGCAGACCCAATTAAAAGTAAAACAATTCCAGCAATAATGAGCCTTTTTGCTTTTGTATTCAATTTTTTAATCGCTTCTTTTATTTTAGTCCATATGGCTTTTAATTTTGTAACATCCAATTTAAACCCCTCTTGACTTTCTTATATTCGTCTTGCAATAACCCCATGTTTTACTTCTTTCCCTATATCTATTGTATACCAAAATTCTCTTTTTGACAAACTAGATAATTTTACAATTTCTTTACAAATTAATATTATAAATTAATACGCATAATTTCATTATATGCATCCAATGCCTTATTTCGCAGTTGAATTAAAAGGTCCAAGGAAAGTTGTGCCTTTGCTGCTGCAATTGGTTCTGTATGAGGGTCATCCGTTTGTCCTGTTGCTAACATATATTTTGCTTTTTGATATTCATCTTCTGTTGTAATGACATCATTAATTGCATTTTGAAATATATCTGCAAATACGGTTTGTCCAGTTGATGAATTTGTTTCTTGTCCTACTTCCAAAGAAGAACCCACTTTTTTTACGCCGAATCCCTCTCCAAACTGCATCAATTGTATTGGGTCTATAAACACAAGCTATCCCTCCAAAATCTATTATTATTCACTATACATAAAAATGTTGCAATGTAGTTTTTATATTGCAAATATTCATTGTATCATTACAATATTTATTTTCCTATTTCTAATGCTTTTGAAGCCATAGCTTTCATAGCATTAAACGCAGTTAAGTTTGCATCATAACCCCTAGAAGCTGACATAGAATCTATTGTTTCTTTCACTAAATCCACATTTGGCATCATAACATAACCATCTATATCTGCATCAGGATGCAAAGGGTCATATACTGGTTTAAAATCTCTATCATCTTCTAAAATTTCAGCAACTCGTACACCACCTGCTGCACCAATACTGCCTATTTTTCGTCCACTTCTTCCTCTTGCCCCATATGCTGCACCATTTAGTATCTGTTGAAA
>ERZ808049.651-NODE-651-length-14303-cov-3.374315_pt1 | contig 14303 bp, 16 predicted proteins | sample MGYA00380198_ERZ808049 | MGnify/ENA primary metagenome ERZ808049 (study PRJEB31490, sample SAMN06133414) | mouse gut metagenome | isolation source: Z2_2 | host: mice | place: China: Chengdu | collected 2015-05 ...
GGATTGGTGTGTGTATCAAGATGCAGAAGCGGCTTATTTCCCTCAACAGCTTTATAAATATCCAAAAGCGTGATTTCCTCTGTGGGTTTTGCCAGGGAAGGCTTTGCATGACCGTTTACGCTGGACATCAATCCTGCCTTTTTAAGTTTCATCATGATCTGTCGGACAAAAGCCGGGTTTGTCTGAATACTGTCAGCAATTACAGTGCTGCTTAGGTCATACTCCTGATGGATTGCAATAAAAGCCATGATATGCACAGCGTCACTTAATTTAGTAGAATATTTCATGAAAAACTCCTTTGCTGTAAATTTAATTTTAACAGCCACTTGACTTGTTATATGGATAGTGCTATACTTTTAACTGGTTGTTATTTATATAATAACAACAAATAGGGTGAAAGTCAATAAAAAGAGTTGAAAGGAAAAGAAAGCCAGCATGAATCGAGAATATGATAAAAAAGCGGAGATTCTGCTTGAACAGATGGAGTGGGCAGAAGCTGTCTGTGTAGGAGCGGCTGCGGGAATGTCTGTTGCTACTGGTTATGATATGGCATATCACAGCGATAAATATTTCAAGAAATATTTTGGAGAATTTGAAAAAAAGTACGGATTTCAGGGGAGCTTTAACGGATATTATTATCCATACCTGACCAGCGAAGAACGATGGGCATTTTTGGCGACCTCCATTCATGCAAATATGGAGCTTCCGGACGGTCCAGCCTATGAGAATCTGTTTGAACTTCTGAAGGGAAAGAATTATTTTGTAGTAACAACAAATCAGGACACCTTATTTAGCAGACGCTTTCCGGAAGAAAGAGTCAGCACCATTCAGGGAGATTTCAGATGGCTTCAGTGTGTGCATCCCTGTCATGACGAGTTGTTTGAAAGTAAAAGTATGATTGAGGAAATGTATGCAAATATAAAAGACTGCCGGATTCCTACAGAATTGATTCCGCACTGCCCGAAATGCGGGAGGGAACTGGAGCCGTGGGTTCGGGGCTACACGTTTCTGCAAGGCAGAAAATATAAAGAGGAATACGAAAAGTGGAATCATTTTCTGATGGAAAATAAACATAAAAAAATACTTTTTCTGGAACTTGGAGTGGGGCGCATGACACCCATGTTCATTCAGCAGCCATTTTGGAATATGACATACTCCATGCCGCAAGCCTATTACATTACAATCAACCCAAAAGATGCACTGCTCCCAAAGGAGTTAGAAGGAAAAGGAACTGCGATAAAAGAGGATATTGCAGTAATTCTGGAAAGAACAGTTGAAAAAATAAGGTGCAAAAAATGAAGAATAAAGAAAATCTGGAACTTCTGGCAGAAAAAATCTGTCAGGTGGATGCGGTTTTGATTGGGGGTGGTTCCGGGCTTTCCAGTGCAGCAGGCTATAATCACTACCATTGGATGCCTTATCTGGAAGGACAGTTGCAGGATTTCAAAGAGGCGTATGGTTTTCAATCTCCGTTTTCAGGATTTTATTATTGTTATTCTTCACCAGAACAACAGTGGGCTTTTTACGCACGCTATATACAAAGCCTGTGGGATGCTCCAACGGGGCAGACCTATTATGACTTGGCGGAAATTGTAAGTGGAAAAGAAGTATTTGTATTAACAACCAATGTGGATATGCAGTTTGAACGGGTATTTCCCCCAAATTCTATTTGCAGTTATCAGGGGAATGTCGGCTATTTTCAATGCAGTCAGCCCTGTCATGACCGGATTTATCCGAATGAGAACATCATCCGGGAGATGTGTGAAAGCATGCAGGAGATGCGAATACCTTCGGAACTGCTTCCGAGGTGCCGGGAATGTGGACGGATCATGGTTCCGTGGGTAAGAGATGATACGTTTCTGGAGGGGCAGGATTGGAAAGATGGTGTAATACACTACGAATCTTTTCTGAAACAATGTCTGACAAAAGAAAATGCAAAAAGCGTTTTGCTGCTGGAATTAGGAGTGGGAGAAATGACACCAGGTATTATTAAATTGCCCTTTTGGGAAATGGCATATAAAAATGAAGGTGCTTTTTATGTTTGTATGAATCAGGAAGATTCTTCTTCCCCGGAGCATTTGAAAAACAAAAGCCTGTATATAGATGGTGATTTATCAAAAACCTTACGGGATTTAAAACAGATTATGAAAGGAAAGGCAGGGACAGGAAAGTGAATGTATATCAGAAAATAAAGCAAATCATCAGTGAAACGGACGGGGTGTTGATTGGAGCCAGCAACGGATTATCCATAGCAGAGGGATATCATTTATTTGCGGATGATGCGTGGTTTCGTGAAAGAATGGGTGATTTCAGGGAAAAATATGGTATTTACTGTATTTTGCAGGGGATGGCTGTTTCCTATTCTTCCGAGGAAGAAAGATGGGCATATTTCAGCCGAATCATCAAAGAAAAGTGTTTGCAGGATGAACCGACGCAGATTATGAAGGATATGTATGAACTTGTAAAAGAAAAGGATTATTTTGTGGTCACGTCCAATGGGGAGGATCACTTTATCCCGGCAGGTTTCGAGGAAGAACGTGTATTTGAAATGGAAGGCAAGCTGACAGAAATGCGTTGCACAAAGGGCTGCTGTGATGAAGTCTATCCAGACAGGGAGGCAGTTCTTCGCATGGCAGAGGCGGAAACAGATGGCAGAGTGCCGGAAAGACTTTTGCCCAGATGCCCAAAATGCGGCGGGAGTATGGAAGTAAATTATGGGGAGTACTCCTCTTTTCAGGGGAAAAAGAACTGGCAGGAAAAAGCTGCCCGCTATCAGGGATTTGTAAATCGTATGCGTGGAAAAAAACTTGTCATTTTAGAGTTTGGTGTTGGCTGGCGCAATCAGATGATAAAAATGCCATTTATGCAGCTTACGGCAGCAGAACCTCATGCAAAGTATATTACTTTCAACAAAGGTGAGATTTACATTCCTGACGGGATACAGGGAAAGTCCATTGGTGTGGATCAGGATATTGCAGCGGCGTTGCGTGAAATTGTGAAAGCGGGGTAGGGCTATGCAGGAAAAATGGATGGAGGGATTACCGGAATGGAAACGGATAAAACCTGTATTTGATAAGTGGAATGATATTCTGGAAAATCAGGTTACGTTTACATTGGAGGACAGTGAAAAGCACACAGTCGCACATTGCAGGCGTGTAATGCTCTACGCATTAGCAATCGCACAGCGTCAGGGATTGCCGGAAGAAGATAAGGATATATTGGGGGCTGCTGCGGCATTTCATGATTCCAGACGGCAGGATGACTGGCTGGATGTTGGACATGGACAGCGTGCGGCAGATTATTATCGGGAATATTGTGTATCCCATGAACTGGAGTTTAAACAGAAGTGCTATGATATTATTTATTATCATGATCGTGACGACCAGACTGGAATTGATGTCATTTCAGGAAGGAGTCCATTAGAGCAGAATAGTGTGGTGCTTTACAAGATTTTTAAGGATGCAGATGCATTGGACAGATTCCGTCTGTCCGCCAATGGACTGGATATAAAATTTTTAAGGACAGAGGAAGCAAAAGGGATGGTAACTTTTGCAAAGAATTTAATCTGTCAAATGCAGGGGATAAAACCTGTGGAAAGTCCTGACTGCTATCTGATTGTCGTAGATATGCAAAATGATTTTGTAACAGGAGCACTTGGAACGAAAGAAGCGGAATCCATTGTAAATGCTGCTGCAAAAAAAGCCAGAGAATATCTCGGTCATGTGTTTTTTTCAATGGATACCCATACAGAAGATTATCTTTCTACTCAGGAAGGAAAGCTGTTGCCGATAAAGCACTGTGTAGCTGGCACAAAAGGATGGCAGTTAGTACGGGAGCTGGCAAAGGTGCAGGCGGAACGAAACGGAGCAGTATATTATAAGTCAACCTTTGCATCGCAGCGGCTTGCGGAGGATTTGAGGGAAATCCATAAAGAGCAGCCTATAAAGGAAATTGAACTGATTGGGCTTTGCACAGATGTATGCGTGGTTTCTAACGCTCTCTTATTAAAGGCATATATGCCAGAAGTGCCGATTTATGTGGATGCATCCTGCTGTGCGGGAATTACACCGGATAAACACAGGGCGGCATTACAGACGCTGGAGAGCTGCCATATCATGCAACGAAAAGTATGACTGGTATTAAAGACTGTTTTATGAAAATAGAGAATAAGGAATACTTCTTGGGCTTTGTTCTGACCCGGTTGGATGGAAGGGCGAGGTCTGAAAATCGAGACTTCCAGAGATGTGCTAAAAGGATGACTAGGAAGAGAAAAATAGTTTGAAAAAATATTTAAACTTTTTAGAGAGAAGGTGATAGCTTGGGAAAATGATAATCGTAACCTTTTCCGCCCCGGAAGAACAGGTTGTGGAAAAAATCAAGGCAGTATTGGCTGAAGATCACGAAATAGAATGCATTTCAATTGTAGGTGGAAAAGAAATGACATTTGGTGATGTGGAGATACGGACAAAGCAGCGGAAAGTCTTTTTCAAAGGAAAAGAAGTGGAATTGACCCCAAGAGAGTTTGATGTCCTGTATACACTTGCCTATTATCATGACCAGGTGCTGACTACCAGACAGATTTATAAGGCAATCACTGGGGAAGATGTCATGGGCGATTATCATGGTATTGAAAACAGTGTATACTCCATAAGAAAGAAGCTGGGGCGTAATATTATCCAGAATATCCGTGGATATGGATATCAATTTAAAAAAGAGAAATAAACAATAGCCAGAAACGAACGGATTGGTATGAAGTTGTTTCTGGCTTTTTTTATATATTTTTAAGAAAATCGAGAGAAAAATGAATTTACGCTGAAAGTGCATTGAAATACATCTGATAAAATAAGAGTAGCTTTAAAAACTGTTATTTGATGAAAACCGGGGGATATCCCGTCAAAGAAAAAAACGGTGCTTTGACGGGTACATCAGTACGCCGGTTGACATTCTTTTACTCCCTTCTGGCTCTGTTTTAGAGTCAGGGGGATTTTATATTTGCAAAAAGAATATGCGAATGCTGCTATCCATGATAGACAGCACATGAGTTCCAATGTAAATGCCTGTGGTGGCTGGTTAAAAAAATCATCAGCCATATACAGGCATTTTTTGTGCTGTATGGTGAACTAATAGAGCAGGATAAGCAGGAACAAATTATAAGAACCAGACTGGATGATTTAGTTTCTTTATGTCCCTGTTGCTTTCCCATATATACCGAAAAGCTGTCAGTGATAACTTTTTTTGCTGATGGACGGCTCATGAGGTGCCGGTCACCGCCGGGCTTGTTTTTCATTTTTTTGAAATTTAAAGAAAATGGAGGACAAGCCTATGGCAAAGCCAGGCAGACTGCCGGATTTCCGGAAGATGTATCCGGAAGCCAGCGAAGAAGTGATCGAAGTGTTAAGAGAAACCGAGAGAAAAATGCAGTATCAGGAGTATGACCTGAAAGCGGAGCAGACCATCATCGACCAGGAAGCACAGCAGATCCGGTTCATACCAGGCCGGGAGGATTCCTATGAACGGCTTGTGGAGCATGAGGTGCAGTTTCTGGCAGATGGAGAGGATACAGAGGCGCAGGTGATCCGGAAACTCCAGTATGAAATGTTGCATAAAGCCATTTCCTGCCTTTCGGAAGAGGAGGAAAGGTTGATCCGTCTTCTGTTTTTTGAAGAGTGTACGGAACGGGAAGTAGCAGAATCTATGGGGATCTATCACAATGCGGTCCATAAGCAGAAAAAACGTATTCTTCAGAAACTGAAAAATATTTTAAAAAATTTTCAAATTTAGGGTGTGCAGAAAGCGCTGCCAACGTGGAAATAAGTGAGGGGATATAGATTCCCTTCTCTGTTCTTTGAAAAACACCGCCTCAGGCGGTCATATCCAGCAGTTACAATACGTTAGCTGTACAGCGCGAAAGCGCAAAGCGGCGAAGGAGGACACGCCACGACCACCTGCAGGCAGTCAGAGTGCCTGTCAACAAGATAGCATCAAAGGTGCCGAGCGATACATGTCTGTCCTGAAAATGCTCCATGGCCGGAGTATCCCGCAATGACCTGTGCAGCCGATAATGATACTTCCGTCCAGTCACAGCCCCTCTTAAGAGGGAACCGCAATGAGGGCGGCGGCCAGAGATCCTGGCCGGGGTCAGACTCCCATGACGGTTCGCCAAAACCGGTTGTAGCTGACTGCCCAGGCTCCGGGAAGTAGTGTCGAATGGGAGCAGATGAAACTTAAAAATGAAGAACAGGCACGATTTTTCATGGAATAAAGGTGATCAGTTCTTAGAACAGGTGACCTGCGCACACATCGGTGTGCGTCCATGTAATATCATAGGGCGGCGGTCCGCATCTTCTGGGCCGCCGCTTTTTATAAGGAAAAGCCGGGAAATATCATTATGTTCTTCTAAAGCAGAAGGAAAGGAAGATAAAAATGGCAGGAAGAAAAGTCCGGCGCGGAGAGATCTACTATGCCGATCTGAGGCCGGTGACAGGCAGTGAGCAGGGCGGTATCCGGCCCGTGGTGATCCTGCAGAATGACACAGGGAACCGGTTCAGCCCCACCACCATAGCGGCGGCGATCACCAGCCGGGATGAGAAGCATCAGCTCCCAACCCATATCTGGATCGGCAGCCGGTTTTACGGACTGCGTCAGGATTCCATGATCCTGCTGGAGCAGCTCCGGACCCTGGACAGGAAAAGACTGCATGATTACATAGGCTGTCTGGACAAAGAGACCATGCAGGCGGTGGACCGGGGGCTGACCGTGAGCCTGGGGATGAAACACATCCAGCCGGAGAAAAAGAAGGCAGACAGGAAAAAGCAGGCCGCAAAAAAGTGAGAGAGCGGGCGGGAGAGGAGGCAGAGGGATGGAAAACAGAAAGAAAAAAGCGTGGATTTACACCCATATTGACGCGCCGGAGGACAGCCATGGTGCCTTAAAGAAGCAGTATGAACAGCTGAATACTTATGGAGAACAGCTTGGACTTAAGATCGCGGGCAGCTCCAGTGATATGGGAGGCACGGCAGGATTAAAAAGGCCGGGACTGGATCTGTTCCTGGAGGAAAAGGAAAGCAGGGGGATCGAAGTGCTCCTGGTCCTGGATTCATCCAGGATCTCCCGTGATGAAAAACTGTGCGGGGAATTCCTTCACCAGATGGCGCAAAGCGGGATCGAGGTATGTTCCCCGCTGGAGGGGATACTCTCGGCCAGTCTGCAAAAGACCGCCGGATCATGAGGTGTACGGATGGATTATAATGTAAAAACACGGATACTGCTGAATACGAACTTCAACACCAGCGAATTCAATGATCTGATGTACGAAAATGTAAAGCCGGGTATCATTGAGGATATCAGGTCAGTGATCGAAGAGGACCCGACCCTGTGCGGGTACATAGACGGGGATCTGACCTTTCGTTTTCTGCCTGATTACAAAGTGCTTTTGAAATACGATTTTAACTGCAATGATGAGAATAAGGCAGAAGCGGAAAGTTTTTCAGGATCCTGTGTGGAGGATATCCGGAGGGGACTGGAAGAGAAGGGATACCGTATTGAGAGGATCAAATGCAGGGCAGAAGAAATGGATATGGAGTGGCTGGAGAAGCTGGAAGATATGATTTTTTCAAAACCCAAAGCACCGGAGCTTTGATGGCGTCCATGGCAGGAGAGAAGCATCGAAATGGAACAACCAGGAACTGTCTGGGGAAAGGTTTGGTATGGATAAGACAGAATTTGAACGCTGGCAGGCCGTGACCGGCAGCAGTCAGCACAGATGGGTGGAGGATACCGTTACCCGGCTGAATGGCCGGGGAGCATTGTATTATACAGGCGGTGAATCCGGCGCTTTTATGAGGATAACCGCGGAGGGGAGCCTGACAGTGGGGACTTATGAAGGAGCATTTCCCCATATTGGGGAAGCGTGCTTTATCAGTAAGGCAGAGCATAAATTTAAGGATTTCAATGAAGGCTTCCAGTATGCCTGTCAGTTAGGGGGCATAAAGTTCCTGGCGGATCTGTTTTCCGCGAATGAAGTCCCCCAGGAACCGATCCAGGGAATGAGTCTGTAGGGCAGACAGAAAGACAGAATTTGTCAGTATTGCTACATTTTGCGGGGAAAAGTTTGTTGGGTATTCCGCTCTGAAAGTAATAGATATAATGGGAGTGTCACGGTATACTGTGGTAAGCGAACGGGAAAGGAGGCGGAGCAGTTGAAACGATATTCGGTGGAAACCGCCGTGGAAGCGGCAACGAGATATTATTATATCCAGGATTGTGAGACCATGGAAATGGAACTGCTCCCTTCCAAGTATCTGATGCACAAAGTCAAATCCAACCGTTCCCCAAACACGGTAAAGCGGTCGGCATTCGCCCTGTGCTACTACCTGGAATATCTGTCAGAAAAACAGATGGGTATCCAGGAGGTCTGCCAGCTGGCTTATGATGAGCAGAACGAGCATTTCGTGAGATTCCTGTACTGGCTCAAGACAGGCCGGCACAAAAAAGAAAATGACATAAGGAACCCAGGCAATGGAACCTGTAACGCATATTTAAAAGATGTGTTCAGGTTCTATCTTTTTATGGAGGCGGAAGATCCCGGTTCCGGGAGACTCCGGGTCCTGTCTTACGGGCAGATCACCGTAGCGAACGCGGTCGGCGTAAAACGTGTGCTGAGGGCAAAAGCATTTAACGGGTACCTGAAGGCGGAAGAGAGGAATGTCCGGGCGGCGGAGCAGGAAGAGATCATAACGATCCTGAAAGCCTGTACCAACAGCCGGGACCAGCTCCTGATCCTCCTGATCGCGGAGACAGGTTTCCGGATCGGGGAGATCCTGGGGGTCAGCTACACCAGGGATATCGATTACGGAAACCATACCATCCGGGTGTGGTTCCGGGATGACAATGAGAATGACGCCAGGGCAAAGAACGCGGAGTACAGAAGGAGCAGGATCAGCGATGACACCTTTGAGTTCCTGCTCCACTATCTGGCCGAATACCGGAAACTGCTGCAGCGCCAGGATTACCTGTTCATCAATATCTCCGGGGAGACAGCCGGGCAGCCGCTGAAAGTTGGCAGCGTCTATGACATGCTTGGACGGATGGAGAAAAAGACACAGATACGGATAACGCCCCATATGCTCCGGCGGTACTTCTCGGTCATCCGGTGGAATGACGGATGGCCCCTGGAGATGATCAGCCAGGCACTGGGGCACAGACATCTGGATACCACGGTCAAATATCTGAGCGTCCTTGATGACAGGCTTATGGAAGCGAGCAGGGCATTTTATGAGAAGCACTCCAATGACTATGGGATCCGGGAACTGTTGTAGACGGAGGTGAGGAAGATGCCTGCATACCTGCTGGAACAGACAGCCCCGCAGGAGGATACCCAGGAAAAAAGGGAACGGCTGAAGCGGGAGATCGAAGGGTATACGGGAGCCGGAGCAGTATACCGGCGCAGGATCCGGAGATTTATGGAGGAACATGGAATCTGGCGCATAGAGGAGCTGGATTATTCCTGGAGGCTCCTCTTTGCGGAGGAACTCCATGGAACGGTAAAAACAAGATATCATTCCTTTTATCTGAAATGCTTTGACCATATCAGGCAGTATGACATGCGCAGACAGGTACGGCTGCAGGTCAGCCGGAAAAACCAGAGGTATCCATATGAGGACAGCCTGCTGTTCCTGCCGTACCACCCGGTACAGGAACTGGTACAACGGCTGGATGCCTGCCCGGAGAGGCCGGAATGGGTATGGGATTTTTCAAGGAAAGCGCCGGGGAAGATGAAGCGGCAGATCTTTGACATCCTGAACCACTTTCTGGAAGAGGACCGGGATGGAAAACTGTTAAGAGATCATCTGAAAAGGTTGTGGAGATTCTACCAGTTCTGCCTGAATGCGCAGGTGGAAGACATTGAGCAGATGGGCCTGGAGCAGACCATGGACTATCAGAAACAGGTCATGGAAGAGGGACAGCCCAAAGCAGCCGGTATCATAGACACATGCAGGAGGATCCTGTTCCTCCAGGCGAAAGAGATCAACTGGGACGCGGATGTCTGGTACCTGGAGCGGTTCTGCCTGCAGCCGGAGCGGATGGATCCAAGCAATCCGGTGGTGAGCCTGTCTTTTACGGAAGTCACCCATGATGGCAACCGGAAACTCCTGAAAAAGTATATGCGGTACGGGCTGGGGCTGACGGATCTGTCACTGCGGTATCTCCGCGGAGAGTTCATAGAGATACGAGGCTTTCTAAAAGAACTGGAGCAGGACGCATGCGCCATGACAGAGGGAGAGATCCGGGATTATATCCAGGGCTTACAGGAACAGCATATCAAACCAGAAACCTTTAACCGGAGGATCATGTCCCTGCAGCATTTTTACCATTTTCTCCAGGCCAGGAAGTATGTGGGCCGGGTTCCCTTCCACGCGGATTATTATCTGAAGAAAACACTGCCGCAGCACCATGACAGAAGCGTGGAGGAGAAAACCGCGGACGAGATCCTGCAGAAACTGCACCGGTTTCCGGAAAAACTCCGGCTGATGTACCTGCACCTGTGGGGGATCGGGCTGCGGGTAAGCGAGGTATGTACCCTGAAAGGGAATGCCTACTACATACAGGGGCGGGATACCTGGATACAGGTTTATCAGATCAAGATGAAGACTTACAAAAGGATCCCGATCCCTGCGACTGTTTACCAGCTGATGCAGGTCTATTTAAAGAAGCATCGCATTGCGGCGGACAGTTATATCTTTCAGAATACGCATGGAGGCGCTTATCATAGCGGCACATTCCGAAGCCAGATGGTGAAATGCTGCAGGGAGCTGGGGATCCAGGGCGGGGAATACATGTTCCGATCTCATGATTACCGGCATGGCGTGGCAACCTACTTTTATGACAGCGGGGTCTCCATCCAGGGAGTCCGGGATTACCTGGGGCATGCCTATGAGGAAATGACCCGGCAGTATATTGATTACATGCCGGACAAGCTTGACCGAAGTAACAAAGAATTCTTTACAAAGCCGGGGAACAGCCTGATGGCCCGCCTGAAAGAAGGTGATGCCTGATGGAGACAAAGATTTATTTCAGGGATATGGAGGGATACAGGACATTGACAGAACATCAGAAAAAGTATGTGGGAAAGAGCGCAGTGTTCGATCTGGAGCTGCTTCCTGACAATTCTCTGCGGGAAGAAGCGGAGAGATTCATCCGGAAGAGGATGAAGGAGGTGACGATGACCACGCTGCTGAATGACAGGGGGAATTACAACCTGCTCTGCCGGTTCCTCGGACAGAAGGGAAAGGGACTGGAACATTTCCTGGACTGGGACAGGGATACCTGGCGCAGAAAGATGAAAGCGTGGATGCTGGAGGAAGGGATGCCCCTGAATTATGAGAGACAGGGGACTTACGGGAGTACCTACCGGATGCAGCCGGGTCTCCTGGGCTATGTGGAACGGCTCCTGGATTTCCTGGAGCCGGAGGACACCAGGGAGGAATGCCAGAAGGATATCTGGGAACTGGAGAAGCTTGGGATCCCCTTCCGCAAAAACCTGGTGAAAAACTATAAGACCATCAACTTTACAAGGATCAGCCAGGAAGGGATCCGGGAGGAGGCCAAAAAAGGGATTTATCTGAACCTCCAGAACGAGGCGGTCACCTGCGTGGCCAGGGAACTGACAGCGATGCGGCGGCTGTCAAAATTTCTCCGGGAAAGATATCTGGATATCCAGTCCTGCAGGGAATTTGACCGGAAGCTCCTGGAGGCGTACCTGACGTATCTGAGGACAGAGGAGACCACAACCCGGCATTATCACACGGAGCTGACAAGGCTGAGAGGAATTCTGGAAAGCATCGGCAGGGTACTGGAATACCGGAATCTGGACGGACTTTTCCTGAACAGGGACATCCCGCCCACTCCCAAAGCTGAATTTAAGACCTATTCGGATGCGGAGCTGAAGCGGCTGAACGCGGCGATCACGAAAATGGATGAGCAGATCGCCAGGGCCATGGTTATCCACCAGATGCTGGGAACCAGGATCTCGGACACCCTGACACTGCAGACAGACTGCCTTTTTCAGAAGGACGGAGAGGAACTGATCCGGATCCGGCAGATGAAAACAAACACGTTTGTGAAGCCGGTCAGCGGAGAGCTTGCCCGGCTGATCCGGAAGGCGATCCAGTATACAAAAGAGAAGTATGGGGAAACAGCCTACATTTTTGTGAATGAGAAGTATCCGGAGCAGCCCATGCAGTACAGCACACTCCAGAATAAGATCATCCGGATGATATATAAAGAGGAACTGCAGGATGATAACGGAAGGATCTTCGGATTCGGCACCCACATGTACCGCCACATGTATGGTGTGAAGCTGACAGAGATGCACCTGGATGACTGGACCATCGCCCGCCTCCTTGGCCACAGCAGTCTGAAGAACGTGAAATACTACAGAAAAATGAGTAACCAGACACTGGCGGATGAAACAAGAGCAGCCAGGAACAGGATATCTCAGAAGATCCTGGAATGCCTGGACGGATGGGAGGAAGAATATGAACAAATACGACAGGATGATTGCTTTAAATAAACAGGCAAGCGAGGAAAAGATCGAGAAGGCCAGGCGGGAGATCGTCCGGATGGTGGATGACGGGGAAAAGATCAGCGTCCAGAAACTGATGCAGAGGACCGGGCTGTCAAGAGGATTTTTTTATAAGAATCCGGCAGTTCGGAAAGAGATCGACCGGGCGCTGGAACAGCAGGCGGGAATGGTGGACCCAAGGCGTGAAGTGATGGACATGGCGATGAACAGTGAACTGGCCATGCTGCATAAGCAGGTAGAAGAGCTTAGGGCTGAGAATGAAAGGCTGCGGCAGGAGCTTGCGGCAACGAAGAAGTCACTGGCGAAGAAGAATGTTGGGATACTGAAGAAGATGGTATGATGAGAATAGGCGGATGGTACATAGCCTGGTGGGGCGCAGGCAGAGGTGGGTTGAAATAAGTAACATACTTTATGCAGGGAAAGGCATGGCTATAGTGGTCATGCTTTTTTCAATAGCAAATTTACATTTTACAGTATTTAAGAAGAGAAACATATAGCAAATATTAAACACTTACGTTATAATTGACTCTATGAATAGTGAAGATGTAATTACCAGTGGAAGAAGGTATAACGTATGTATATTTCAGAATTAGTGATTAAAGGGTACAGAAACTGTTTAAATGAGTCAAAAATATTATTGAATAAGGGGTTGAATATTCTAGTAGGGGAAAATGCAGCAGGAAAATCTACAATTATTGATGCACTGAGAATGATTTTGAGAGACCCAGAACAGCCATATATAACAGAAGATGATTTTTTTAAATCCTTTACAGGAGATATCCAAAATAAGAATATTAAAATTGATATGAAGTTTACAGAATTAAGTCAGGAAGAAAAAGTGACTTTTTTATCGTGGTGTAATGCTGAGTTTGAGGCAGAGTTGCATTTAGAGATAGAGGGTAAACCAAACCCCAAAGGGTATTTTAAGAAAAGTTTTTGGGGAGGGAAAGCAAAAGCGAGCGCATTTGAAGAAGATACCTTTGATTTTATTAATGTGACATACTTACCAGCGCTTAGAAATGCAGAAGAAAAATTGGTAAATGGGAGAAAATCAAGGCTTGCACTTTTGCTTAAACATCAGTATAGAAGTGAGGAAAGAAAGAATGAACTTGTAGGTGCATTTAATGATTTTAATAAATCGGTGATTAGAAATGAAGATAAAAAGTTTGACGAAATTGTAAAGGCGAGAAAGGATATTAATACGGCTATAGAAACATCTATGGGGAATGTATTTGGACAGAGTGTTAATTTACAATTTGCCGAAAATTCATTTTCATCAATCCTTCAAAGCATAAAAATGGTTTTTTTCCCTCATGTGGGGGAAATGGATGATAAGAAGTTTAGAGATGTAGCCATTAACAGTTTGGGATACAATAATTTGTTATATATTGCAACAGTTTTTGCTGAATTGGAGGCTGTTGACAACCGTTTATTTTATGTTTTATTGATAGAAGAACCAGAGGCACATTTACATCCACAAATTCAGTCAAAACTGATAAAATATTTACAAAAACTTTCGGTTGAAAAAAAGAATTTGCAGATTATTTTGACAACACACTCTGCCGTTTTAGCTTCATCGGTCAATATCGATACTCTCATACATGTATCAAGGACAGAAGCAGGAATCTCAATAAAAAAATTGTCTGATTTTGAACTTGAGTATAGCCTTAATCCGTGAAGCTTAATTATTATTCCATGCTATAATCGCTCTGTTTATGCG
>ERZ808049.653-NODE-653-length-14287-cov-4.723153_pt1 | contig 14287 bp, 15 predicted proteins | sample MGYA00380198_ERZ808049 | MGnify/ENA primary metagenome ERZ808049 (study PRJEB31490, sample SAMN06133414) | mouse gut metagenome | isolation source: Z2_2 | host: mice | place: China: Chengdu | collected 2015-05 ...
CCTGAAGAGAATACAAACGACAGATTATGTAAGGGAAACGCGCTGAAACTTTCACTCTTTCATGCTGAGTGATTTGACGTTATATTTTTAGCCGCAAGTGAAGAGCAAACGAATGGAGCGACAAAATGCATAAAGATCAATACACTGATGCCCCCTCCCAGGAGCAGGTTCGTGTAAAAACTATGCTTAATAGCACCATTTCGATGGGTTACCCGGATGTTGTAATTGCATGTATAGAACATCAAGTATCTCTGGAAGCATTCAGGGCAATTGAGGCCGCGTTAGTAAAGCACGATAAGAATACGAAGGATTATTCCCTGGTGGTTGACTGATCACCATAACTGCTAACCATTCTGACCATTTCACAAGTGACAGAGTCAATATCGTATTCTGTCACTGTAAGGCTAATACAGTACTGCAATTCAACTACAGCAATGCCTCGTATTTAGGTGAATTTACAATATCGTCCAGTTCGGATGCCGGCTGCATTTCTGAAGATAAGGCATTTCGGTTCGCGTATTTTCCCCTCATGCTCGTCAGTCCTGCGCGTAGTAAGAAACAGGACACTCACACTAATTTGTGTGGGCATGCTGTGATGTCCTTCTGAATTATCCCCATGCCATTATGTAAAGCTCTGTTTCAGATGCTCGTCACGGTTGTCAGGCTGTCGGGTCCTCCCAGTGGGGGTCCCTGCCACGGGGCGGGAGCGTCGCGGAAAAAGACTAGTTTTTGCATTTCCATGGCGGCGGCAGCATGTTTGGTAATTTATTGATAATTAAAAGTTATTTCTCTTTTCACCTGTACAATATTTTTTCTCCCTGTCATTAGACCAGTTTGCAATTAATTGAAATATATAAATAAACCTGATTTTCACCTGCCAGATGGAGTTGCTTATGTCAAATGTGAGCGGGATCGGTGATGCTTATTACTGGAGTGTTTTTAAAATCGCCGAGGCCTTTGGGCTTCACCGGGACACAGTAAAAAAACGGCTCCTCGCGGCCAACACTCCTGTGGCTGCGACTGTCAGGGGGAACCCCGTTTACGCCCTGCAGCATGTCGGGCCCGCCCTGTTTAGTGTGAAGCATGAGGCAGCAGACTCTGTTCATGATCCATCCCGTATGGAGCCGAAAGAGAGAAAGGACTGGTACCAGTCTGAAAATGAAAGGATCAAGCTGGAAAAGGAGCAGCGAAAACTCATCCCAGTTGATGAAGTAGTCATCGTCTATTCGTCCATGAGAAAGGCTGTCGTCCAGGTTCTGGAGACAATTCCGGATGTTCTTGAACGCGATTGCGCCCTGACTCCTCAGGCCGTCGGCGTTGTACAGCAGGCCATTGATGACCTGCGATACACTCTTCAGGAAAAATCCTACGAGGCTTGTGCTGCTGAATTAATTCCTGATGAGGAAGGAGAGAGTCTCTAGGAGGAATAATGGGTTTTTCATCAGCCCGAAATTTGGGAAGGGACATATCGGCAGGATTTTCCCCACCACGTCGCATGCCGATTTCGGAGGCTGTTAAAAAATTCATGCGTGTTCCCAAGGGGGCTGGTAACTCGGTGCCATGGGATCCTGAACTGACACCCTACATCATTGAGCCCATGAACTGCCTGGCATCGCGTGAATACGATGCGGTGATTTTTGTTGGTCCTGCGCGAACAGGGAAGACCATTGGTCTGATCGATGGATGGATTGTCTATACCATCGTTTGCGATCCTTCGGACATGCTCGTTGTGCAGATGACCGAAGATAAGGCCCGCGAGCATTCTAAAAAGCGCCTCGACAGAACGTTCAGAAGCAGTGCGGCGGTAAAGAAAAGAATGAGTCCACGTCGTAACGACAATAATGTCCATGATAAGACGTTCAGGGATGGCTCGTTCCTTAAAATTGGTTGGCCCTCGGTCAACATTATGTCGTCGTCGGATTACCGGTTTGTCGCCTTAACCGATTACGACCGTTTTCCGGAGAATATCGACAGCGAGGGTGATGGTTTCTCCCTGGCCTCAAAACGTACCACCACATTTATGTCCGCCGGGATGACTCTGGTGGAGAGCTCGCCGGGACGTGACATCTGCGACAGCAAATGGCGACGTAAGTCGCCTCATGAAGCGCCACCGACGACTGGTATTCTTTCCCTTTACAATCGTGGTGACCGCCGCCGCTGGTACTGGCCATGTCCGCACTGCGGTGAATATTTTCAGCCAGCTATGGATGCCATGACCGGCTACCGTAATGAACCGGATCCCTTTAAAGCCAGTGAGGCGGCGTATCTACTTTGCCCGCACTGCAGCGGCATTATCACTGCGGAGAAAAAGCGTGAGCTCAATAGTGCAGGAGTCTGGTTGCGTGAAGGTCAGGTCATTGATCGTAACGGCAACGTTTCCGGTGAACCGCGCCGCTCCCGTATCGCCAGTTTCTGGATGGAAGGGCCAGCTGCTGCGTATCAGACCTGGGCGCAACTGGTTTACAAATTACTGACTGCAGAACAGGAGTATGAAGCGACAGGAAGCGAAGAAACACTCAGGGCGGTTATCAACACCGACTGGGGATTGCCTTATCTTCCTCGTGCCAGCATGGAGCAACGAAAAAGTGAACTGCTTGAGCAGCGGGCAGAGCCAGTTCCTTCCCGCAGTGTTCCGGATGGCGTTAATTTCCTTGTGGCGACAGTGGATGTGCAGGCGGGACGTCATCGCCGTTTTGTGGTTCAGGTAACGGGCTATGGCAGCCGTGGCGAACGCTGGATTATTGATCGTTACAACATCACGCAGTCATTGCGCGGTGACAGCGACGGGGAGAGCCAGCGAATTGATCCGGCCAGCTATCCGGAAGACTGGGATGTCCTGCTGACGGATGTTTTTCATAAAAGCTGGCCGCTGGCCTCCGATCCTTCTCAACAAATGCGACTGATGGCAATGGCGGTGGACTCCGGCGGTGAAGACGGGGTCACTGATAATGCCTATAAATTCTGGCGTCGTTGCCGTCGTGATGGCCTTGGTAAACGTATTTACCTGTTTAAGGGCGACAGCATCCGGCGCGCAAAACTGATCACCCGTACATTCCCTGATAACACCGGACGAACGGGCCGCCGGGCGCAGGCCGCAGGTGATGTGCCGCTCTGGCTTCTTCAGACGGATGCCCTGAAAGACCGGGTGAATAACGCGTTATGGCGTGACTCGCCAGGTCCAGGCTATGTGCATTTCCCTGACTGGCTGGGGAGCTGGTTTTACGACGAACTGACGTATGAAGAGCGGAGCAGTGAAGGGAAATGGAGTAAGCCGGGTCGCGGTGCCAACGAAGCTTTTGACCTGATGGTGTATGCCGAGGCTCTGGTCATTCTGCATGGATACGAAAAGATCCGCTGGCCGGATGCACCGGAGTGGGCGAGCCGGGAAACCTGGCTGGAGTGTGTCCCGGACAGTACCGAACCGTCATCCTCACCGGAACCGGTATCCACGCCTGTTAAAAAACAAAAACGGAAGAAAACAGTAACTGACGATGTTAACCCCTGGCTGACTTCCGGAGGATGGTTATGAACCAGAATGATATCGAAGCCATGATTCAGCGTTATACGGAAGCTGAAATGGCGGTGCTGGACGGAAAATCCGTCACCTTTAATGGTCAGCAGATGACCATGGAAAACTTATCTGAGATCCGGCAGGGACGGCAGGAGTGGGAGCGCCGCCTTGCGGCTCTGATTACACGACGACGGGGGCATCCCGGGTATCGGCTGGCGAGGTTCTGATGGCAATTCTTGATGATGTGATTGGCGTTTTTTCACCAGGATGGAAAGCGGCAAGGCTGCGTTCCCGTGCGGTGATCCAGGCTTATGAGGCCGTAAAAACGACGCGGACACACAAAGCCCGACGGGAGAACCGAACTGCCGACCAGTTAAGCCAGTACGGGGCCGTGTCGTTACGTGAGCAGGCCCGTTACCTTGATAACAACCACGATCTGGTTATTGGTGTATTTGACAAGCTGGAAGAACGGGTGGTGGGGAAAAACGGGATTATTGTCGAGCCACATCCGGTATTACGCAATGGGGCCATTGCCCGTGACCTGGCTGCGGAGATTCGCACCCGATGGAGTGAATGGTCTGTCAGCCCGGAAGTCACCGGGCAGTTTACCCGTCCGATGCTGGAACGTCTGATGCTTCGTACCTGGCTGCGCGATGGTGAGGTGTTTGCCCAGATGGTTTCCGGGCGCATAAACAGCCTGACGCCTTCTGCCGGTGTTCATTTCTGGCTGGAGGCGCTCGAGCCGGACTTTATTCCCATGACCAGTGATGAGAGCAACAGGCTGAATCAGGGCGTGTTTGTTGATGACTGGGGGCGTCCCGAAAAATATCTGGTGTATAAAAGCCGTCCCGTATCCGGACGGCAGATGGAAACCAAAGAAGTGGATGCAGAGCGAATGCTGCATCTTAAATTTGTTCGCCGTCTGCACCAGATGCGCGGGACGTCTTTATTGTCCGGTGTGCTGATCCGCCTCAGTGCTCTGAAAGAGTATGAAGATTCTGAGCTGACTGCAGCAAGGATCGCCGCTGCTCTGGGGATGTACATCCGGAAAGGCGACGGGCAGAGCTATGAAGCGGATGGTAATGGCAGCAAGGATAAGGAACGCGAGCTTACCATTCAGCCAGGCATTATTTACGACGATCTGAAACCCGGCGAAGAAATCGGAATGGTGAAGTCGGATCGCCCCAATCCTAACCTTGAAACTTTTCGTAATGGTCAGTTGCGTGCCGTGGCGGCGGGCAGTCGTCTGAGTTTTTCCAGTACAGCGCGCAACTATAACGGCACTTACAGCGCCCAGCGTCAGGAACTGGTTGAGTCTACTGATGGCTACCTGATCCTGCAGGACTGGTTTATTGGTGCCGTCACCCGTCCGATGTATCGTGCCTGGCTGAAACAGGCTGTGGCATCCGGTGTTATCAGGCTACCCCGCGATCTTGACCGTTCTTCACTGTATACCGCGGTGTATTCCGGACCGGTGATGCCGTGGATTGACCCTGTTAAGGAGGCTGAGGCCTGGAAAATCCAGATTCGTGGTGGAGCGGCGACAGAATCAGACTGGGTACGTGCTGGTGGTCGTAATCCGGATGATGTCAAACGTCGGCGCAAGGCCGAAATTGATGAAAACCGCAAGCTGGATCTGGTATTTGATACCGATCCGGCCAGTGATAAAGGAGGCAGCAGTGCCGCAACGAAACGACAGGAGCCGCAGCACACCGACGACCAGTCCGAAGAATAATTCCTGGTTCAGGATGCAGGCTGGTCACCAGAGTGACGCGGATATTTATATTTATGACGAGATTGGTTTCTGGGGTGTTACAGCGAAGCAGTTTATCAGTGATCTGAATGCACTGGGCGATATCACCCACATTAATCTCCATATTAATTCACCGGGTGGCGATGTCTTTGAAGGCATCGCCATTTTTAATGCGCTGAAAACACATGGTGCGTCCATTACCGTTTATGTCGACGGTGTGGCGGCGTCAATGGCGTCGGTCATTGCGATGGTGGGAAACCCGGTCATTATGCCGGAAAACACCTTCATGATGATTCATAAACCATTTGGCTTTACGGGCGGTGATGCGGAGGACATGCGCACCTATGCCGACCTGCTCGATAAAGTTGAGGCGGTTCTGTTACCCGCTTATGCACAGAAAACCGGGAAAACCACCGATGAAATTGCTGCCATGCTGGCGGATGAGACCTGGATGTCCGGTGCCGAATGTCTGGCACATGGATTTGCTGATCAGGTAACGCCAGCCGTTAAGGCAATGGCATGTATTCAGTCAAAACGTACAGAGGAATTTAAAAAGATGCCGGAATCCATTCGAAACATGATTACTCCGCCACGCAACAGTGCTCCACGCGTACAGGATAATGAACCTGAAGCCTCCCGGACGCCAGTGCAGGCAGCAGCACCCGTGGTGGATGAAAACAGTATCCGTGCGCAGGTACTGGCAGAGCAAAAAGCGCGTGTAAACGGTATTAATGATCTGTTTGCCATGTTTGGCGGGCGTTATCAGACGCTGCAGGCTCAGTGTCTTGCCGATCCTGAATGTTCGCTGGAGCAGGCCCGCGAAAAGCTGTTGAACGAGATGGGGCGCGAGTCCACGCCATCCAATAAAAATACCCCGGCTCATATTTATGCCGGTAACGGTAATTTTGTGGGGGACGGGATCCGCCAGGCGCTGATGGCGCGTGCCGGATTTGAAAAAACCGAACGTGATAATGTCTACAACGGGATGACCCTGCGTGAATATGCCCGTATGTCACTGACTGAACGGGGTATTGGGGTTTCCGGTTATAACCCGATGCAGATGGTCGGTGCGGCGTTCACACACAGTACGTCTGACTTCGGTAATATTCTGCTGGATGTTGCGAACAAAGCCATTCTGCAGGGCTGGGAAGATGCCCCTGAAACCTATGAACAGTGGACGCGGAAAGGTCAGTTGTCTGATTTTAAAATTGCCCATCGTGTGGGTATGGGGGGCTTCAGTGCTCTGCGTCAGGTGCGTGAAGGGGCGGAATATAAATACGTCACCACCGGAGATAAACAGGCCACTATTGCACTGGCGACCTATGGCGAGCTGTTCAGTATCACCCGTCAGGCCATTATCAATGATGATCTGAATATGCTGACCGATGTCCCGATGAAACTGGGCCGTGCGGCGAAATCCACTATTGCCGATCTGGTTTATGCCATTCTGACGTCTAACCCGAAAATCTCCACAGATAATGTAAGTCTGTTCGATAAAGCGAAACATGCAAACGTACTGGAGAGCGCTGCAATGGACGTGGCATCGCTGGATAAAGCCCGCCAGTTGATGCGCGTTCAGAAAGAGGGGGAGCGTCATCTGAATATTCGTCCTGCGTTCGTACTGGTACCGACGGCGATGGAGTCTGTTGCTAACCAGGTCATTCGCTCCTCAAGTGTCAAGGGGGCTGACATTAACGCCGGTATTATTAACCCGGTGAAAGATTTTGCGACCGTTATTGCAGAGCCTCGTCTTGATGATAACAGCCAGACCACCTTCTACCTGGCTGCGTCAAAAGGCTCCGATACGATTGAAGTGGCTTATCTCAACGGTGTGGATACGCCATATATTGATCAGATGGAGGGCTTCAGTGTGGATGGCGTGACAACGAAAGTGCGTATTGACGCCGGTGTCGCGCCAGTTGATCACCGCGGTCTGGTGAAATGTACGGCGTAAACGTCGCAGACAACAACTCTGATGGCCCGTAAGGGCTTTTTTTGTACCTGAAATCAGCCCCTGAACGGGGCTGTGCGGAGACAGTTATGGCAAAGAATTTTGTAGAAGAAGGAAAAACGGTGGCGATTGTTGCCAGTGCAGCCATCAGCAGCGGAGATCTGGTGCAGGTGGGCGATGTTTTTGCGGTGGCGCTGACCGATATTCCACAGGGTGAAACAGGCGACGGCATGACCGAAGGTGTGTTTATGCTGCCTAAGCTGAAAACGGATGACATGAAAACGGGTAAGAAGGTTTATCTGAAGTCCGGAAAAGTTCAGCTGACTAACAGCGGCTCTGATCCGCTGGTCGGGGTTGTCTGGGCAGATGCCGGAACCAGTGCAGAAGAAGTGCCGGTAAAACTCAATGTCTGATCCCTTTTCCCGGCTGGCAGCGCGTATGGATGCTATCACGGTTAGAAAGATGGGAAAGACAGCCTCGATTAATGATGTCGATATGACTGTGATCCCGGGAGAAACACTGGCAGAGCTGAATGCTCTGTCCGGACCTGCGGTCTCTCTGGTGGTGTTTTCTTCGGGATACCGCCCACGGCGCGGGGATCGCGTTGTTTATGACGGACAACAATGGACGGTCACACGGCATGAACGTTTTAACGGTAAGCCAATGATCTTTATTGAGTAAAGAGGTGTGGGATGAAGGGGCTTGAGAATGCCATCCGTAATCTGAACAGCCTTGATACCCGTATGGTGCCACAGGCCAGCGCATGGGCGATAAACCGTGTGGCACAGAAAGCGGTCTCGGTCGCCACCCGGCAGGTTGCCGGGAATACCGTTGCGGGAGATAACCAGGTGAAAGGGATCCCCCTGAAACTGGTACGTCAGCGTGTCCGGGTGTTTAAAGCCAGTCCGTCAGGAAAAATGACGGCCAGGATCCGCGTTAACCGGGGCAATCTGCCCGCTATTAAGCTGGGGACAGCCCGGGTCAGACTGGCCCGGCGTGGTGGAAAACTGCAGTACCGTGGCAGTGTGCTGAAGGTGGGTAAATATCTTTTCCGGGATGCGTTTATTCAGCAACTGGCGAATGGTCGCTGGCATGTGATGCGGCGTATTGATGGCAAAAATCGTTACTCCATTGATGTGGTGAAAGTCCCGCTGTCCGGACCGCTGACACAGGCATTTGAAGATGCCCGCGACCGCATTATTGCTGCGGAAATGCCGAAACAGCTGGGGTATGCACTGAAACAACAACTGAGGTTATGGCTGACCCGATGAACCGACATACACAAATCCGCCAGGCCGTACTGGCACGCCTTCGGGAACAGTGTGGAGACAGCGCCACGTTTTTTGACGGGCTTCCGGCATTTATTGATGCGCAGGAACTGCCTGCCGTGGCGGTGTGGCTGAGTGATGCTCAGTACACCGGAAAAATGACGGATGAAGATGACTGGCAGGCTGTTCTGCATATTGCTGTCTTCATCCGGGCACAGGCACCGGATTCAGAGCTGGATATGTGGATGGAGAGCACCATTTTCCCGGCCCTGAATGATATACCGGCACTTTCCGGACTCATCGACACCCTGATCCCTCTCGGTTTTAACTATCAACGTGATAATGAGATGGCCACCTGGGCGATGGCGGAAATCACGTACCAGATCACGTACACGAATTAAAGGAGGTGGCAATGACCACACCAAATCCACTGGCAAAAACGAAAGGTGCGGGAACGACGTTCTGGATGTACACCGGCAAGGGCGATGCGTTTGCGAACCCTTTATCGGACACTGACTGGCTGCGTCTTGCGATGGTGAAGGATCTGCAACCTGGCGAAATGACCGCTGATGCAGAAGATGACACTTATCTCGATGATGAAGATGCAGACTGGAAAACGACAACCCAGGGGCAGAAATCCGTTGGTGATACTTCGGCGACGCTGGCCTGGCGTCCGGGTGACAGCGGGCAGAAAAAACTGGTTCAGTTGTTCGACTCCGGTGAAGTCTGCGCGTTTCGTATCAAATATCCCAACGGCACTGTTGATGTTTTCCGTGGCTGGCTGAGCTCACTGGGTAAAACCATTGCCTCAAAAGACGTGATGACCCGCACAGTGAAAATCAGCGGTGTGGGGCGTCCGTATCTGGCAGAGGAAGGCACTGAAACAGTGAGCGTTACCGGGCTGACGGTGGCACCGGCATCTGCCAGTGTAAAAGTGGGAGCAACCACCACGCTGACCTTTACAGTAAAACCTGACGGAGCCAGTGACAAAGCGATCAGTGTGCATTCGACAGATCCACAGACTGCCACGGTGACCCTGAACGGGCTTGTGGCCACGGTGAAAGGCGTGAAGCAGGGCAGTGTCAGCATTGTGGGCATGACTTCTGACGGCGATTTTGTGGCAGTGGCTGCGGTGGCTGTCAGCGCCGCAGGTTAACAGGACGATACTCATCATTTGCCCCGGTTATCCGGGGCTTTTTTGCAGGTGGAGAACATGATGTTTCTGAAACAGGGCACGTTTAATTATGAAAAGCAGTCCGTGGTGCTCAGTGAGCTGTCCGGGCTGCAGAGAATTGAATATCTGGCGTTTGTTCAGCAGCGAACGGCAAAGTTTGATGCCGAAGAGGGAGAACTGCCGGAGGCTGAACGACAGATTGCTTTTCTGCGGATGGGGATGGATATCAATGCCTGGCTGGTTTCCCGCTCACTGTGGAATGCGGAACAGTCTCAGGATGTTGAGACGCTTTGCGCATCCGTTATTACAACATGGTCGTATGATGCCCTGGGAGCGGGGGCGGAGATGGTTCTGTCGCTGAGCGGTATGGGAGTCATTGAGAATGCCGGGGATTTGGAGCATGAGGTGCTGACGCCGGAAAAGTCCTGACGCGGGAAATGCAGTTTGTCATGCGGCTTGCCCGGGAGTTCCGGCGGGCAGACTGGCGGCGGATGCTGTCGGAAATGTCGGCCACTGAGCTTGGTGAGTGGGGCGATTATTTCCGGATGCAGAGCTTCAGTGATGTGTGGATGGATGCGCAGTTTGCCTCGCTGAAGGCATTGATCGTGAGAATGGTGTCCGGTAGCAGTGATGCAGCGGTGGCTGATTTCAGCCTTTTACCGGAAGAGAACGGGATACCGGAGCGAACGGACGAAGAACTGATGCATCTTGGGGAAGGTATTTCCGGAGGTGTGCGTTATGGACCAGATAGCCAACCTGGTCATTGATTTGGGGATTGATGCGGCAGAGTTTAAAAATGAAATTCCCCGTATCAAAAACCTTCTGAATGGTGCAGCCAGCGATGCAGAACGGTCTTCTGCCCGTATGCAGCGTTTTATGGAGCGTCAGACTCAGGCCGCCCGGCAGACAACGCAGGCAGCTTCTTCGGCTGCAACAGCCGCATCCGTCCATGCGCAGACGGTGGAGAAGAACGCACAGGCTCATGAACGCATGGCCCGCGAGGTGGAGAAAACCCGCCAGCGCATGGAGGCACTGAGCCAGAAAATGCGCGAGGAACAGGCGCAGGCCATGGCTCTGGCGGAGGCTCAGGATAAAGCGGCTGCTGCGTTTTATCGTCAGATTGACAGTGTGAAACAGGCCAGTGCGGGGCTGCAGGAATTACAGCGTATTCAGCAGCAGATCCGACAGGCCAGAAACAGTGGCGGGATTGGTCAGCAGGATTATCTGGCGCTGATTTCTGAGGTTACTGCGAAAACTCGTGTTCTTACACAGGCTGAGGAAGAGGCTACCCGACAGAAAGTGGCGTTTATCCGTCAGCTTAAAGAGCAGGCAACCCGCCAGAATCTTTCTTCTTCTGAGTTGCTTCGTGCTAAGGCTGCCCAGCTGGGGGTAAGCAGTGCTGCAGAAGTGTATATCCGCAAAATGGAGCAGGCAGGAAAAGCCACGCATTCGCTGGGTCTGAAAAGTGCAGCGGCCCGCCAGGAGATAGGCGTTCTGATAGGTGAACTGGCTCGCGGCAATTTAGGTGCGCTGAGGGGATCCGGGATAACGCTGGCTAACCGTGCCGGATGGATAGACACACTGATGTCACCGAAAGGCATGATGCTGGGCGGGGTTATTGGCGGTATTGCCGCGGCCGTCTATGGTCTGGGTAAAGCCTGGTATGATGGTCAGAAGGAGGGGGAAGAATTTAACCGCCAGTTGTCGCTGACGGGGCATTATGCCGGAGTCACTGCCGGGCAGCTGTGGACGCTCAGTCGTGCTATTTCCGGGAATGGTATCACGCAACATGCTGCAGCCGGTGCGCTGGCTCAGGTGGTGGGGAGTGGTGCATTTCGTGGAAACGATATCGGTATGGTGGCGAGAGCTGCCGCACAGATGGAGCGATCGGTTGGCCAGTCGGTCAGCGATACCATAAATCAGTTTAAGCGGCTGAAGGATGATCCTGTAAATGCCGCGAAGGCTCTGGACAATGAGCTGCATTTTCTTACTGCCACTCAGCTTGAGCAGATACGCGTCCTTGGGGAACAGGGGCGGTCCAGTGATGCGGCACGGATAGCCATGTCTGCACTGGCAGAGGAAACCGGTCGGCGTACTGCGGATATTGATAATAACCTCAATGCGCTGGGCAGTACGCTGAAGTATCTGTCTGATTTATGGAGTCGTTTCTGGGATGCGGCCATGAATATTGGTCGTGAAGACTCGCTGGATGAACAGATTTCCGCTTTACAGGAGAAAGTGTCGCGGGCGAAAAGACTCCCCTGGACGGCATCATCTTCTCAGGTTGAGTACGATCAGCAGCGTCTTAACGAGCTTCAGGAGAAAAAACGCCAGAAGGATTTGCAGGATGCAAAAGAGCAGGCAGAGCGGAATTATCAGGAGCAACAGAAACGACGTAATGCTGAAAATGCTGCACTGAACCGGATGAATGAAACGGAAGCAGCACGACATCAGCGTGAAATTGCGCGTATTAATTCCATGCAGTACGCCGATCAGGCTGTCAGGGATGCGGCGATACAACGTGAAAATGAACGTTACGAGAAAGCCCTGGCATCCGGTAAGAAAAAAACACGCGAACCCCGTAATGATGAGGCCACCCGGTTATTGCTGCAGTACAGTCAGCAACAGGCACAGGTGGAAGGACAGATTGCTGCTGCCAGACAGTCAGCAGGCATTGCCACGGAAAGGATGACAGAAGCGCATAAACAGCTTCTGGCTCTGCAGCAGCGCATCAGCGACCTGGACGGGAAAAAACTGACGGCAGATGAAAAGAGTGTGCTGGCCCGTAAAGATGAACTGATTCAGGCACTGACGCTGCTGGATGTAAAACAGCAGGAGCTTCAGAAACAGACGGCACTCAACGAGCTGAAGAAAAAAACAATTCAGCTGACCAGTCAACTGGCTGAAGAAGAGCGCGCTCAGCGTCAGCAACATGACCTGGATATCGCCACGGTGGGTATGGGTGATCAGCAGCGGCAGCGATATCAGGTACAACTGAGTCTTCGCCAGAAATACCAGCAACAGCTGGAGCAGTTGAGGCGGGATAGTGAGCAGAAAGGAATATATAACACGGATGACTACAGAAAGGCCGAGCAGGCGCTGACGGAGAGCCTGAACCGACAACTGAATGAGAATCGCCGTTACTGGCAACAGCTTGAAGTTGTGCAGGGTAACTGGAAAAACGGAGTCCTGCGTGCATTTCAGAATTTTACCGTGGATGCAGATAATACGGCAGGAACAGCAGAACAGGTGTTCTCGTCAGCCTTCAGCAACATGGGAAATGGCCTGGCAACTTTTGTCACTACCGGCAAACTCAATTTCAAATCCTTCACCTCTTCTGTGCTGTCAGATATGGCGAAAATCCTGGCGCAGGCAACCATGATGAAATCGATAAAAGGGATTGGCAGTGTACTGGGATTTGATCTCAGCAGCCTTTCCCTGAATGCCAATGGGGGGATTTATCAGTCTGCTGATTTGAGTCGTTACAGTGGCACGGTGGTTAACCGTCCGACGTTTTTTGCTTTTGCAAAAGGCGCGGGTGTGATGGGGGAAGCGGGACCTGAAGCCATTCTGCCACTGCGTCGTGGTGCTGACGGTAAGCTGGGGGTTGTGGCGGATATTGGTGGTTCAGGTATGGCGATGTTTGCCCCGCAGTACAACATCGAGATCAATAACGATGGCACGAACGGGCAGATAGGTCCGGCTGCCCTGAAGGTGGTTTATGACCTCGGGAAAAAAGCGGCAGCGGACTTTATGCAACAGCAGGCCCGTGATGGTGGTCGGTTAAGTGGAGCATATCGGTAATGGAGACGTTTCACTGGAAAGTGCGCCCGGATATGAATGTGGTATCAGAGCCGAAAGTGGTGACAGTGAAGCTGGGCGATGGTTATGAACAGCGTCGTGCGGCGGGACTGAATAACCAGTTGTCGATTTACAGCGTGACGATACGTGTTCGTAAATGTGAACACCCATCTTTAAAAGCCTTTCTGGAACGGCACGGTGGCGTCCGCGCATTTCAGTGGACGCCACCTTATGACTGGAAGCCGATCAGGGTGGTTTGTCGTAAATGGTCGGCAAGCGTGGGGGCGCTGTGGGTAACCATAACGGCAGATTTTGAACAGGTCGTGGCATAGGAGGCCCTGATGCAGGATATTTCACAGGAAACACATCATGAGACGACACGCCTCACTCAGTCAGCCCAGGTGGTGCTCTGGGAAATCGATCTGACAGTGGTCGGTGGTGAACGTTATTTTTTCTGTAATGAGCAGAACGATAAAGGTGAGCCGGTCACCTGGCAGGGGCGACAGTATCAGGCGTATCCCATTCAGGGGACGGGATTTGAACTGAACGGCAAAGGCAGTGCTGCCCGTCCGACACTGACGGTTTCTAACCTGCACGGCATGGTCACCGGGATGGCGGAAGACCTGCAGAGTCTGGTCGGAGGAACGGTGGTCCGGCGTAAGGTTTACGCCCGTTTTCTGGATGCGGTGAACTTCGTCAACGGAAACAGTGACGCCGATCCGGAGCAGGAGGTGATCAGCCGCTGGCGCATCGAGCAGTGCAGCGAACTGAGCGCGGTGAGTGCCTCCTTTGTACTGTCCACGCCGACGGAAACGGATGGCGCTGTTTT
>ERZ808049.654-NODE-654-length-14286-cov-8.435428_pt1 | contig 14286 bp, 13 predicted proteins | sample MGYA00380198_ERZ808049 | MGnify/ENA primary metagenome ERZ808049 (study PRJEB31490, sample SAMN06133414) | mouse gut metagenome | isolation source: Z2_2 | host: mice | place: China: Chengdu | collected 2015-05 ...
TTAAGTACAGATAAAGCAGCATATCCTGTAAATGCAATGGGTACAAGTAAAGCAATGATGGAAAAGGTAATCGTAGCTAAAAGCAGAACAGTAGATCCAGAGAAGACAAGTATCATGTGTACAAGATATGGAAATGTATTAGCATCAAGAGGCAGTGTCGTACCACTTTTTATTAATCAGATAAAAGAGGGTAATCCTTTAACATTAACAGAGCCAAGTATGACGAGGTTTGTCATGACACTAGAAGAAGCAGTAGATCTAGTATTGTTTGCATTTGAAAATGGAGAAAGTGGCGATATATTTGTCCAAAAAGCTCCAGCTTGTACAATCGAAGTACTGGCAAAAGCTGTAAAAGAATTATTTCATGCTGATAATGAACTAAAAGTAATAGGAATCAGACATGGTGAAAAGATGTATGAGACATTATTAACAGATGAAGAATGTGTAAATGCAATAGATTTAGGAAATTTTTATCGAGTACCTGCAGATAAAAGAGATCTTAACTATGACAAGTACTTATTTGAAGGAATGAGCAAGAATGCATTGACACAGTTTAACTCAAATAATACTAAATTAATGGATGTAGAAGCAGTAAAAAATAAGTTGTTGGAAGTAAAATTAGTACAGGAAGAATTAATTGAATGGGAGAATACATAAATGAAGAATTTAATATTTACTGTTTTTGCTTTTAGAGATGGGTTTAAAAATTCACCTCAATTAGGAGGAAAAGCAAATAACAAAACGATAGATATTTATATGAAAAATATTTGTGTGTCTTTAATAAGTGCGAAATTAGCTAATCCTGAAGACGATGTTATGCTAATAGTAAATAAGAAAATTGAAAAAAATTATGAAATAATGCTTAATACTTATGATATAAAAATTAAAATTATTGATTTTCTTTATTTTCAATTTCCAGCACATTTTGCATGGGCATTGGCCTTTTTTAAGTTAAATAGTTTAAAATGGGCAGTAGAGAATTCAGATTATAATAACTATTTATTGATTGATGCAGATACAATAACAATAGACAGTTTTGATGCATTATGGTTGGATGCTCAATATAGTTTGGTTTTATATAATATTGGTCATAGTTCTGTTCATAAGGAAAGACAATACATTATCAATGATTATCAAAATTTGTTTAAGACAAATAGATTAGTACAACATTATGGTGGGGAATTTATCGCTGGGAATAAAAAAATAATGATTGAGTTTATCAATAAATGTTTTGAAGTTTATAGTGTAATAAAAGCAAGTAATTTTAATGTGGCAGAAAATATAGGTGATGAAACCATTATTTCTATAGCAGCTAATAATTATCATGTTTGTGCTGCTTCACCTTATATTATGAGAAATTGGACTGGTAATTTTTATTTGGCGAGTACAAATTATTATTTTAATAGTGTTGCAATATTACACGTTCCAAATGAAAAAAATATCGGATTTATTAAAATATATAATTATTTTAAAAGAAATAAAAAATTCCCATCTATAAAAAAGATAAAGTTTTATCTGGGATTACCAATTTTACACAGACCGATTATAAGTACTATTTTTAGTATTTTTTATAGAGGTATAAGAAAAATATGAGAGTATTAGTTATAGATGTAGCAGCTAGTGAAGGGGGTGCTCTAACAATCTTAGAATCATTTTATAATCATATAAAAAAATTTGATAAATCAAATGAATATATTTTTGTATTATCTGATTATTATTTATCTGAAGAAAGTAATATTAAAGTAGATGTTTATTCTGATGTGAAAAAATCTTATTTTAATAGACTTAAATTTGATTATTGCTTTGGTAAAAAATTAATAAAAAAATGGTCTCCAGATGTAGTTTTTTCTATGCAAAATACAATTTTTCATAATATTGGTAATGTACGTCAAGTAGTTTATATGCATCAATCTATTCCCTTCCAAACTTTAAAAAAATTTAATATCTTGAATAATAAAGAGCGAAAATTAGCAATAATACAATATTTTATAGGGTATTGTATAAAGAAATCTGTAAAAAAAGCTAATAATGTAATTGTACAAACAAATTGGATAAAAGAAGCTGTAATTAAAAAAACTAAAATTGATGATGAAAAAATAAAAGTAATATTTCCTGATTTTAATTATCAAGAAATTGCTAAGGCGGATGAACAGACATTAAATACATCAGAATTCTTTTATCCAGCAATTAATGAAATTTATAAAAATCATGAATGTATTTATCATGCGATAGATATTCTAAATAAAAGAAATCCACATAAATTTAAAGTATATCTTACTTTGAATGGAAATGATAATGAAAAAATTATTAATTGTGGATATATTAATCGTAATGAGGTTTTTGAAAATATGAAAACAAAAGTATTGATTTTTCCATCATATATTGAAACTGTTGGATTACCGTTATTAGAAGCAAAATTAATTGGAACAATTATTTTAGCTTCCAACACACCATTTTCGCATGAAATTTTAGATGGTTATGAAAATGCTTATTTTTTTAATCCATTTAATGCAGATGAACTAGCAATTTTAATGAAAAAATGCATTGACAAAGAAATAGTTTTAAAACGTATTTACAGACCATGCTTTGAAAATAGCAATAGCTGGGATAGAATTGTTTCGATTTTAAATGAATAAGGAATAAGAATTATGATAAAAAGCTTAGTTAATAAAATAAAAAAAACAGATAATAAAGTAAAGAAAGAAATATTTTATATAATTTTCTTTTTTTTATTAAGTTTTTTAAATCAAATAACATTATTGCTTTTCTTTTTATATTTATTTTACAAATCTTTTGGTGGAAAATTATATTGTATTTATGGACTATTATTAATAACGTTTCGAACAATAATAAATGATAGTATAGCGGTAAATATCGGATCAATGCAATTGATTAAATATTGTCTCATTTTTTATTTTAGTTTTATAATTTGGAATTCGAAAAATTTTTTTATGACTCAAAAACAGGCTAAATGGCTTAAATTAATTTTATTAATTTCTTTTTTTATGTTTATATATGTTTTATTAGTATCACTTTTTTTTAGTGGTTATCCAATAATATCAATTTTTAAGTATTTTTCTTATTGTTTTCCTTTTGTTACTATTATATATGGGATTATTTGCACATCAAAAAAAATTGATTGGTTAGATCAATTATATTGTATTTTTACAATTCTTATGATTGGAAGTTTGTTAAGTATACCTTTTTCATTTGCATATTATTCATCAAAAAATTGGTTTGCAGGATTGACTAATCAATCAAATATGTTTGGAATTTTATCGGCTATATACATTGCAATAGTATTAACTAAATTGATGAAAAAAAAATCTAAATTTTTATATTTTAATCTTATAACTACTATCTACATGGCGTGGATAAGTAATTCACGAACTGGGATGTTTTCTATTGTAGTGTTTCTAGTAATTTATATTATTTATGAAATAACTTTGAAAATGAATTTAAAATTATTTTTTTTGATTTTAATATCAATATTTGTCATAGTTATTACACCATTATCAGATATTATTGAATCTAGTATCTCTGCTTTTTTATTTAAAGGTAGCGATACTACAGAAATAATAAGCTTTGATAATATAAATAATATATTTAGTTCAAGGGAAGGTCAAAAATATACTTTTTTAGAAAAATATGAAAAAAACAAGATGTTTGGAACAGGGTTTCAGGTCCCATTAAATGAAGGTAATAGAGATTGGTCGCTAAACTTTTCTACTATTGTTGAGCCAGGAAACTTATTATATGCTACAATTGGTGATATTGGATTAACTGGTTTTTTCATTTTCAGTATTTTATATTTAGTAATTTTTATTGCTAAATTAGATATTAAAAAAATATTACTATTTATTGCACCGTTTACCATTTCGTTTGGAGAAATGGTATTTTTTAGTACAAATAATATTGCAATAATTTTATATGCATTATTTGGAATTTACTTATCTAATGAAATGGAGTGTTAGTATGAAAGTATTTTTTTTAGCAAATATTCCTTCACCATATCGTGTTGATTTTTTTAATGAACTTGGGAAATATTGTGATTTGACAGTTTTTTTTGAGAGACAGAATGCGATAGGACGAGTGTGGTCAAAAAGAAAAAATTTGAATTATAAATCAGTATTTTTAAATGGTATTAGAATTGGTGAAGACAATTCTTTATGTGTAAGTATTACTAAATATATAAAAAAAGATATGTTTGATATTTTTATTGTTGGTGGATATGGGACATATACAGGAATGTTAGCTATTAAAATGTTAAAAATTAAGAAAATAGAATTTATTTTGAATTGTGATGGTGGGATGAAACAAGATTGTGGATATTTAAAAAATATAATAAAAAAACATTTTATTTCTGCCGCAAGTTATTATCTAAGTCCTGCAAAAATTACAGATGATTATTTATTAGAATATGGAGCAAAAAAACAAAACATATTTAGATATTCATTTACATCGCTATTAGAAATGGATATATCCAAGAATTTAATAAGTAATGTGGAAAAATTACAGTTGAAGAGTGAATTAGGAATTGTAGAAGAAAAAATAATTATATGTGTGGGAAGAATAATTCCTTTAAAGGGATATTCAATATTATTAAAGGCGGCTACAAAAATTGAAAAAAAAGATATAGGTATATATATTATAGGTGGTAAGCCTACACCTGAATTAGAAAAAGAGATTGAAGATTACGACTTGGCAAATGTTCATTTTATAGATTTTATGAAAAAAGATACACTATTTAAATACTATAAATGTGCAAATATTTTTGTATTTACTACACATGGTGATGTTTGGGGATTAGTTGTAAATGAAGCTATGGCAAATGGGTTACCAGTTATTTCATCAGATAGAGCTGTTGCGGCTTTACAATTGGTAAAAGAGAATATAAATGGATATATATTTAATGATAATGATGATGTGCAATTAGCTGAATATTTAAAAATATTATTAGATAACGAAAAAATGCAAGTAAAATTTGGAATGAACAGTCTAAATATTATAAAAAATTATTCAATAGAAAATATGGCACGTGAGCATATCTATTTTTTTAACAAGATTATTGGAAATGAGGTGTAATTTTGAAATATGCCTTTTTTACTCCTACTTGTAATGTAGGGGGATATGAAAGAGTTGTTTTGAATTTAGCAAATTATTTATTATCAAAACATAATGATGTAATAATAATTTGTGGGAATAAAGATGGAGAATTAGTCTCACTTTTTAATAAGAAAATTAAAATAATTTCACTTAATACAAGAGCAAAAAAAATGTTAATACCACTATGCAAAGTTATAAAAGAAGAGAATCCAGATTGCATATATGTAGGTTTTAGGTTTTATAATGTATTATGTACATTAGCATGCAAGATTACTAAGACTAATACTATTATCTGTATTTCTCAACATGGATATGAAAAAAATACAAAAATTATTGAAATTCTATTGGGAAAAATACTAAGTAAAAGTGATATTTTTTTTGGGGTATCTGATTCAATAATAGATTATGAAAAAAAATCATTAAAATTAAAATGTAATAAATTTTTTCAATTAAATAATCCAGTTATAGATAAAAAAATAAAGATTCCTGAAATTAAAGATACATGGTTTGATGGTAATTACATTATTGTTTCATGTGGAAGATTAAGTATCGATAAAAATGTTATTTTAGCAGTAAAAATACTTGAGAGACTTATTGTATATAATTGTAAGGTTAAACTATTAATAATAGGAGATGGATCTGAAAAGAATAATTTAGTTGAATATGTAAAGAAAAGAAATCTAAGTAAATATATTAGATTTGTTGGATATTGTGATAATCCATTGATGTATATGAAAAAATGCAATTTATATATTCATACATGCAAAAAAGAAGGATTTGGTAATACAGTTGTAGAAGCATTATATTGTGATTTACCAATAATAACAACTAATTGTGGTGGTCCAGTAGATATAATTGAAAAAAAGTATGGAGTTTGTATAGGGAGTTATGATGATCCAAAGATTATAGAAAATGGTTGTAAAGCTATTTTAGATTATATCAATGGCTTAAAGCAAATTAATGGTCTGAATGAAAAGGCTAATGACTATAATATTGAAAATGTAGGTAATAAATTTGAAACAATATTAAAGGAGTATATTATGTATGAAAAAAATAGTTAGATATTTTTCGCTATTTGTCATAAATCATTTTTTATGTGGAACACATTTTTGGTCAATTAAAAGATTTTTATTAAAGATATCAGATATACTTGTGGGTAATAATGTTAAAATTGTTGGACCTATATATATGAAAAGTTGTTCCGATTTGGAAATTGGTGATAATACATGGATTGGTGAGAAACTAGTTATTGCAGGAAATGATAAAGTTGTAATAGGAAAAAATTGTGATATTTCTTCAAATGTTACATTTGCTACAGGAACCCATTATATTTCTTCGTCTAAACGAAGAGCAGGACAAGGATATTGTAAAAGAATAATTATTGGTGATGGATGTTGGATTGGTATAAATTCAACAATCTTATCTGGAGTTAAAATTGATAGTGGTGTGATTGTAGGTGCATGTTCTTGTGTAAATAAATCAATTGATGAAAATATTCTTGTAGGAGGTATTCCTGCAAAAAAAATACGTGATTTGGAGGAATAGGATGGATATCTCTATAGTGATTCCTTTGTACAATAAGGAAAAATATATTGAACGAACATTAAAAAGGGTATTAGAACAGACTTATCAAATGTTTGAAATTATAATTGTAAATGATGGTTCAACTGATAATAGTGTTAGCAATGTGAATAAAATAAAAGATAGAAGAATAAAATTATATAATCAGAAAAATTCTGGTGCATCAAACGCTAGAAATAATGGTGTAAAATATGCAAATGGAGATTTTATAGCATTTTTAGATGCTGATGATGAGTGGGATAAAACATATCTTGAAAGAATTGTTAAACTACATAAAAATAATCCTGATGGGATACTTTATGCAACTAATTATTATATTATGGAGAATAAAGAGCTATCAATGATAGATTATCCAGGAATTACAAAAAAAGAAGGCGAGCTTGAAAATTATTTTATTTCAGGGAAAATATATACACCAATTTGGACATCTGCAGCTGTAATAAAAAAAGATGTTTTTAATCAGTTAGGTGGATTTAATAAACATTGTATTATATGTGAAGATGTAGATTTATGGTGTAAAATAGCTTTATCAGGGAAAATCTATTATATAAATGAGCCATTAGCTATTTATCATCGCGATAATATAAATATGTTATCAAAAAATAAAAATGCCTCATGTTTTTATCCATTTTTAGATGAATATGAAACATTAATTAATCCAAATGATATAAAGAAGGAAGCTATCTTAGAATATGTTAAATATAGAAAAGTTACAGCTATTAAATATGCTCTATGCAATTCAAACAATAAGGAGGCAAGAAAGATATTACATTCAATGGCTAAAAAGAAGGAAAAAATTAAAAACTATTATATACTTATAATTTTATCTTTTTTGCCATATTTTTGTATAAAAAAATATTTAAAATTAATGAGGTGTAATTTAAATTGAATATATTAAAAAAAAATTAATATAGCACTTTTTAAATTTTCAATATTGAAATTACCATCATATTTAAATTCGAAAAGTGCTAATAAAATTAAAAATTATTTCGCAAAAAAAGTTTTAATTGATATTGGAAAAAATATTAATTGGGGAAAATCTATTCATATGAGTTTAGATATAAAAATAGGTGATGATTCAGGTATTGGAAATAATGCTTTTCTTAATGGAACGATTAGTATTGGTAGGGATGTAATGATGGGAGCAAATGTTACTGTTTTTCGTAGAAATCATAAATCGAATAGGATAGATATTCCAATGAGATTGCAAGGTATGGATGATGCAGAAGAGTTAATAATAGAAGATGATGTATGGATAGGAAATGATGTTACTATATTGCCAAAGGTAAAAAGGATTGGACATGGATCGATAATTGGAGCAAGAGCAGTAGTTTGTAATGATGTGCCTTCAATGTCAGTTGTAGTTGGAAATCCAGGGAAAATAGTAAGAAAAAGGGAAAATTATGGATAAAAATAGTGAAAAAAAAAATATTTTATTTGTATGTATTGGAATTAATACAGGTGGTATAGAAAGAGCTTTAATAAATATATTAAATATTATAGATTATTCAAAATATAATGTGGATTTATTATTATGGAATGTAAATGGTGATTTATACAAATTTTTAAATCCTAGTGTTAATGTGATTGATGGAATAAAATATAGGGTAAAAAGCATGTCAGAGTTAAAAAAGCAATTTTCTTTGGTTGAATGCCTTCGATATTTATTATTTATACTATTTAATTATATAGGTATTCCATGGAAAATTTTTAGAAAAATTAAAAAAAATTATGATATTGCTATTGCATTTTCACATTATGATTATTCACCAATATTCGTATTAGATAAAGTTTGTTCGTTAAAAAAATACTTGTGGTTTCATAATGGAAAATATATATTTTCTAAGAAACAACACAATATAAATAAAAAAATTTATAGAAAGTTTGATAAAGTGATTTGTGTGTCTGAGGCAGTTTATGATGAATTAAAAAAATTTTTTCCAAATAATAATAATTTTGTTATTCGATATAATGATATTGATAAAGATTCTATAATTAAACAAAGTTTAGAATTTAATCCAGATTTTGATAAAAACAAAATTAATATTGTTACTGTTGGACGATTATTTCAGGATAAAGGTATAGATATTGCGTTGGCTTGTGCAAAAAGGCTTCTTGCGGAAAATTATGATTTTATTTGGTACTTTGTTGGAGATGGTGGTATGAGAAAGGAGTATGAAGAATACATTGTTTCTAATAATTTGAATAAAAATTGTATTTTATTGGGTTCTAAATCTAATCCATATCCGTATATGAAATGTGCAAATATTTATGTCCAACCATCTAGAATTGAGTCATTTGGATTAACAGTGACTGAGGCTATGATATTGAATAAGTTTATAATTGCATCATCTGTTAAAGCTTTAGAGGAACAGTTGAAGGGTTATAATAATTCTATTTTATGTGATATTAATGCTGATAGCATGTTTATTAGTATAAAAAGTACGATAGATAATTATTATCATTAAATAATATGTATTTGATTTTTTATATTTAAATTAATGAAGAGAGGAATAAAATATTATAATGAAAATTTTACTAATTGGTGAAGTATATTCAAGCAATTTGGGTGATGGTATAATATGTGAAACAGCATATAGTTTAATAAAAAATCAATTTCTAGATATAGAAATTGATTTTTTTGATTTGACATTTAGAAATAATTTTTTAGAATATAGAAATTTTAATTTATCAATTAATGAAAAAAATAATAAAAAAAATATAAAACAAATTATATGTGATACTCTACTTAGTAATAGTATAGGAGAGTTTATTCTCAAATATAAAGAAGTTCATAGCAATAAAGATAAATTGGGTATTTTATATAAAAATAAATATGATTTATGTGTTTTTGTAGGTGGTTCTTTGTTCATGGATTATTTTTGTTTGCCAATTTATAAAATAATAAAGACATGTGATAAAAGAGATATACCAATTATTTTCAACTCATGTGGTATTAGTAATAATGAAAATATTATTTTTAAGAAATTAATGTCTTGTGCACTAAAAAAAAGTGTTGTTAAATATGTATCATTAAGGGATGGCTATGAAAGTTTTCAAAAAAGATATCATTATAATAGTGAAATAATAAAATCACATGATATAGCAATCAATTGTAGTACCATATATAGTATACAAAAGTTGGATTGCTCTCAAACAATAGGACTGGGAGTGATGTATATTGAAAAATATGAAAAAGAATTATTTGTGTTTTGGAGAGATGTAATAAAAAATTTAGAAAAAAGAAACATTAAGTATAAAGTTTTTTGTAATGGAGATATTTATGACTACAATTTTATTAATAAAATGTATGTTAAAGGTATTTTTAAAAAAGATAAGATTGAAATAAGACCAAAAAAACCAATTGACTTAGTAGATTTAATTGCAAATTATAGATGTGTAATTTCGTTTAGACTTCATAGTCACATTATTGCTGCATCGCTAGAAATACCATCAGTTGCGATTGTTTGGAATGCAAAAGTTATAGAATTTTTTAATCAAATTAATCGTTCAGAATGTTGTTTTTACATTCAATCTGATATTGATGAAATTATTGATTGTGCTCTTAATACTGATATTGATACAAAATCTATTAACCATATAAAAAAGCAATCTAGCAATAATATGTATTATTTGATATCTAAAATATTATGTATTTAATATTAGATTATTTTAAATTTTAAGATATATGCATATGATAAATAATATAATGAAACGATTATAAAAGAAATAATGATAAAATTAAGTTAATTGAATACTAATTAACAATAAAAATTAACAAATTTTTTTGAAAATTGATTTATATAGGAGGTAAAGAATTATATTTTTAATTCGATTAAGAGAAAATGAGCAAGTATGATTTGTCTATTGTAATAACGACTTATAATAGAAAAGAATTTTTATTAGAAGCAATTAAAAGTATAGAAAATCAAAATTTTAAAAATTATGAGATAATAGTAATTGATGATCATTCAAATGATGGAACTAGGGAATTATTTAAATATCAAGATGAAATTAAATATTTATATTGTGATAATCATAATGGACCATCGGTAAATAGGAAAAAGGGTTTAGAGATAGCGCAAGGTGAATTTATAATTTTTATGGACGATGATGATTTTTATACAGATAACGATTTTTTTGAAAATGGTATTAAAATATTGCGAAACAATCAAGATATTGCTTTTTTAAGTGCAAATGCAAATTTATATATATCAGAAGCTAAAGAAATACAAAAAGGTACACAATTAGAATTTAAAGGAAAGATCGAGAGCATTAAGTATTTGGAATTATTTCAATCAAAAATTGTAAAGCCATATTCTACATTTACAACAATATTTAGAAAAAAACTTATATTAAATAATGGTATTTCTGAAATAAAGATGTTCAATGATTCTTCTATATATATTAATGTTTTATATTATTCAGATTACGTATTTTTTATGAGAGACATTATTGGTTGTTATAGAATACATAATAGTAATATCTCTAGAAGAATAGAATATAGTTTTATCAAAGATAATATAGAAGAAAAAATTAACATTTACTATAAATTGAAAGTAACAAATACAAAGTTTAATAATCTAACATGGTTTTTTGAACAATTAAAGGTAACATGTGATTACTATGTGTATGGTAGTTTTCCGTCATTATCTGATGTAAAAGAACTTTATAAATGGTTGAAGAATATTGATAGTGATTTTGATATTTTGGAGTTAAGAAAATTATTTATTAGATATTGTTTTACAATTATAAAAGAAAAATTCATATATATGCTAGGTGACAAGTAATGAAGTTAAAATTAATTATTAAAAATCTTTTTTCAGGAATTTTTAGTCAATTTATTACTATTTGTTTAGGAATTATTATTCCTAGACTTTTTATTGTTAATTTAGGATCAGAGACTAATGGTTTAATGTCATCAATAAATCAATTTCTAGTTTATTTAAGTTTGTTAGAGGCAGGAGTTGGAACAGCGACTGTACAAGCTTTGTATGCTCCAATTTCAAACAATGATAGGCAAACAATAAATGGTATCATGTCAGCGACAAATATGTATTATAGAAAAACTGGAATAATTTATTTAATGTTTGTGGTAATTTTTAGTTTTATTTATCCGTTAATGATGAAATCCTCAATAGATTATTTTACTATTTTATTAGTTATTTTTTTAAGTGGATTTAGTCAGGTTATTACATACTTATTTCATGGTAAGTATAAGTTGTTATTAAATGCAGATGGAAAGACCTATATAGTAAATAACTTAGCAATTATTATTACTATTTTAACAGGTTTAACAAAAATTGTTTTATTAATGAATCGCTTTAATGTTGTTGCTATTCAATTTTCATACTTAATAATTAACATTTTACAAATGTTATTTTTAAGTTATTATATAAAAAAAATTTACCCGTGGCTTAATGTAAAAATGCCACCAAATTTAAGGGCAATATCAAAAAAGAGTTCAGTTATGGTTCATCAAATATCTTATTTGGTGTTTTCAAATACTGATGTTATTATATTGTCAATGTTTTGCAATTTAGAAGTTGTAAGTGTTTATACTATTTATAATATAATATTTTCATCATTATCTAGTATCTTAAGCTCGATAAATAATAGTGTTTTGTTTTATCTAGGAGAAACCTATCATAAATCAATGGATAGGTTTAGAAAAATTATTGATTCATATGAAAATGTGTATATGACAGTAAACTTTATTTGCTATAACTTAGCATTAATTTTTATTATTCCATTTATGAAGATATATACAGCGGGTATTAAGGATGTTAATTATATAGATTTTAATTTAGCTATTTTATTCACTGTAATAAATATACTAATTGCAGCTAGAACAGCAATGTCAAATACAATTAATGTATCAGGTTTCTTCAAAGAAACAGAGAAGAGGGCAGTTTTAGAGACTGTTATAAATCTTTTGGTATCTATAGTATTAGTTCAAGTAATTGGAATATATGGTGTATTGTTAGGTACGATAATTGCACTATTGTATAGAGCTAATGACATAATATTATTTACAAATAAGAAGATTTTAAATCGTTCATCTATTAAAACATATAAAAATATTTTTCGAAATACAGTTATATTTATTGTGATTACATATATATTTAATTTTAATACTGTAAATTTTATATCATATTATAATTTAATCATATATTTTATAAAGTATTCGATTATTATAATTAGCGTTTATTTTATTGGTTTAGTATTATTTAATCCTAAGGACTTTAAAGTAGCAATTAATTATATTAAAGGCAAATTTAATTAGGTAGAATTTTTATTAGTTTGATGGTTTTAAATTTTAGAGACTTAATAGAGAAGTTATGTATTTTTATAAAATAATGGAATATTAAAATGGAATATTAAGAAGGGAAGAATATTAATATTATAATGATAAATAAAATGAAAATATTAATAACTGGTGCTAAAGGATTTGTAGGTAAAAATCTGGTTAGTACATTAAAAAATATCAAAGATGGTAAAGATAAAACACGTAATATAGATATTGAAGATATCTATAGCTATGATGATGATAATACTATTGATGATTTGAAGAAGTATACAAGTGATTGTGATTTTGTCTTTCATTTAGCTGGTATCAATAGACCTAAAGATGTTAGTGAGTTTTATGAAGGTAATGCTTCTTTTACAGAAACATTATGTTCTTTATTGGAAGAACATGATAATAAAAGTCCAATATTAATCAGTTCTTCTATTCAGGCTTCAAAAGACAATGACTATGGTAAAAGTAAAAAAGAAGGTGAAGAATATCTTTTGAATCATGGTAAAAAGATGGATTCAAAAGTATATATATACAGACTTGCTAATCTGTTTGGTAAGTGGTGTAGACCTAATTACAACAGTGTAACAGCAACATGGTGTTATAATGTTGCCAATGGAAAAGATATTCAAATCAATGATCCTAATGTTGAATTACCATTATGTTATATTGATGATGTAGTAAATGAATTTATAAATGCATTAGAAGGACATCCAACAGCATGTAAAGAAGGAATATATGAGGTTTATCCAGTTCATTACATTAAATTAGGTGAATTAGCAGATATCATCAAATCATTTAAAGAATCAAGAGGAACATTGAATGTACCAAATATGAAAGAAGGAAGTTTGGAAAAGAAATTATACAGTACATATTTAAGCTATTTACCAAAAGATAAGTTTAGCTATCCACTGAAGATGAATACAGATCAAAGAGGATCGTTTACTGAGTTTCTAAAGACAGAAGAATATGGACAGGTAAGTGTGAATGTATCAAAGCCTGGAATAACCAAAGGACAGCACTGGCATCACAGTAAAAATGAAAAGTTTTTAGTGGTGAGTGGAAAAGGATTGATTCAGTTTAGAGATATCTACAGTGATGAGATTATAGAATATTATGTAAGTGGAGATAAATTAGAAGTAATAGATATCCCAACAGGATATACTCATAATATAATAAATATTGGTGAAAGTGATATGGTAACAATAATGTGGGCAAATGAGAAATTTGATCCTAAACATCCAGATACATATTATGAAGAGGTTTAAAAGTAATATCACATTTTATCTTGTATATAATAG
>ERZ808049.661-NODE-661-length-14059-cov-3.360249_pt1 | contig 14059 bp, 14 predicted proteins | sample MGYA00380198_ERZ808049 | MGnify/ENA primary metagenome ERZ808049 (study PRJEB31490, sample SAMN06133414) | mouse gut metagenome | isolation source: Z2_2 | host: mice | place: China: Chengdu | collected 2015-05 ...
GGTGATATAATGGTCGCTGCCGGCACGGCGGTCGGTCTTCAGGCCGTAGCACGAAGCCATCGTCTCGGCCTCCACGCGTGCGTAGGGATTCAGGTGCCCTATACCTTTCTCCGGCCGTCCATTGGTGTGCGGAATGAACGGCAGGCTGTCGCCCTGCCACACGAACTCCTCCACGGTGGTGCTTCTGCGGAATCCTCCGCCGTTGGGCGCGAGACCGTTATGGTAGAACATGAAGTTGCGGCCGGCTACCTCGATGCTGCCACCGTGGATTGTAAAACTGCCGGGCGACTCGTCAATGATGCGGCCGCCGTAGGTCCAGGGACCGTTCACATCCTTTGCATAACTGTATGCCATATGCTCCGGCACGCCGCCTGCGGCATACACAAGATAGTAGATGCCGTTGCGCTTGAACGCCCAGGGACCTTCTTCGTAATTGGTCTTCATCATGCGGCGCCCGCTGGCGTAATCCATTTTCTCACGCATGGGGCCGAAAGCGGCCGGGTCGTTCAGTCCGGGCACTTCCCTGACAGGCCCTGCCAGCGACACCATGTCGCGGCCGAGAGGCGCGTACCACAGCCCGTTGTTGCCCCAGAAGAGCCATGCCTGCCCGTCGTCGTCAATCATCACCGAAGGGTCGATGAAGCCCAGTGTGGTGCCGGGGACAAGAGGCTTGCCCAGTGGATCGGTGTATGGTCCCTCCGGATGGTCGGCCACGGCCACACCGATGGAGTGAAGCCCTCGGCGCGCGGTATCGCCGGCGCAGATGTACCAGTACCAGCGCCCGTCGCGCTCTATGGCCTGCGCCGCCCATGCGTTGTCGCCCTGCTCGGCCCATGCGAATGTGGCCGTGCTGATAGGCGTGCCGCGGTAGGTCCAGTTGAGCATGTCGGTGGTGCTGAACAGCTGCCAGTCCTTCATCTTGAAGTACAGGGCGTCGTCCTCGTCGTGTCCGGTAAAGAGGTAGACGGTATCGCCGTGCACATACGGCGCGGGGTCAGGGGTGAACGACGTAACCACGAGAGGGTCGGAGGCGTAGGCTGCCATCATGGCGCCTATCGCGGAAAGAATCAGAAGGCTGCGTTTCATTTGTCTGCAATGGTAAAGGTGAACACACTGCCGTCCAGACGGTCGGGGCGGCAACCGGCACAGTCGGCGCTGTAGGGTGCTCCCGTGCCGGGGTCGAGAGCCACGTAGCGCTGCGTCACGGGCGAAAGCAGCATGCAGTCGCCGCGCAGCATGTCCTGCCAGAGGAACTGCGAAGCCTCGCCGCGTTCATCGGCAAAGAGGCGTACGTCGGCCGAGAGACCGGCTCCCGTGACCGTCACGAAGCCGGTGCCGTTCATGGCCTCGAGAGCCACACGGCCGCGGCCGCGGTCATGCACGCGGAACAGCGTACCCTGGCCGCCGTACTCACGCGAGCCCCGCTGCACGGAGTGGAGCATGCCGTGCGGATTGGCCCACACGCGGCTGCCGTCGGCCTTGTTCTCAAGGCGTATCAGGTGTCCCGTCGGGAGATTGGCGCTGCGGTCGGCCATCGGCTCGTCTACGACGAAATTGTCGAATTCGGCATAGCCTCCCCGTCCCTCGCCCTCGCGGAAAGCGTACAGCGCATAGCGTGTGCCCTGGAAGGTCTTGAGCTGATACGGCAGCAGGATGTCGTCGCCGGTAGTCGTGAATGTCTCGCCGTCGGTGCTCCAGGCAAAGTTGCCGAGGTCACGGTCGAAAGTGCCGTAGGCGCGCAGCTGCACGGTGCGCGTGGATGCCGGCAGGGTGTCGAGGTCGACAGTAGAATTGTCGGCCTGATTGTAGCGCCGGATTATGAGGTCGTCGGCGGTGCGCAGCACGCCGAGCGTGGCATACGGTACGTTCAGGAAGCCTATTCCGGCCCCGTCGCCCTCGCGTAGTCCCGCTGTGTGGAGTTCTACCGTCGCGGAGGACACAGGGCCTATCACACGCTGCGTAAGCGTATTGCGGGCATGCATCATGTCAGGAGCCTGCTGCGCCGTTATGCGCAGACGTCCGCGGCGCAGGCCGGCGTAGCGCGGGTCGGGATTATGGTTCCACTGCCATATAGGCTTGAGGGTCTTTCCGTCGAAGTTGTCGCTGCGCTCGTATGGGGCGCTCGGAGCATGACCCTGCACCGGCTTGTCCCATGTGCGCGGTGTGCGCCCGAGATTGCCCGGCAGGCCGAAATACGGCCAGCCGTCCACCCACGTTACGGGCGATATGGCGATGGTGCGGCCCACGGAGTGGAAATCGGTCATGCTGAATCCCCACCACGTGCCGTCCGGCGCGGTCACGATGCCACCCTGATGCAGCGGCGTTGCGGCGTGGTAGTTGCCCTCGGTGGGGCGTACGGTGAAGCGTGTGCCTTTGGGCGGGATGCGGACGTTCTGCGTCACAGGTAAGTCGGCCTCCACGCCGGCAAAATGTTGCTCGCCCATAGTCTCCTTGGCGCTGATAGTCACCGTCTCGTACGGTCCCTCCACTTTGTCGGCGCGGGCGCACGTCATGCGCCCTACGGGAGCGTAATTGGCACTTATTATATAGTATTTGCCGTCGATTTTATAGAAATGATGTCCCTCGCCCATGGCGTTGCCTGCCGGAATCACCGTGCGCTCGGAGCCCTCCACGATGCCCGAGAGGTCGGGCTTCAGCTCTATCATCTTCACATTGTCGTAGCCGTACACGGCGTAGACATGGCCGTCGTCGTCGAAAAGCAGCGACGAGTCGTGTATGCTGATGTTGTTCGGCACACTGCGCCACGGACCGGCCGGATTCTCGGCCGCGAAAATTTTGGTGCCGACGCGGTTTACATTGCTTAGCACATAGAAAGTGCCGTTATGGTAGCGTATGCAGGGCGCCCAGAAGCCCTGGCCGTAGACGTCGCCGCCCTCGAGGTTGAAGGCGTCGCCGTAGTCCATGCGGTCGGTGCAGTAGCTGAGGAAGCGCCAGTTCACGAGGTCGTCGCTTTCCAGCACCACGGGCCCGGGCACGGTGTGCATCGTGGTGCCGGCGAGATAGAACTTGTTGCCCACGCGTATTATGTCCGGGTCGGAAAATTCGTCGTAGAATATGGGATTGGTGAACGTGCCGTTACCGTTGTCGGCAGTCCAGCTGCGCGCGCCGCACGTGCCCGCGGAGAGCACAAGCGCAAGAGCCGCTATAAGACAATGCTTCATGGTAGCAAGTATGGTTTTATGGTTTATCGCCTGCAAAATTAACTATAATCAGCCCGCAGAGCCGTCTGCCGCGTTACCAAAAGCTGCTCGGGCGTAACATCCGGCGCTGTCAGGCAATATTCCGCCCTATCCACCACGCCACGATGGCGACGGCGATGGCGAGAATGAATGCAGGACGCCGCAACAGGCGCCGCAGCCATGGCGGCAGACGGTCAATTGCGAAATATGCCGCGGCCAGCGGCACGGCGAAGAACACGGCCGGATTGTAGCCCCAGGCATCCCCTACCCGGCCGTGCAGCAACGCATGCAGCGCGCGCTGCGAGCCGCATCCGGGACAGTCGTAGCCCGTAAGCAGGCGCAGCATGCAGCGCGGCGAGGGCGCCGACGCAGGGTCTACGGCATAATAGTAAACACACAATGCGGCGACCGCCACAATGGCAGCCGCCGCTACTGTGCGTTTTCGGGCCGACGTCATCACAGCATGGCGATCATGCTGACGGGAAGGCTGACGATGCCGAAAGTGATGGCAAGAATCACAAGCCACTCCGTGGCGCGCGACATACGGCGTGCGCCGTCCACGTCGCCGCGGCCGAAACGGGAATTGGCTATGGCACCCGTGACGATGGCCGCGATGCTGAACGGTGTGCAGCAGCAGAGCGTCAGCAGTATGCTCCACGCGAGGAACGTGTCGGGACGCCGCAACGTTGCCGAGGGAGCCACAGCGGCGGCTACGGGCTCGACGGGTTCTACAACGACGCGCTCCTCCACACGCACCACGGCCTCCGGCTCGGCAGCGTGTTCCCCATCCGCGGACTCACGGTTGTATCCGAAGATGTCGGACAAGGCGGGTGCCTGACAGGCGGGAATCCACTGCGGAAGGCCCTCGTACCACACGGGGGTGGCGGCGGGAAGGTTCATGGCAGCAATCTCCTCCTTGCTGTAAGGACCCTGCTGCATGCCGTTGATATGTATCCAGATTTTCATTTGAAGAACTTGGTCTCCTCGCCCAGGATTGCACCGAGCAGGTTGTTGGCAAGACTGCTTGCACCGAGGCGGAAGTATTCGTTAGTAAGCCATTTCTCGCCGAGGACGGCCTTCACCACGCAGTAGTACTTGACGGCGTCCTCCACCGTGCGTACGCCGCCGGCGGCCTTGAAGCCCACCATCGTGCCGGTCTGCTCGTAGTACTCCTTGATGCACTGGCACATCACGTAGGCAGCCTCGAGCGATGCGCCGGGATAGCCCTTGCCGGTCGACGTCTTGATGAAGTCGGCGCCGCAGTACATGGCAAGGATGGAGGCCTTCTTGATGTTGGCTGCCGTCTTGAGGGCGCCGGTTTCGAGAATCACCTTCATGCGGGCGTCGCGGCAGGCGTGCTTCTGCTCTATCATCTCGTCGCAGCACTCCTCGTAGTCGCCGTCGAGGAAGTTGCCGAGGTTGAGCACGATGTCGATTTCGTCGGCACCGCCCTCCACCGCCAGCGCGGTCTCTGCCACCTTGACCTCGGTGAACGTCTGCGAGGAGGGGAAACCGCCACTCACGCAGCACACGTCGACGTCGCTGACGTCGAGCACCGTGCGCACGAGCTGCGCGAAGTTGGGATAGGTGCAGATGGCGGCCACATTGCGCAGCTCGGGATGCTCCTCGTCGAAAGCGTTCACGCGGTCGACGAACTCGGCCACGCTGCTGGGAGAGTCGGTGCTGTTGAGTGTGGTCAGGTCGACGGTGTTGAGGAGGAACTTGTGCACCTCCATCGTGTTGCTGGCATCGTAATTCTCTTCGAGAATCCTGGCTAACGCGGCGCTGACGGCTGCGTCGTCCTCTGTTACCTTGCTGGCCTCTATGGCCTGGTTGTATTTGTCGCTCATAGTGTTGGAGTTATTTCGTTGTCTTTCAGTTTCGGATTGTCATGGTGGCGCGTGGCGTCGCGGACAGTCTTCTTGTCAATGTTGCGCCGGAGAGCGTCGGCAAGGTCGGTGCCGGTCTGGTTGGCTATAGCCATCACCACCCACAGCACGTCGGCGAGTTCATCGGCAAGCGCATCGGCACGTTTCTCGCCGGGCTTGAAGCTCTGGTCGCCGTACTCGCGGGCCATTATGCGCGCCACCTCGCCTACCTCCTCGGCGAGCACCGCCATATTGGTAAGCGGCGAGAAGTAGCGCACGCCCACGGTGCGTATCCAGCGGTCGACGACGCCCTGGGCCTCGCGCAGCCCTATGTCGCAGCTTTCACTCATGCAGCAAAGATAAGCATTTTTTGCCCATATGCAAAATTAGAGCTTGTTAAAAACAGATGTGAACGCGAGGGCGGTCAATCTTTGAGTGGTTTTGTGATTGAGATGAGGGAGTGTGGCCGTAGCCACTCGACCGAAGAGCAATCACTAAAGCGCCAAAGAGTGGCCGAGGCGATGGTATTTTTAGAATTTTTTAAGCTCATGAAGTGTACTTTTAAAGTTAGCTTTGGTATTGCATCTTTTGAGCGTCTTTTATCCTTTGTCTCGGGCGCGTACGTCAAGTACGCTTCCTCGACCGCAGGATAAAATCCATCTCAAAATCTGCAACCCTCGCATTCACATTTGTTTTTATACAAGCTCTTAACGTGCCTTATTGCTGCAAAGTTCAATCAGAGCCTCGGCTGCAAGCCGGTAGACATCGCCGCCGAAACCGCTTATGCTGCCCGCACACACCGGGGCGATGAACGACCGGCGGCGCACCTCCTCGCGGGCGGCGACGCAGCTCATGTGCACCTCCACCACCGGCACATCCACGGCAGCCACGGCGTCGGCAAGCGCCAGCGACGTGTGCGTGTAGGCTCCTGCGTTGAGTATCACGCCGTCCACGGCGCCGAAGCCGTCGGCATGCAGGCGGTCGATAAGCGCGCCCTCGTGGTTGCTCTGGAAGTAGAGCAGCTCGGCGCGTCCGGCCACGGCCTCGCGCGTCCGCGCCACAATCTGCTCCATGGTGTCTGTGCCGTAGTGGGCAGGCTCGCGGCGCCCCGTGAGATTGAGGTTGGGGCCGTTCAGTATCAGCAGCTTAACCATGTTTACTTCACGTGTACGTGCTCCGTGGGCGGAAGCTCGCGGTTGCGGCGGTCCACGGCGTCGGTCAGCTCGTGGGCCAGATGTATGAAATACTGCGCGCTGAGGCTGCCGGTGAGCGCCACGGGCTCGCCGCTGTCGCCATGCTCGCCAACGGACGCCACAAGCGGAATCTCGGCAAGCACAGGCACGCCGAAGTCGGCCGCCGTCTCGCGCACACCCTCGTCAGAGCCGAAGATGTAATACCGTTCCTCGGGATGTGCCTCAGGGGTAAACCATGCCATATTGTCGACAAGGCCGAGCACCGGCACATTGATTTTCGGGTCGCGGAACATGGCGATGCCCTTGCGGGCGTCGGCCAAAGCCACTCGCTGCGGCGTCGTCACCACCAGCGCGCCCGTTATGCCCAGAGTCTGCACGAGGGTCAGATGTATGTCGCTCGTGCCGGGAGGCATGTCGATGAGGAAGTAGTCAAGTTCGCCCCAGTCAGCCTGCCCGATAAGTTGTTTCAGCGCGTTGGAGGCCATGGTTCCGCGCCACACGACCGCACTGTCCTTCTCCACCATAAGGCCTATCGACAGCAGCTTCACGCCGTATTTCTCAATAGGAATTATGAGATTGCGGCCGTCCACCTCGTGCATGTACAGCTGTTCGTCCTCTATGCCGAACATCTTAGGCACGGAGGGACCGAAAATATCGGCATCGAGCAGACCCACGCGATAGCCCTCGGCGGCAAGCGCCACAGCCAGGTTGGCGGCGACGGTGCTCTTGCCCACGCCGCCTTTGCCGGAGCTTATTCCTATTATATTGCGCGCTCCGGGAAGCGGCGACGACGCAGGCGTGGGCGCGGCGGCACGGGCCTTGACGGCCACGCTCACCTGCACATCCTCGCCTACATGGGCATGGATGGCGGCCTCGGCGGCCTTCACCAGCGAACGGGCGAAGGGGTCGGTGGTTTTGTCGAAGATAAGCGAGAAACTGACGCTGCGGCCGTCTATGCGCATGTCGTCCTCTACCATACCGAGGCTCACGATATCCTCGTGCTTGCCGGGGTAGCGCACGGTGCGCAGGGCGTCGGTGATCTGCGCGGGATACAGGGGATTCTCTACCATTGTTATTCCATTACGAAGACGTCCTCGCCTTCACGTTTCATATTGTACTGTTCGCGCACCACCCGTTCCATGGCCTCGGGGTCGGAACTGAGCCTGCGGTTCAGCTCCCGGTAATAGTTGACGCTGTCCTGCACCAGCTCCACCTCGGCGCGCAGGCTGTCGATCTGTCGCTGATACTCCACGCGGCGCGCTACGGAGCTGTCGCCGAAAAAGACAATATACACCAGCACTCCGATGACTATCAGTGTGGAGACAGACATGTAGCGCTTCATCCAGGCTCGGGCGTTGCTCATTTCAGTATGAATTTTTGAATTATAGAATGGCGGGCGGCGTATGGTGCGCCGCCCGCCTGTTCAGGAAATTATCACTTTACCAGGACGCGGCGCGTGTCCTTGTCCACCACAACCACATAGAGGCCTGCGGGCAGGTCGAAGGTGGATGTTCCGGCTGCTACGGCCGCGCCGTTGACGTAGGTGAGGCCGTCCACACCGTGGATGGTTACGTCATGGGCCTCGGATGCCTCCACGCACAGAACGCCCGGCTCGGAGCAGTAGGCCGTCCAGCTGTTGCGCTCGGCAGCGGGGTCGTTGATGCCGCTGCTGAAGTTGCTGATGCTCACGTTGTCGAGGTGTATGCGGTTGCCCTTGATGCGGTCGAGGCGTATGCGGATGTTGCCGGGCTTGTTCACGGCCACGCTGTACAAGGTGTAGTCCGAGGCGCTGATGGTCGCGGTGCCGGCGGTCTGCCACGTCGTGCCGCCGTCAGTGCTGTAGTCAACCGATACGGTAGCCTCTTCGTCCACGGTACCCTGATTGTTCATCCAGCGGCAGGCGTAGAAGCTGACGGTGCCTGCGCCGCCGATCTTGTTCTCGGCGAGGGCGATGCTTGTGGTCTTGCCGGACTTGCCGAAGCGGCACGATTTCTCGCCGGCATAGATGCGGTCGCCCTGGCTCTCAAGGCCTACGACACCCACGTTGGAGAAGTCCCACTTTGCAGCGGAGCCCTCGTAGAGACCGGTAGTGTATGTCTTTGCGAAATTGGCCTCGAATGTCTCGAGGAAGTCGGCGCCGGGTGCGGTGCAGACGCCGGTGATGACGCCGCTTTCGGCCACGAACTCGCCGACGGTGCCGGTGATTCCGGTAGTGAACGTGCCGGCGCGCTCGCTGTTGAGGCGCATGAAGAAGTTGTCCTCCTCGGGCTGGAGCACAAGGCTCGTGGCCCATGTGGCCTTGTCGGTGCTGATCTGGAACGGAGCGCTTACGCTGACGGTGACGGGCGACGAGATGTTCTCGAAGTCGACGAGTATCTCCTCGGCCACACTGGGCACGCCGGGCTCGGAAGTGAAGCTGAGCTCGCCGTCGTAGAGGAACTCTATGCCGGGCAGCAGCTCGCCGGTGGTGACGCTGACAGTATTAGACGTCATTGTTGCCGACTTCAGCGTATAGGTGTAGGTGGTCTTCTCGTCAAGGCCGTCCACGAGGTATGTGCCGGCCTCGGCTTCTACGCTGCGCGGATAGCCGTCGATGCTCGTCTGTCCCTGGCGCACGTCGAGAGTGTACTTGCCGTCGGTGGCGTCGCCCACATAGGCCCAGTTAGCCATGAACGAGTTGTAGCTGACGGAGGTCGCGGGCAGCGCGGGCAGGCCCTCCTGCACGGTCATGCGGACGGTGACGGTGCTTGTGCTGCTGCCGCTGCTCACGGTAAGCTTCGACGTATAGTTTCCGGCCTTCGACGATTTCCAGGTAAGGGTCAGCGGCGCACCCTCGTTGGCTGCGGCGGCGCTGATGCTGGCGGCGCTCAGCTGGAGCGAGTTGGTGGCGGATATTGTCACGGCGCCCGTGAGGTTCTGCCCCTGCACGGTGATGGTCTTGCTGATGGCTACGCCCGGAGCCGTGGTGCCCAGCTCGACGGTGCTGCCGTTGACGGGAAGAACGATGCTGCCGTTGTCCTCTACGCCCTGACCGTTCCATGTCTGGTCCTTCTTGTCGCCCCAGATGTATTCCGCAAGCTCGGGATGGTCGATGAAGGGGTTGCGGTTGCGCTGATGATTGTAGACGGCGTCGTTGCGCACGGTCTCCTTCTTGCTCACGGGGTCCTGGCGGTGCCATTTCAGCAGCAGCTCCACGGCCCACGATTTGAAGGCGGGATAGTTGTTGCCGGCGAGCATGTCGGAATGGAAGCTGCCGAAACGGTCGAAATAGGCAGCGGCCATGTAGAAATACGACCGGGCGAAATCACCCTTGTACTCGTCGTCAGGCTCAAAAACTCTGCCGCTGTAGCCGGGGAATGTGCTCGTGCCGAGCTTGCCCAGAGCTTTGGTGGTGCCGTTGGCCGGAAGAGTGGTGCCGTTGGCGCACTCGCCGTACGGGAAGTTGCTGCGCTGGCCGTTCACCTTGCCGTCGGTGGGATAAATATGGAACGCATCGCTCACCATAGGCGACGAATCGTCGAACCAGCTCTTGGGGAACGAGTGCTCGCGGTTGATGCAGTCGCCCACAAGCGAGTAGTTGCCGCAATGCTTGGCCTGCGATGGGGTGCCCCAGTTTTTGGTGGAATACATGTCCCACACGGTGCCGTTGTCGCGCACGTCGGATGTCTTGTACACATTCCACAGCCCGTCATATCCCACATTGGTGTGCGAACCGATCTTGTCGCCGAGGGCCTCAAGCAGGGCCTTGCCGCCCTTGCCCTTGCAGGAATCATAATATGAGTCGGGAGCAGCGGCGCTTGCTGTAAGCGCTGCCAGAGAGAGGAAATAGGCAAATAAATTGCGTACTTTCATTACTATGTTTTGTTGTTTATGGATATTCGGATTTTTGGTAAGTGCTGAAAAAGCACGTAAAATTAATGCATCTTAAGTGAACCGCAAAATTTTGGGCTATTTTTTAACGCTTGTAGGAGCATTATCGGCAAAAAGTAGTATCTTTGCCGAAAACACAACGAAACAGACATGGAAACGAAATACAACCGGGTACTCCTCAAGCTCAGCGGCGAATCGCTCATGGGCTCCCAGCAATACGGCATCGACCCCGTGCGCCTGGGACAATACGCAAAACAGATCAAGGCCGTGGTCGACGCAGGCACACAGGTAGCCATCGTCATCGGCGGCGGCAACATCTTCCGCGGCGTGCAGGGCGCGGCCAAAGGCTTCGACCGCATCAAGGGCGACCAGATGGGCATGCTCGCCACCGTAATCAACTCCCTGGCCCTCAACTCAGCCCTCGAGAGCGAAGGCTGCGCAGCCAAGGTGTTCACCGCCCTCAACATGTATCCCATAGGCGAATACTACAGCAGCCGCAACGCATCCGAGGCCATGGACGCCGGGGTGGTGGCTATCGTGGCCGGAGGCACCGGCAACCCCTTCTTCACCACCGACACCGGCGCCGCGCTCCGCGCCGTCGAGCTCCGCGCCGACGCCATGCTCAAGGGCACACGCGTCGACGGCATCTACACCGCCGACCCCGAGAAAGACCCCACGGCCACCAAGTTCAGCCGCATCAGCTACGACGAAGTGCTGGCCCGCGGCCTGCGCGTTATGGACCTCACGGCCACAGCCCTGTGCAAGGAGAACGGCATGCCCATCGTGGTCTTCGACATGGACACCCCCGGCAACCTCGAGCGCCTGCTCGCCGGCGAGCCCATCGGCACCGAAGTCTATGCCGAATAATCGAATAATCTCAACGCCAAAATACTACTGACAATGACCGACGTCAACACTTACCTCAATCCGGCCAAGGACAAAATGGAACTGGCCGTGGCTTACCTTGAAGAAGCACTCGCCCACATCCGCGCAGGAAAGGCCAACGCCAAAATCCTCGACGGCATACGTGTGGAATACTACGGTAGCGCCGTGCCTCTGAGCAACGTAGCCAACATCAGCGTGCCCGACGCACGCACCATCGCCATCACGCCCTGGGAGAAATCCATGTTCCGCGAGATAGAGAAGGCCATCATCAACTCCGACCTCGGCATCACGCCCGAGAACAACGGCGAGATAATCCGCATCTCCATTCCGCCGCTGACCGAGGAGCGCCGCAAGTCGCTCGTCAAGCAGAGCAAGGCCGAGGCAGAGCAGGCCAAGGTGAGCGTACGCAACGCCCGCCGCGACGCCATCGAAGGCCTCAAGAAAGCCATCAAACAGGGCATGCCCGAGGACGTGGAGAAAGACGGCGAGAACTCCGTGCAGAAGCTCCACGACAAATACCTCAAACAGATCGACGAAGTATTCGCCGCCAAAGAAAAAGAAACACTCACCGTATAATCACCCCTCCACCGTCGGCCCGGCAACGGATGGGACCGTTGCCGGGCCGACGGCCATACGCGCCACAGACATGAGCCGCTACGACGTTTTCATATCCTGTAAAAGCGAGGACTACAAGTATGCCGAAGAAATATACGATTTCCTGACAGCCAACGGCATAAATACGTTCCTCGCCTCCAAAGAGCTGCGCCGCCTCGGCGAATCGGAGTACCGCCGCGCCATCTCCGTGGCCATGAAGGGTGCTTACCATCTCATAATCTTCGCCTCCAATCCCGGCTACATCGACTCCACATTTGTGTACTACGAGTGGGACATGTTCCTCAACGCCAAGCTCAAAGGCTTCAAGCCCGGCAACATCATCACCATTCTGAAGGACGTCGCCATCGACGACATCAACATGGACCTGTGGAAATACGAATCGTTCACCTACACCAACTATAAGAATTCAGTTCTGCAATACGTCGATACCGACGACTCCCGAGCCAGACGCGCACAGATTCAGAAAGAGAAAGAGGATGAGCAACAGCGGCTACAGGCTCAGGAGGAAGAACGCCGTCGAGCCGAAGCTATGCGGGCCGAGCTGACCGCACTCGCCGAAGGCTATAAAAAGAGCCTCGCCACGCTCGAAGTCGACGCCAACAAGATTTTCAGTCTGGCACAGGCTCTCGGCATCAAGGAAAAGAAATGCCCCGTCTGCGGCCGTCCGTTGCCGGTCAGCGCCCGCCACTGCGCCACATGCGGCTACATCTGTTCTCCCATCGAAGGGCTGCCCGGCCTCGAATACCTGTCAACAGACAAATCAAGCGCCATCACCCTCGCCCGCGGAGTCTACGCAAAATCCACGCAAGACATTTCCGACGAAAAAATCAAGGAGTACGAGAACCACATTCATGAACTACTTTCCATAGTTCAAAATAAAGACGATGAAATCAATAAACTTAAGGAAGAGGCAAATCACATCAAAGAACAACTGAATGGGTCAACCCAAGCCACGCAAAAACCTGAAATAGAAGCTAAAGAAATGAAAATGCCATCCCAACGCAATGACTATTCCGTGTGGGTGACATTCATGACCACTGACGCCAAAAAATTTCTGGAAAGTCAGGCGAAAGACTATATCAGGTATAAAGTTGGCACCACGAATCTCAAAGCCGGCATGTTCAAGTCCCTTGCCAAAGCCATGGAATTTAAAAATTTACTTGAGAGTAAAGGAGCAACTATAAGGCTGGAATACCGAGGAAAACCAATATAACTTCCTTCGGTGACTTATCGGCAGTCACCGGGAGTGAACTAATGTCGAATCATACGACTACTTCGAAATAAAAACTCATGTTCTTTCTGAATTATTCGAACAAGCTAATATGCTCGCGTAACAGCACCTAACAAACTCCGTTTTCCCTATCAAGCAGTTCTTCATAGTCCGCTATGATACGCTCTATATCTTTCTTAAGTTCAGGAATATGGCGTACAACAAGACTCCAAAGGAAATCAGATTGAACATTATCGTAAGCGTGAATAATCCTGTTACGCGTGTCGATTATGGCTCTTGCATTGGGAATGTTTACCGAAGAATCCGTTTTCTTTATTCTATTTATAGCTTCCCCCATTATTTCCACTTTGCGCTCGACAACACATCTGCGCATCATATCCTTCTCAAACAAATCGTATCTGTGAGGGAAACCTACAAAACAACTCTGCATATCATTGATTGCGTCCAGCACGTCTTGCAGATAGGTAAGCACCTCCTCCTTAGCCATAAATCATCTGTTTTGTACGATTCACATTCGCTATGAAATATTTGTTGCGCAGGCCCTTCTCCTCTATCAGATCAACCTTTCGGCCAAGCAAATGCTCCAAGGCATCACGCAATCCGAAATAATTGCTGACGTAATCAAATTTGTCATGGTCAATCGCCTCAAAATTCACAAGCAGATCCACATCGCTCTGGTCGTTGAATCTATCGGTAAGGATCGAACCAAAGACAGCCAAACTCCTGACCCTATGCTTACGGCAAAGGTCCAGAATTCGTTGCAGATGTATCTCTATCAGCTTCATAGGCGATTCTATTATGACCGCAAAGATAAGCAATAAATTCTGATATAAAAACACCTGCGGCAGAAAATTGTTGAAACAGATAAAGTAACCTCATATAGCCCTCACCACGGCCCCACACGCAGGCACAAAAAAAAATTACTCGTCGTCACGACGAATAATCTTCTTACCTTAAATCTAATACCATGAAAAACTGATGCAAAGGTAATGGTTTTATGTTATACAACATAATTATCCGACAAAAAAATGCATTTCGTTAACACTATTTATATTTCACCGGATGAATTTTAAATAAGTGTTAACGAAATGCGTTTTTCGGAGGGGTGCGATTACATCACACCGGTCTCACGCAGATGCCGCTGCCAGCGCCATGCCGAGAGCATAGTGTCGGCCAGAGGCGTCTCGGCTTTCCAGC
>ERZ808049.662-NODE-662-length-14047-cov-22.569005_pt1 | contig 14047 bp, 17 predicted proteins | sample MGYA00380198_ERZ808049 | MGnify/ENA primary metagenome ERZ808049 (study PRJEB31490, sample SAMN06133414) | mouse gut metagenome | isolation source: Z2_2 | host: mice | place: China: Chengdu | collected 2015-05 ...
CTTTATTATTTTTATGATGATATTACCGAATATACAAACGATGAGCCTTGACATTCTGGAACTGGTGAAGATAGCTTTTATTGAAAAACGAAAACATACCCGACAGCAGCTTCTTTGCTTTTGTAAAGTTAGTGCTTATGGGGAAAACACCGTATGCGAAAGAAAAAAATGCGGATATGGCTCAAAGTATTGCTAATATGAGATTTCCTTTCTCATGGAGTGGACAACCTGGAAATAGAGATGTGGATCGTCCTAGTGGGCGGTGGCGTTTTGTATGGAGTCATTTGGGCAGTCTAAAAGGAGACTTTTATAATACTTTTATGTGCGGTAAGGAGTTTAATGCACCTGAAAAGCGTAAGTCTGCTCGCTTTTGGCTACATGAAGTGCGATCATTGAGGAAAGATTTGGAGCATCCTTATGATATGGAGTCACTTGAACTTTTTCCAAAAACATTTAAGAGAGATGCCAAGATACAATTTTTTAAGTGCCAATATTGTGGTGTTGAATACCCTAAGTTTTATTTTTATCGTAAGTATTTTGATACGCCTTATCGGATTTGTAATTCGTGCCTTAATACACCATCTGACAAATATTTTGAGTGTATTAGTTCGTATCATACATCGGTAGATAGAAAGTTTATTTATTCAAAGAAAATGGCGATTTTTCATCAGATTGCAACTGTTCAGAATCCTGATTGGCATAAGCAGCGGTATTGTAGCGAGTGTAAGCATATACGATCTCAAGTATATAAAAAATTGCGTTGCAGGAATTGTGGCTGTTCGTTTGATTTTACTTTTGGCCAAAAAGAGGACTATGATAAACGTTTTGGTATAGATAATTGGCGAGTTCCAAATAATTGTCCGGAATGTAAAGGAAAGCAGTCTTGATAGAAGATAATTATCAGAAAGGAAGTGTATTTATGTCTGAATATAATCGCTCTAATGATGCAGGGTATCATCTTAAAGAAGAGTATGATCAGATGTATAATGAACGAATGCGAACAAGTCCGCGTATTCCGATTTGCTTTTGTGTTGATGTTAGTGGTTCAATGGATACACCTGTTGGTAGTTTTGGGTCTCGTATTAATTTGTTAAGTAAAGTAATGAAGAATATGCTTAAGGCTATGCAGGATGATGACTCTGCGTTGGCATCGGAAGCTCTTATTAGCGTGATAGTTTATGACCGCCATGCACATCGTATTCAGCCATTCGTAGATATACAAAGTATTGACCCAGAAAGGGCTACTCAATTTCATGCACGTGGACAGACATTTATGTCTGAGGCGTTGAATTTAGCGTTACGTGTTATTGATGATAAAATACAAGAGTTACAAGATAATGATAATGACAATTATGTACCGATGTTAGTTTTTATGACGGATGGTGAAGCTTTTTCTTGTGGTGATGATCCTACACGGCAATTTAATTGGGTTCGAGAGCGTGTGAGTAAAGATGAATTACATGTTTTTCCAATTGGAATAAGTAGAGAAGCAGATATGCAAGTACTTAGAAAATTAACACCCACTCAAGAAGTATATCAAATCAATACAAGTGACCAGTTTATTGATGTTTTTGATGAAATCCGAAAACGCGCGAAAAGAAAATCGGATCGTTTTGTTTCAGAAGACGGCATGAATATGACACCGATGGTTTCTGATGATGATAAAACTATTAGCAGTGCGTATGGACAATTTCTTGATTTGGATATTGTAGACAGTGTAATATAATTGCGAAGTGTTTAGTCGCCATATGGTTACGAATTACTATTTAAAAAAATATTCGGGAGTAATTGCTGTTTACGATTGTGAAATAGCTATTGTGGATATTGGAAAGAAAGAGCCAGGTTGTCTTTTCGCAAAATTTGGTGCTACCATATAGGTAGGGATGCATAATCTTTGAGGATATGACAAACTGGTTTACTGTGTTGATTCAAGCGGGAACAAAGAACTGACCGACCTAGAACAACTAAAAGACTTTGAAGTGCCAGAGAAGTTTTAAAAGTATGTGATAAAGTCTCTTGAGTTAGAATGATTTGTCTGAAAATGCTGTTGAAATATGGGGGATATTGTCATATTTTGTCAAGGTGTCTCCTTCCCCGGCAGATACGGACACGGAAAGCCAACAAAGCCCGTAAACACGGCACTTTTGGCACTACATAGGTTTCAGAGTTACATTATTTCCGTGTGCTTTTAGGGGCATTTTTACATTAGTGGGGATATAAATATTTGTTCTGGGGTTCTTTTGCCTGATAGTATATACTCGTAGGCAAAAGTCGGTTATTATCACGGGAACTCGGATACTAACAGGCAAAACTCTGTACTATCACGCAAAGAGGATAGAAGCTGTCTCCGTGGGAACATCAAATAGTTGAATCAGCTTTTAGTGGAAATGGCGTATGATGTGGGTGTGATTAGCAATGAGGAATTTGCAATATTCCAAAATGCCGGATATCACGGATTCAGGGAATAATATTGAAACAACAAATATTATAAGCGAGTGAGATGAGTTATGGATATGGAAAGCTATAAAGTCCTAATGATAGACGATGATGAAATGATAGCCACGGCTACTTCCGAATATTTCAATATGTTTGGCGTAAAGACTTTCTATGTAACAAGCTATGCTGATGCGGTAGCTTTTCTTGAAAAACACGATGTTTCATTGCTACTGCTTGATATCAATCTTGGCGAAACATCAGGCTTCGATCTTTGCAGGAAGATACGGGAAAATTATGACCTGCCGATATTCTTCATAAGTGCCCGGACAAGCGACGATGATGTGCTTATCGCCCTGAACATAGGCGGCGATGATTATATCAAAAAGCCCTATACGCTCAGCGTTCTGCTTGCCAAGGTGAAAGCCGCCGTTTCAAGATACGACAGGATGCGGGATAATACGCACGCTGTCCGGAATTTTCAGCAGAATGAGGACGGTCTTGTGAAACTGACGGGTGAAGTGTACCTCAACACAAATACGCACAAGATCATTGCAGACAGTAGGGAGATCACCCTCAAAGCACTCGAATACAGGTTGCTGTATTATCTTTTCACAAACAGGGGCAAGGTCGTTTCAAAGGAAGATCTGCTCAGAGATGTGTGGGAGGATGAATATCTCAACGAGGGTACGATCGCCGTACATATCCGGCATCTGCGTGAAAAGATTGAAGCTGACCCAAAAGAACCGCAGCTCATAAAAACCGTATGGGGTGTGGGCTACATGATGGAAGAGACAGTGCTATGAAAGGATATTACAGATTTATAGTGTTTCTTGTCCTGCTGCTCGCTGCCGGGCTGTTTGCTGTTGTGAAGATCACCGGCACAGACGATTTTTCACAAAATAATTATGACGTGCTTTTGCTCAATGAGATTGCGCACAAGATGGTTCTGGACGATATACCGCCTGAAAACACGAAACGGGAATATGTGATACTTGATATAAACGGAAATGCAATTTATGATAACCGTTCCAACTGTTCGGAAGTGATAACCGTTGAGACGGCAATGCAAAAGCTCTATCCCTATACTTATATCATAGAAAATAATCAGATAACAGGCAGTGTCATACTCACAGACAGCAGGAAGCGTTTCGACCGTCTGCGTACAGATATCATCGCTGTTTACTGTGTATGCGGTTTTCTCCTGATCGGTGCTGCGGCGGTCTTCGGGGCGTATATCCGCAAAACGATCCTACTCCCATTTGCCAAGATGAAAGATTTTGCATCTTATGTGGCAGCAGGCGACCTTGACCGACCTCTTGAGATGGATAAGGGCAATCTGTTCGGCGTTTTTTCGGAGAGTTTTGATATCATGCGGGAGGAACTGAAAGCGTCCAGAGCAAGGGAACTTTCCTTGCAGAAAAGAGAGCGTGAGCTTATTGCGTCGCTTTCTCACGACCTGAAAACGCCTGTGACGGGTATTAAACTCACATCTGAACTGATGGCGGCGGTATTTTCTCAGAATGAGGGTCAGGAAATAACCGTCACGGAAGATATGACCGAGAAGATGAATAATATCTATAAAAGAGCTGATGAGATAGGGGGGCTTGTCAACGACCTGTTTTCTTCAACTTTGGAGGACTTAGGAGAGTTCAAGATAGAATGCTCGGATGAGAATTCCACTGTGATAGGTGAGATTGTTTCCGAATACGATGACAGAGGGCTTGCGCGTATATCTGAAATACCGCAGGCCATTGTGCATATTGACAAGCTACGTTTGTCGCAGGTTATTGGAAATATTATATCTAATTCTTACAAATACGCGGAAACTCCCATAGATATTTCTTTCCGTCTTGATGAGAGTTTTCTTGAAGTGTCAATCAGTGACAGCGGATCGGGCGTTTCCGAAGATGAGATCGCGCTTATCACCAACAAATTCTACCGCGGAAAGCAACATGGCGACAAGGAAGGCAGCGGTTTAGGTCTGTATATCGCAAGGATACTCATGGATAAAATGGGCGGTGAGCTGTCTGTCAGGAATGAAAACGGGCTGTGCGTAACGCTGCTTATTTCGCTCAGTTAAGAAAAAGACAAGAATTTAACAAGATTCTGACAAGGAAATTAAGAACGGGATCCTGTATAATACTATCATAGAAACAACAATCATGTATTAAAATTGTGATTAGAAAGGTAGTGTTATATATGATTCCTATTTTGCATACAGAAAAGTTGTGCAAGTCTTTTTCAAACGGCGCCGCACAGCAGCACGTTATCAAGAATCTCGATTTGGAGATTATGGAGGGCGATTTTACCGTCATCATGGGCGCTTCGGGTTCGGGCAAGTCCACCCTGCTCTACGCGCTTTCGGGAATGGATAAGCCCACTCTTGGAAAGGTATTCTTCGGTGATACCGAGATTCAGGACTATTCGAACGATCAGCTTGCGGTGTTTCGGAGAAAAAACTGCGGATTCGTTTTTCAGAGCATTTATCTGCTTGAAAACCAGAACGTCCTTGACAATGTGCTGACGGGTGCATTTGCCGTGCAGAAAAACTCCCCCGCGCTGATCAAAAGGGTAAAGGAACTGCTTGCAAAAGTTGGGCTTGACGAGGCAATGCAGAAGAAATATCCAAACCAGCTTTCCGGCGGTGAGGCACAGCGTGTCGGAATCGTGCGCGCTGTGATAAACGAGCCGAAAATTCTTTTCGCGGACGAGCCTACCGGTTCACTCAACTCTGCATCAGGCAAAGACGTTCTCGACATCTTCACCGGGGTACACGAGAACGGCCAGAGCATTGTGATGGTAACGCACGATATCAAGACCGCACTGCGTGGAACACGCGTCATCTATCTGCGTGACGGCAAAGTTGTCGGCGAACACAGAATGGCAAAATACGGCGAGGACGATTTAAAAGAGCGCCGTGAAAAGCTGACAGGATTCCTTGATGAGATGGGGTGGTGACTTATGAAGATATTCCGATTATCCTTATTTAATCTAAAGCGAAACAAGCGTGAGGCGGCAGCCATTGTCTTTCTCACCCTTGTTACGACATTTCTCATGGCAACCTTTGCGGTTAGCATTACACAGATTGACAGCGCCTTTGACCGCGCCTTTGAGGAAACAGGCTGTACTGATTTTATATTGTTATTTCAGGCTGACAAATATCGCGATATATACCGTGATATTCTGGAAGAGGAATACAATGTGACCGACGTTCGGGAAAGCAGCGTACTTTACGGTGCGGGTGCATCGGCACTATCAAAGCAGGGTGAAAGTATCGCCTATAATATGATCTTTGTGGACGAAAACACAGAGCGGAAGATGGAAAATTTCCAAAAACTGAATGCCTTCCCCGATGATGAGATTGAAAAGCTGTCTCATCCAATATGGCTGCCCCAGTATTTTGAGATCACAGCCGGCTATGCACCGGGGGAAACCTTTACTTTTGTTTCAGGCGGCAGGGATTACCCTTTTACCATAGCCGGTTTCTACAACACGGGTTTATATAATTCCAGCAGTATGTTAAAATGTATCGTTTCGGATGATGATATGGTGCTGTTGTCCGCTGTCTATGAGGAATACCGCTTGATCGCATTTGACACGGAAAAGAAATTCTCCTATGAGGAATATTATGAAAAATGCTTCGCAAAGTCAAATGAGAATGTTTTAAGCGCAGTAATACCATTAGATAAAGATACGGAGAAACTGGTAGAAACCGCTTATCTTGCTGTTTTTCTGTATATGAGCGTATTTTTTTCCATTGTCACCATGATATCCGCACTCTTCCTTATCCTTCACAAGATCTCAAAGGATATTGAGGAACAGATGGTGCAGATCGGCGTGCTGGAAGCATTGGGCTATACAAGCCGTGCGCTTTCTCTTTCCTACATCTGCGAGTATATTCTTACAGGGGGCGTTGGCGCGGTCATCGGCGGCATAACGGCGGCAGCCTTTTCCCCGGTCATGGATACACTCACAAGGGGGATGATGAACCGTGACGTGCATACGGATGTGAATATTCTCCGCATTCTTATCGTGGTAATAGCGACCATAGCGCTCGTCACGCTCTTTGCGCTGTCAAGGGCGGCAAGAGTAAAAAAGCTCCCTCCCGTCGTGGCATTTCGCAAGGGCATAAAGACCCACCATTTCGGGAAAAATATACTTCCGCTTGAAAAAATGAGACACAGCATCCATATCCGTCTTGCCTTCAAGGGCATAGGTAACGATCTCCGCTCGAATATCGGTATGGGTATCTGTATGATCGCCGCAGGCGTTGCCATCATGTTTAGTGTGTACACCTTTGACTTTTTCAAGAGTGGCTATAACGGCCTGATAGGCGTTTTGGGAATGGAAACTCCCGACATAAACATCATTATGATGAACGGAGTGAACGGGGAAAAATTTTGTGATGAGATCCGTAAGTTCCCCGAAGTGGAAAAGGTTCTGTTGACGCGCGCAATGGGGGATTATGTGGAAATAAAAGGCTGTAACCAGAGTGCGGCTGTCTTTTCTTACGCCGATTTTTCCCTCACGGATAATCTCCGCCTGAAAGCGGGACGTTTCCCCGAGTACGACAACGAGATTATGATCTCCGCAAGAAGAGAGAAGACGGAAAACCGGCACATAGGCGACAGTATCATCGTCAAGGGCGATGTCTGTGAAAAAAGCTATATCATAACAGGCATTGTAACCGCCATGAACAACAACGGCATAAGCGTCTACATGACCGAGGACGGTTACCGGCGCATACGCCCAAACGACCGCCCGAACGCAGTGGAGATCACGCTCAAAAACGAGGAGGACCGCCCTGCCTTTACGGATAAGCTCACCGCTCTATACGGTGCGAGCGCAAAGGACACAACATATGCACAGACTGTACAGGGAAGCCTTGAGGAACGTATCAGGGCGAAAGCGGACGAGAAAATGGCGGTGCTGATCTCTCAATACGGCGTTACCGATGTTGACTATGCGATCAGAATAGGCGACACCATCATCAGCGGAAACAGCAGCCGTTTCGTAATAAAGGAGATATCCTCCATGAAGGATTTTTTGAAATCCCAGATGGAATCCATAGCCGTGGTTACAAAGACATTCTCGTTTTGCGCCGTGATATTCATTGCCGTTGTGGTGGCGGTGATCTTGGGCATTATAGCCGTATCCACCGTAAAAAGACAGCGCAGGGAATTTGGTATCATGAAAAGTATGGGCTATACATCAAGGGAGCTTATGATACAGCTTACCCTGCGTGTTCTCCCAGTAACGATTGTTTCCTCCTGCATCGCTGCGGTGTTGTCGGTATGGGTACAGCGTGCATTTTGGATGGCAGCGTTTGGCGTACAGATTCCCGAAAGTCTGCCGCTGATCATCGGTACGGCGGCAGCGCTTGTATTATTCTGCCTGATCGTCACCTACATCAGCGCAGGCAGTATCAGAAAAATATCCGTGACGGAACTTATGACGGAATAAGAATGGAGTTAAATAAGGGGCTGTCGCATTAAGGAAAACAGATACAAGATATCATAGTACTGTATCATATCTTATACTATATCTTGCATATTTAAAACTTATTGCGACAACCTCGCGAGATTTGTGTTTGCGTATTGCTTGATACAAACTCGGTTATGCGAATTTCAGCAAAGCTGAGATAAAAAATGCGCAGGAATGGAGAAAATGAATGATGAAGAAAAAGATGATTGCGGCAGTATCCGCCTTGTGTATGGCAGGAACTGTATACGCATCTGTTGGAAATGCGGTGAATGCTGAATCCGCACAATCGGAATTTACAGACGAAACAACCGCTTCGCAGGAAAGGATATATTGCATTGCGTCTGTAAGCAAAATGTATTCCACATTGGCGGTTATGCAGCTTGTTGACGAGGGAAAGGTCGAACTTGACGCCCCTGTCACAAAGTATCTCCCCGATTTCAAAATGAATGACGAGCGGTACAAGGACATCACCGTGCGTATGCTTATGAATCACACATCGGGCATCCCTTTGGGTCTGCCGACAAACCATTATCTTTATGAAGATGTTGACGGTTTCGTTCATGACAATACACTTGATATCGTGTCGGGGTTACGTTTCAAAGCCGACCCCGGGGAATATGCCTGCTATGATAATATGGGCTTTATGCTTATGGAACATATTGTAGAAAACGTCAGCGGTATGAGCTTTACGGATTATGTGAGAAAGAACATCGCCTCAAAGATAGGCGCAGACCATACGGGAACGGCTTGGAGCCTGTATGCGGGCGATACGGGCGACACACAGGTATCTCTCTATCGCGGTTCGCTGCCAATCGAATACCCTTATGAAATGGCGGCAGGTACGGGCGGCATCTATGCCACCGCTTCTGACGTGGCAAATTTCGGCAGTGCTTTCTTTACAGGAAATGATATTCTGATTTCCGATGATGCCAAAACACAGATGTCCGACCGCTGGAATGATGACGCAAAATACGAGAGCTACGGTCTGGGCTGGGACTTTGTGGAACAAGTCAAATACGAAAAGGAAAACATAAAGGTCATGGGAAAGGGCGGAGATGTGCCGTACATGAACTCGAGCCTCCTTGTCGCCCCCGATGAACAGATTAGCACAGCGGTACTGACCGCCGGAAATGGCAGCAGCCAATATGCAGGACTGATGGCTTCTGCCCTGATGGATGTGGTGCTTGAAGAACGTGGAAAGGCGGTAAGCGATCTGACGCCTCCGAAGCCAAAGATAGCAGACGCCATTCCCGACCATTATAAAAAATATGAGGGTCTGTACTGTATCGGCACATTCGGCATTGTTGGAATATGCAGAATTACATTTGACGATACCATTATGTACAAGGAGGACTTGGGCACAGACAACGCATCGCCCGAAAGATTTAAGATTACCGAGGGCGGAGGTTTTGTCAAGGTAAATGACAGCGGCAGGATGACTTCAGACAGGGAAATCGTTTATTTCGAGGAAAAGGATAGCAAAATATTCATCAGAACGGAGCTGTTCGCCGTATCCCCGGGACTTGGAAATACGTTATATAATATGTACACAGGGGAAAAAATGGACGAAAATCTCATTTCCCCCAGTGTGCAGCAAAGCTGGGACGAACTTTCACAGACAGTATTCGTCACATATAACGAAAAATGGACTTCCCAGAACTATGAAACTCCGTTTTACTGGATTGTGACAGATCAGGCATTCCCCGGTTATATTCTGGCAAAAAACAGCAGGGGCGTCACAAAAGCGGAAAAAATGACCGATGAACATCATGCCCTTTTCTTTACTTCCATACCGAGCACTGCAAATAGAGATTTATATGATATAGAGATCACCGAACAAACCTATGCGGACAAAATATCGGCAGCCTCCCTTAATCTGAGCGACGGGACGCGCTGCCGCAGTGTGGACAGCCTTCCGGTGTTTACTGCTGACATCACCGAAATATATCTTCACAGCAGTGAAGCCGCATGGTATCGTATCGGGGAAGATATGAGCGGAAAGAGCATCGCTGTCGAACGTCCGGACAACTCTGCCGTATTCGTCTACAATAAGTTCCGTGAGCTGCTGTACAGCACCCACATCAAGGACGCAATGAACACCATCGACCTTCCTGCGGACGGCTATATCGCCTTTGTAGGTGAAACTGGCAACAGTGTGAAAATATTCAAGTAATGGCAGTTTTGTTGTTTTGTGGTGGTTCAGTTATAACAAACACCACTTTACAACTTTTAGACAAAAATACCGTATGAGACACTTTGGTGTATAACAAGTTTGTGAACCAAAATACACGAAAGAAGTGATCTCATACGACAACTAGGCTTGTCCTTAAGCTGGTTTCAGCAGGTCTAGAATTACAACCGGTCTTCCTTGGCATAGATGATACCATGGTTTCAAAATTCGGAAAGAAATTTGAGGATGTGTCAAAGAATACAAATTGATGTTTCAGTTAGATGATAGCGATATGCTCCGATTGTGGATTCGGATTCAAATAAAACGGATTTAATCAAAAACGTAATAGACTATTTTAGGAAAGATTATAGAGCTGAGATTGTTAAGACAAAATATGAGTTTGGAATCGGCAGGGACAGGATGGTTCCCTTGTTCCATATCAATGCAGGGAGATAGCAACAGATGTATTTTGGGGAGGTGGTTTATCCGGAAAATGAAATGCCCGAAGAGACGATGCAAGAAACGGGTCTGTGACATTCGGGAGACGAGTTCCGGTTGGATCATCGTGTCACTGAAATGCCCTAACTGCAGCAGGGGAGTAAAGGCGTACTGGAAACCGAAAGGAAAAAGATAAATATACATAGCGGGAAAGAATGGCAGGAAGGTATCCTGTTATTTTTACTTTTATAGATTAAAGCGTTTCTTTTATGGTCATACTAAGGTTATCAATGGTAATTTCTGGAAATTCTCATTGTGCGGCTTGGCAGATATGCCGTGTCGGATAACTGAATATGTACCGAGCGAGTGGGACCGCATTGTGTCGAGTCACGAATGACTGGAGTAAAGCTAGTGAATTATTTTAGATTTTTTACAAAGAGCTTTCTCAGGGTCATTTTTGCCTTTTTTCAAAGTCAGTCCCACATCTGAATGAGAGCGTTCCTTCCTTTACGAAACCGTAAAGGAAGGAACGCTTTATGTCTTTTAGGAAAATCACAGTCAAATCAGGAAACGAAGAATTCACACTGGAAGTTACGGAAGAAGAATATCTGAAATACTACCGCCCGTGGTGGCAGCAGAAAAAGCATGAGCAGAGGAACCGGGAAGCGATGGAGCAGAACGGCTATACAGAAGAATCCTATGAGGCGTGGCGGGATAATGCCTCGGAGGGAGTGGGCATCCCGGATATGGAGCTGCCGGGGGTGGATGAGCTGGTGGAGAAAAAGCTGCTGCTCGGCGTGCTTGCGGATGCGATGGACTCCCTCCTGCCGGAAGAGAGGGAGCTTGCAATGAAGGTGTTTGGGGAGCAGATTCCGGTCACTGAACTTTCACAGCAGATTGGAGGGAGCAGGAGGACACTGGCTTTCCGTAAGGATAAGGTGTTGGAAAAAACTGCTCCATTTTTCCGGGAGCATGGATTTGATGTGTGATTCTCCCCACATTCGACAGGAAAGGATACGTTTGTCGAACGGTTTTCATAAAAGTTTCATTTTTCATTGCCAGATTTTCAAAAAGTGTCATTACGAAAGGTAGGAGGGTAAATTTCGGAGCCTTCCAAAACGGCAGGGAATGAGGGAACAGAGCCTATGGAAAAATCACAGGAGCTTATCGGCATCCTGCAGGCGATCAGCATTGTGGAGAAAAGCCTCGCCGCCAAGCTGATTCAGATCGAGAAGGAAGTGGAATCCTATGAAGCCGCGAAAGCGGCGCATGACAGGAAAATGAAGAAAGGATGGAGGCGCTGATGCGTAAGAAGGTTTTTATCTGCAGCCCCTTCTGCGGCGACATGGAAGGGAATGCAAGGAAAGCGGCGACCTACAGCCGCATGGCGTGTGAGCAGGGTTTCCTGCCTGTTGCGCCGCACCTCTTATTCCCGCAGTTCTTGAATGAGGGGATAGAGGAAGATAGGCGGCTCGGCATCTCTATGGGGATGGAGCTGCTTGCCCTGTGTGACGAGGTGTGGGTGTTCAGGGAAGCCACCGAAGGGATGGCGGCGGAAATCGCATCCGCCACGGCGCAGGGAAAGACAATCATTTTTAAGGAAACGGAGAGAATGTAAATGGGAAGTGAATTAATGAGGATCGCGGAAGGATTCTCCATTGTGGCGGAAGGTCTGCGCGGTCTTGCCAAAGCGGAGGGCGGCACGAAGGACAAGGCTGTGAAAGCACAGAAACAGGATACTACGAAGGCACAGCCGGAATCTGTGGCAGAAGTACAGCAGAAGTACAGCAGGAATCCCCTGCCACGCTGGAGGGCATCCGTGCGCTGATGGCGCAGAAGACCCAGGAGGGGAAGTCGAAGGAAATCAAGGAACTTTTGCAGAAGTATGGCGCGGCGAAGCTCTCGGCGGTGAAGTCAGAGGACTACCCGGCGCTGATGCAGGAAGCGCAGGTGCTGTGATGGGGAAACACGCGCTTCTTTCCGCATCTTCCTCAAAGCGGTGACTCTCCTGCACGCCGTCCGCACGGCTGGAGGAGCAGTTTAAGGATGAGCCGGGCGGCAGCGTCTATGCCGAGGAAGGCACCGCCGCCCACGCCCTTACGGAGCATAAGCTGAAAAAGGCATTGAAGCGGCGCTCCAAGCGCCCGGTGTCGGATTATCACTGTGACGAGATGGAGGAATGCACGGACGGGTATGTGGTCTTTGCGATGGAGCAGGTGGAGTTTGCAAGGCAGGAATGCAAAGACTCGGTGGTGCTGATCGAGCAGCGGCTGGACTATTCCGCCTATGTGCCGGAGGGGCTCGGCACAGGGGATTTACTGATTGTCGCTGACAAGGTGCTGACCGTCATCGACCTAAAGTACGGGAAGGGCGTGGCGGTGGATGCGGAGCGGAACCCCATACGCACTAACTTTATAAAAACATAGAAGCTGCTGCTGGACGGTTTTTCGCTTCTCAATAAACGACATCTTTACCAATTCCAAAATATCAAAAGACACTGTCTGAATGTTTTGCAGTATCATCATAAAAATTATAAAGGATACAAGTTTCGTCTCCATCCATATGCTCTGGTTCCCTGCGGATGTTCCAAGAGGGGGAAAAATCAATATCCCCAAGATATTTTTCAGTGAGAAGCGACAGCAGTTCCCATTAATCCAGACCTCCCCAGCTTCTTCTGTCTTTGTTGGGATACTTCCTAATTGAAGCAGCGACTTTAGTCTTTTAAATACAAGTTCCACCTGCCAGCGCAAACGGTAACAGGAAAGAATTTCCACCGCGGATATTTCCGCTGGCAGAGAAGTGATCACAAACATATAGTTGTGCGTGAACACTGTTTCATCACTCAGCTTCATTTGTTTTTTGCTTTCCATCTTTTTGATGCGCTTCTTTTCAGCGGCGATTTCCGCTTTTGTTTTTTTACAGGCGCAGATCTTTAAGGGAATCAGCTTTTTTTCACTGTTCCTGACATATGCGTTTCATTCCTCTGCAGTTTCTCCAACTGTACGCAGCCAGTCAGCAAAAACCAGCTTCCTGCCGCTGGCATCATAGGTATTGAAAGCTTTATTTTTGATTCAGATAATAAAATCTCCTCCTGACGCCAGGCAGTGCTCTATGCTTTTTATCGTCCCATATGCACGGTCAGCTATGACAAGGCATCCTTTGGCGAGCGTAAAGTTTTTAAGGCTTTTTCCTGTGGACTGTCCGGTTATTTTGAACTGGCTGCAGGTTAAGGAAAATATATCCACCGCGTAATGCAGATGCCACAGTTTTTTTACGGTGCCTTTTTCTACAATGTCTGATGCATCAATGGCGAGAACCCAGTAAGGCTTCAGCCATTCGGTTTTCTTATACTGAATGACTGGATTCGGCAGAATATGCTGTGCAAGCCAGATAATCCAGTCCTTACATTTTACAAACCTTTTCATAAAACCGACATCGCTTATTTTGCCGATGCCGCTTATCAAAGCAAACTGGCTTACATCAATTAATGACTTATTGCCGGATAGATAAAATAAGATC
>ERZ808049.663-NODE-663-length-14029-cov-2.992474_pt1 | contig 14029 bp, 12 predicted proteins | sample MGYA00380198_ERZ808049 | MGnify/ENA primary metagenome ERZ808049 (study PRJEB31490, sample SAMN06133414) | mouse gut metagenome | isolation source: Z2_2 | host: mice | place: China: Chengdu | collected 2015-05 ...
GTCTTCTTACCTTCCTTATCATGCGGATGGGTTATGACCGTAATGGCGAGATTTTTGACAAAGAACGTAACCTGAACTACTCAAACAAAGGAACCTATGGAACATCCGGATTCATGACAACGGAAGAAATGCTGAAAGTGCTGGAACTGACAGACCATCCGAAGAAAAGTATGGGAACCATTCTTGGAAAGCTGAATGGAAAAGCCGTATGTCTGCCGTTTAAAACACGTATGAACCGGAACATTGCTGTCTACGGCGCCAGCGGATCCATGAAATCAAGGGCCTTTGCCAGAAATATGATCTTTCAGTGCGTTGTCCGAGGGGAAAGCCTGATTATCACCGATCCAAAATCCGAACTATATGAGAGCATGTCCGTTTATCTGGTGAAGGAAGGATACACCGTTAAGATGTTTAACCTTGTCAATCCTGAAAACTCCGACAGTTGGAACTGCCTCATGGAGATTGGGGGACAGGAGACGATGGCACAGGTATTATCTGACGTTATCATACAAAATACCGGCTCCAGCAAGGGAGACCACTTCTGGGATAATGCAGAACTAAACCTGTTAAAAGCGCTTGTCCTCTACGTCGAGCAGGGATTCCCATCGGAATCCAAAAATATCGGACAAGTATACAAATTGCTGACCATGAGTTCGGAAAAAGAATTAAACAGCTTGTTCGATCTGCTTCCTGCGTCGCATCCGGCAAAGATGCCCTATCTCATCTATAAGCAGTCCAGCGAAACCGTGCGCTCCGGCGTAATCATGGGACTTGGTTCCAGGCTGCAAGTGTTTCAGAATAAACTGATCCGGCAGATTACCGCTTTTGATGAGATCGATCTGACACTACCGGGCAAACAGAAATGTGCCTATTTTTGCATTACCTCAGATCAGGACAGCACGTTTGACTTCCTGTCATCCCTGTTTATGACGTTTACCTTCATCAAACTGGTACGCTATGCAGATAAATACGGTGTTGATGGGAAACTTCCTGTCCCGGTCCATATACTGGCGGATGAGCTTGCCAATACAGGCGCTATCTTGTCGCTCAATAAGAAAATAAGTACCATACGCAGCCGAAACCTGAGTATTTCGTGCATTTTTCAGAACCTGCCCCAGATGCAGAACCGGTATCCCTTAAATCAATGGCAGGAAATCATCGGGAACTGTGACACCCAGTTATTCTTAGGGTGTACAGATGAAGTTACGGCTGAATTTATTTCCTCCAGAAGCGGAGACGTGACCGTAGGTGTCAGCTCTGAAGCAAAGCAGCTCAATACCTGGCGTGTATCTGATTATACGCCCGAATACCGCCAGACCAGATCTATTGGCAAGCGGAAGCTGCTGACTCCTGATGAGATTCTCCGGCTTCCACTCGACACTGCACTGATCATCCTGAGAGGACAGAAAGTTCTGAAGGTGGAAAAATACGATTATACCTTACATCCGGATGCGAAAAAGCTGGTACCACAAAAAGCTTCTGAGCATATTCCACAGTGGCGGCAACATGAGGACTGGGACGAATTTGACCGCATGCCTAATATCCTTGCAAAACCGCGCAGAAAGCGAACCACTACAACTAATTCCGCAAGAAATCCCAAAGAACCTGTTCTTGCGGTCAATGAACCTATTTATCAGGAACCAGATTACGAAGATTTCCCCGATGATTTTGCGGACTCCGAAATGGTTCCATTGGATAAAAATTCTATCATGTCATAAGAAAGGAGCATATTTATGCCGAACGAACAGAACACATTTACAAATGCACCCATATTAACTCTTGATTCGGATACCGTACCGGAAACACCCCAATCAAAAGCCGACCTGATCTGGCATGAAATCCAGAATGCTTACCGGACCAGAAAAATTCTGACCGGAATGCTCGGTGGTATTGAGAAAACAGAAACCGGCAGTCTGATTGCCATCGTCTATTATAAGGACTTCCGGGTCGTCATTCCCATTTCGGAAATGATGATTCATCTAGCTCAGGATGCAGAACACGATTACGGAGAGCTTACCCTGCGGCAGAACAAAGTATTAAATAATATGCTTGGCTGTGAGATTGATTTTATCGTGAAAGGGCTTGATAACACCACCCGCAGCATTGTTGCCAGCCGCAAAGAAGCCATGCTGAAGAAACGCCAGATTTTCTATCTGGATAAGGACGCTTCCGGCACCACAAAGGTACACGAAGACCGCATTGTACAGGCCAGAGTGATTGCGGTGGCCGAAAAAGTAGTACGTGCTGAGATTTTCGGAGTGGAGACATCCATTCTTGCGCGTGACCTTTCTTTCGACTGGCTTGGCGACGCAAGGGAACGCTTTCATGTGGGCGAACACATTCTGGTCCGCATCCTTGATGTGCAGGCAGCAGATTCAGAAACAATTTCCGTCAAGGCAGATGTCAAAAGTGTGGAAGGCAATACCAGCAAAGAGAATATGAAAAAATGCAAGGTACAGGGCAAATATGCCGGTACGGTAGAAGACATCCATAAAGGAACGGTCTTCGTCCGACTCTCCATCGGTGTTAATGCGATTGCCCACTCCTGCTACGATAACCGGACTGTCGGAAAAAAAGATAACGTGTCCTTTGTCGTGACACATATAGATGAGGAACGTAATGTGGCGGTTGGTATCATCACCAGAATCATTAAGCAAAATATCTAACATAATTTCAGGGGGCGATTTTCGTCCCCTGCAGTATTTGTCACCTTATAAAATTTACGTTTTTCCAATTTACAATATACCATTTATCCTTATATTCCGGTGCTTCTGAGGAACATAAGGTGGAAAATCAGGTGGAGCTTTAGACCCAAATCTTATTGCCCCAAAAACACTCCGTGTTATACTAAGCGGGTATAATTGAATCAGAAAGATGGATGCATTTCGATCACGCCCTCTAGTTTTACGAAAGAGGGTGATGCCCATGAATACAATGGAAGTTTTAACTTTACTATTGGTGATTTTTGCGGCTTTGACCTACATAGATAACAGACATAATAAGAAATAGCATCCACATACCCTGGAAAAGTTTGATGGATGCTATGTCTTACATAGATAATTAAATTTTACTGAGGGCATCAGATTTTGCATCTGAATACCTTTCTGAGTTCATTATACACTGGGGGATAAGAGAAATCAAGTCCCCCATTATGAACTAATTTCTACTTCCTTCCGAAATTCACACTACTTACTATTCTGCTAAAGCACATATTTCGCTAAATTTATTTATAAGATCTTGCAATGCCTTTTCGCCATTATCATACTCTAATTCCACAGTGGCTAACCCAACTGTTTTACTTGATGTATCAAAAGATAACAATTCATCTAGTGACATTTCCCAATAAAATTCTGTTTCATTTACAAATTGTTCTATTAACTTTTTGTCTGTATTATTAACTCTTGCGTATATATATCCACAAGTTGCTAATATCGCCGCCAACGGATTTCTTCTAATAAAATCACTGTTAGCAATTCCTAAAAATCCAAATCTCTCACAATCAAGAACATTCCTTATATAATGTTCAATATCAACTGCATAACTTTGTGCCCGCATAACTGCATTTGCCATAAATTTCTCCTTATTGTCTAAATCCAACTTTATGCCAAATACTACTTTTGTACCGATACAATTTGTAATTGAAAAAGACACCCACGTCTGGATGCCTAGAATACGATACAAAGAAATCTTAATTCTTTTCTCGGACTCTATGCTATTGTAAAGGTTCATTTTCATATCTGGCTGTTACATCTATAAAAACAACAGCGCTATTGGAGTTTCTATTAATAGAATAACACTGATTATCAGCACTGTCAAGAGGAGAGTGCTAATTTGTACTTTTTATTTTTATTATAGTATATGCAAATAAATCAATTTCATAATTAATCTCATTGTATCTGTTTCCTCATCCAGCTTATCATCAAAATTTTTTTCAAATTTTTTACATATTTTCAAATGCATTTCATAAGCATCATCTGTCAATTGTCCACCTTCTGTGATAACTAATGTTAAATACTCAACAAAATCCTTAAAATTTTCGGCTATTCCTAAAATTATCTCCAATAATGCTCCAAGATCAACGCAAGTGTTAGGCACCGTCTCATCAAACAACAAATCCTTTTGCCACTGCTTATCATCTCCAGCAGGTGCATTATAGAATTGGTAATTCCCGCGATTATCAAAAGAATATCTCGCAAAGTCAAAATGAGCATCTACACGTTTAAACTCATTGACTAACGCTTCCACTTCAACTAATGCAATTTCTGCCGTACGTTTCATGCTCAATTTATGCAACTCAGCCTTTAATATATCCATATATTGATATATATCATGATTACTTTTCAATTCATCTCCAACATCAGTTATCAATCTAATAGCACAGATACTACTTTTTAACCATAATTCTATTCCATGCCAAGTATTGAATAAAATTGGGAATACAAGAGTATCTGCCATGTTTGTAGAATTCTTATTATATACAATCGAAAATAATACTATAATAGCATTTGATATATAAGCTTTACCCATTTCAAAATTATCACTTATTTTCTGGTATGGATTCTCTTTATTATTTGTTCCCATTGAATCATCAAAACGCCAGTTAAGAAAAGCATACTCTTTAGACTTATCATAATCTATATCCTTTTCACCATAAAATATTTTCATTAACCATCACTCCTTAAATTAAAATTTCCCTTATCTCCTCCCTAATTATACTTTTTCACATCTACTTTTACAATCATTCCCCTTCCTTATGTCCATTCTCCAATATCGGCGCATATACTGCCTTCACCTTCACTTCCCCCTCCCTGCTGTCATCCACCTGCACATAATAATCCCTCACATAATATGCACTGTAATCTCCCTGCAGGGAATACAACTCCAACGTCTGAAAATCCACAAGACACAGATCCCTCGGTTGTGCAGCTTCCTGTTCCGGGGCATACACCGCCATGACCTCCAGAACCTTGTCCAGACAGTCCTGGCATAAATGATCCTTTACTTTCTTTACATCAAACGTATCCTTTTCCCCATCATAAATCGTAACCTCTGAGATTCCCCGGTCAGAATTCGGATGGCAGGAATAGGAATGTCCACCTTCTCCCAGACTTCCCATCGTCATATTCGTGTGTCCCTGTGCTCCAAGAAGGTTACCGCTGTCATCGTAATTCCGTATCCGCATATTCAGTACATACCAGTCATTCACACAAATGACCCCCAAGTCCTCATAGTTTCGGAACATACTCATAAGACTCCGGTTATCTTTACCACACAAGTAACAGGATTCCGGATCTTTCAGCTTACTCTTTGCTGGTTCCGGAACCTTTTCTATCCAATGAACGGATTCTTTTGACGGACCATCTGCTTTCTGTTTTAAACTGTTCTGATACCAAAGTCCCCACCCGATGATTACACAACATACAAAAAACAGAAGCCAGAAGAAACTTACTCGGATCCGGTAATATTTCGGTCCTTCCAATTTTCTAAGTTCCCTATGGATCTGTAGTTTTCTCATAAACTGCTGGTATCCTGCTTTCAATTTTTCCATTTTCTTCTCCTTTTCCATCCTTATTTATGGTTGTATCTGTCATTATTTATGGTTGTTATGGGCACAAATAGTGTATGGTTCAGTCACTATTTATGAATTACCATAAAGTCAGTTTATATTAGGAGGCGCGTAAATGGAACAAGCACAGGAAAAAAGAATTGGACAAATTTTAAAAGACAGGAGAAACCAGTTCGGCTACACACAGGAATTTGCAGCAGAAAGAGCCGATATCTCCTACTCTTACTATACAAAGATTGAACGTGGCGAACAGCTTCCATCTCTGGAAGTATGTCTCCGGCTTGCCCAGGTATTCCATCTTTCACTGGATCAGTGGCTGCTTGGTACAGTCAGTCCACACTCCTCTCCTGAAATGACCGATCTTTTAAATTTTCTCGGCAAAGTAAGTCCCTCTTCCATCGAAGATATTCAACAGCTTCTTCAAAAAGTATCCCTTTTCACCAAATAGTCTTTCTGCAGGATATGTTTTCTATCCTGCTTTTTTTCTCTCATTTTCAAGGAATAGGCCTAATTGTTTTATTTTGCAATGTATATATTGCAATTATAGTCTTCATTTCCGATAGAATCAAGAAAATGCAATGTATACATTGCAGATTTTGGAGGAAAAGACTATGGATCAGCGACTCAAACAAGATTTTCAAATTGGCGAAACTATTCGGGCACTTCGGATGGAGAGGCACATGTCTCAGGAACAGGTAACTGCCAAATTACAACTTTACAATATCAATATCACCCGAAGTATCTATTCACAGATAGAATCCGGCACATACAATATCCGCATCTCTGTACTTGTGGGCTTATGCCAGATTTTCCATGTAGACTACAATGAATTTTTCAGAAATATCTCTTTACCCGATACGGATGCTGACTCTCCTAAATAGCCACTTGTTCCCTTTTATTTCTACCCGCTTTTGTACTCCGGCTTTGTGGCATATTTCTGTCTCTCTTTTTTCGCAAACTGGCACAGTTCTGCGATTTACACGTAAAACTCATCATGCTAAAATTGATATTGTCAAAATTATATGCAGGAATTACGTAGCCAACTGGAACAATCGCCTCTCCCTCCGGCATGGGCTGCGTTTTTTCTTGCGGGAGGTGAAAACAGCTTACAACTTCATATGGTTGATTGCATCAGGCAGCCTGTATTGACCAGGCTGCTTTTTTGCTGCCGGAAAACCGGTATGAGGCAAGGAAACTATAAGCTTAAAGGGCAGGGTGTTCATCCACTTTGCCCTCTTTTTATGAAGGAGGTTTAACTTACGTGAAACACCATACAGTCAAAGAAACACCGCCAAATAAAAAAAGGCACATTGACTACATGAAATACATCTACACTGCATCCCTTCTCCTCACGCTGCTCGCCTGTAATGTGCAGCCGGTTCTGGCAGCGGATATGTGGGATAAAGCCAGTGAGATTATGAAAGATGTCTATAACCAGATTGTACTGATCTCTACCATTGCAGCGATTGTCACCGCATCTGTGGCACTTCTGATGATGAACTTCAGCAAATCCGGAAAGACCGTAGATGAATCCCGCGCATGGCTGAAACGGATCATTATCACCTGGGCCATCCTAAACGGACTCGGATTCATTATGGCCTATATCACTCCATTCTTTGCCGGCGGCAAATGGACCGGTTAAGAAGGGAGGCGTAAATTATGGGAATTCTTGACGGAATCGTGGAATGGATTGCCGAGCAGGTCATGAACATCTTGGATCTGATCACCACATCCGTTCTTGGTGCACTGGGATGCTCCATGGATACGTTCCTGCGCTACTTCCCGGCAGCCGAAAGTCTGTATCAGGTTTTCCTGGCGCTGGCTATCGGGCTGATCCTATTAAACTGGATCTGGCAGCTTTTTAAAAATTATTTCCTCGGTGCCGGAATCGAGGCAGAAGACCCGATCAAATTATCCATGCGGGTCTTCATCTTTTTATTTCTTGCATTTTATGCAAAGGACATTGTGGATCTGCTGCTTGGCATCGCCGGAACTCCGTATAGCTGGATTCTGACAGAAGACTTACCACCATTAAAATTCGGAGATTTCAACTCGGTTGTTACCGTCATTCTTGGCGTATGTGCCAATGGCGCTGTTGCCATCATCGCACTCATCCTGGTCCTCATTCTGGCGTGGAATTATATCAAACTGCTGTTTGAGGCGGCAGAACGCTATATCCTTCTGGGCGTCCTGGTATACACCGCACCGGTTGCATTTGCCACAGGTGCGTCCCAGGCAACCGGAAATATTTTCAAAAGCTGGTGCCGGATGCTTGGCGGACAGCTTTTTTTGCTGCTGATGAACGCCTGGTGTCTCCGGCTTTTCACTTCCATGGTCGGCACATTCCTCGCAAATCCATTGTCCATTTGACGAAAGGAGGACGAAATGAAACATAAAAAAATAATGCTGTTTACTGTGCTGCTTGCCTGCATGGTTCTTTTTTGTTCCATGCCCGTCTTTGCTGCAGAACTGACCGAGGCAGACGTCGAGCAGGCAGTTGCCAGCCAGGGAAAAGAAGCCGTAACTGGAAATGTATTTGTCTGGTTCTTATGTGCGATTGCTTTCCTAAAAGTCAGCCAGAAGATTGATTCCTTTATGGCAAGTCTTGGCATCAATGTCGGAAATACCGGAGGGAACATGATGGCAGAACTTCTGATTGCAGGAAGGAGCCTTACCGGAGCAATGCGCGGTTATGGCAGCGGTGGTTCGCACAAAAGTTCCTCTCCGGGGAAAGCCGCTGTGGGTGGCAGTTTCCTGTCTGGCGGGCTTGCCGGTGCAGTTGGAAGGCAGACAGAGCGAAGTGCGGTCAATGCTGCTACCGGATATTCAGATAGTTCCACCATTGGAAATGCAATGTACCAGTCTTCCTTAAAGAAAGGCGGAAATTTTGCCAACAATGTCATCAGCAAGGTTGCACAAGGAAATTACGGACAAGTCGGCTCCATTAAAGGAGAAGGTGCTGATAAAGCATTTGTTTCTTACATGAACATGAAGGCAGACGACGGCAAACCGCTCCCGAATTTTACCAACATGGAAATCGGCGGCGGACGTATTACCGGCACCGAAACCGTGGACGGCAACAGCCGGGATTTTGCCATGTACCATGCAGACCAGTATATGCCTCCATCTCAGGGTACCTATGATACCGTGCAGTCTGTGGATGGCTCCACCTGGTATAAACAGTACGCACAGGATGCGGTATCGAAGACACCATACGAAAACGGCGATGGAAAAGTTGCCTACCATGAGTCCATCGTCCAGAAAGTTCCGCCTGCTCCGGCAAGAAAAGACCGTATCTGATGCCAGAAAACCAGACAGGCATAGATGAGGCAGTAAACGTAGGCACATCTGCAGCATCTCAGTTAAAATTCATGAAAACCGCTGCCACAATTTCCGGTGCGGTCAAAGGTGCGGCTGGCGGACCTTTTGGTGCTGTTATCGGCGCCGCAATCCAAAACCGGCATACGATTTCCAAAGTGATAATCTTCATCATCGCACTTCTGATGATCCCGATACTATTCATCGTAATGCTGCCGGGGTTGATTTTCGGAAGCCTGACAGAAAACACCGGAGCTTTAAACAGCAATACACTCATCAACGAAAATATCCGGACTGCGAATCAGGCTATTGTGGAGGTTCTGGAAGAAAGCCATGAAGATATCCTTTCAGAAATCAATGCGGCTATCGCAAAACTCCCGGAAGGGGATGCCACTTCCATCAATGACCCTTATGCATACAGCATCTCCGTCAACGCCAACCAACTCATCGCCCAGTTTTGCGCAAGCCGGGACAACTATGAAGATATCAATGTTTCGGAACTGAAACGGGTCATCCGGGCAAATAAGGACGGGCTTTTTACTTATGACATATCAAAAGAAACGGTCACTATGGAAGTAACGGTAAGCGGCGGTGCGGAAGGAGAAGCCGGATACGAAACGGAAGTGCAGACAAAGACCATCACCTTCACCCGTCACACATACACCGTAAAATATGCAGGCGACGCTTATTTTGCTGACCATGTATTTCATTTGACGGATGATCAGAAAAAGATTGCGGATGCCTATGCAGAAAACCTGACTTCTTTTTTTGGCTCTGCTGCTTCCGGGGTTGCTACTGCAAACGTCTCCGATGAAGTGCTTCGTTACCGGGCGACAGTCCAACGGATCGCTGCCAAGTACGGGATGAGTGAGTATGTGGAACTGGTTCTTGCAGTTATGATGCAGGAATCCGGCGGACGCGGTCTTGATGTCATGCAGGCTGCAGAGGGCGGATTCAATCAGAAATATCCCCATGTACCTAACGGCATCACAGACCCCGAATACAGCATCGAGTGCGGCATCCAGGAATTAAAATATGCTCTGGATAAAGCCGGATGTACTGGACCGACGGATCTTGACCGCATCAAGCTGGCCTTACAAGGCTACAATTACGGTTCCGGTTATATTGACTGGGCCATGCAACGGGACGGCGGGTATACCAAAGAAAATGCTATCGCTTACTCAGATATGATGTGTGCTCGCCCAAACTGGCATTATTCCATTTATGGGGACAAGGAGTATGTGGATCATGTACTTCGGTACTACATCATCACTTCCACAGGCGGGATATACCCGGCAAACGGAATGCAGATCCCCCATTACCTCCAGACGGAATACAGCAATATTCCTTATGGCGGCGGCTCGATTGCTTCCAGCGGATGCGGCCCGACCAGTTTTGCAATGGTGGCAAGCTATCTGACCGGAACAACGATTACTCCGGTAGACGCGGTATCCTGGTGTGGAAATTCCTATTATAAGCCCGGTGTCGGAACCTACTGGTCCTATTTTTCTGCCGCTGCCAAACACTTTGGATGCGGTTCAGTCACACAGACCAGTGACGCAAAGGCGGTTTTAAAAGCACTGTCTGAAGGACATCCTATCATCAGTTCCCAACGTGCCGGCTTATTTACAAGCGGCGGGCATTTTATTGTCCTGCGGGGTGTAACAGCAAATGGAAAAGTGTTGGTCAATGATCCCAATGACAGCTCATCTAAAAACTATATCAACCGCGAATTTGATATGATGTCCGAAATCCATGCTACTGCAAACGCATACTGGATTTTCGATAAAAAATAAAGGAGATCTTATGAGTAGAAAAAAAGTAATTCTCTCCATCTTCCTGATGATTGGACTAATCCTTATAGGAATGGTCCTTCCTACCTTACGGAAAATGGAGAAACAGAACCCGGACACAAGTAACGAGTCCTCCCATACATCATCACCGGAAGAAAAAACACCTGTTTCAGAGCAAACGATACCTGTACTGGAATATATCGGTTTTGATGAACTGGAAGACTTTTTCTCTGACAGCCAGATTGAAGATCTGAAAGAACAATTCCCTTCCTATCTGGAACAGACCTGGCAGACAACCGTTTCCTCCGTCGAATTTCTTCCGGAGGAAACCAGTTACCCGGATAAGGATACGACAGTTTTTCAGTTTTCTCTATCCGATGACTCGCTGCTTCCCGTAACCTACAGCACCTCCACCGGTGCTTTTTTCTTTGGGGAAGAAAAGCTTCAGGTATCAAATAACAGCAGAATATATTCTCGACAAACGGATGACAATCTTGACGCCGTCACTACAGAAGAAATCGAATCCCGTCAGGAAGGCGGCTATGCAGATACTTCGGATGATATTCTGGAAGAACCGGAAAACACTTCAGAGGCCAGTTCGTCTGAGTCTGTTCCGTCAACCGGTGATTCCTCAAATCCTGACGCAAAGGAGGTGCAGCCATGACCAGTCCGGAAGAACAAAATGTTGCCCTCATTCCCCGAAACTTTATAGAAAAGGGAACCTTTATGGGAGGCATGTTCAAAATAAGAAATGCCATCGAAGCCATCCTTCTTTCTGCACTGATTCTTGTTCCGGTTGTCCATCTGCCGCTGTCCCTGACCATACGGATCATTATCCTGTGCATGACGGCACTTCCGGCTGCAATGGTCGCTCTGATTGGGATTGGCGGAGAAAGCCTTACCGCATTTTTAATGAATGCGCTTCGGTTCTTAAAGAACCGCCGGATCATCTATCGCTCGGATCATCTGCCGGAGCCAAAGAAACGGCAGCATCGCAAAGCGCGGAATAAAGAACCAAAACCGAAAAAAACACGGGAGAAAAAGGAAGAGCGAAAAAAAGAAACGACAGACACTGCCCCTGAAAGTTCTTCTGGAGACGACAGTTCTGGTTCCTATTCGGGTACTGCCGTTAAAAAAAAGAACGAAGGCAATTCGACACCTCTACCAAACGGGGCATTAAGAAGCAGGCCCGCGAAGATATCCGTTTTCTGAAATATGAGCAGAAGCTTGCAAGGAAAGAACAGGCGCAGGCATTGAAAGCAGCGAAACGTGCAAAAAAGGAGCGCGAGCGGCTCAGAAAGGAGGAACAAAGACTTGCCGCCGATTCTGCAAAAGCTGCCAAAAAGGAAGCCCTTCGTCTGGAGAAGGCAGCGAAAAAGGAAGCTGCCTATCAGAAAAAACACCCGGATGCTTCCACAAAACCATCAAATTGCAAAAAGAAACGCAAATACCAGACCTTGGAAGATTACCTTCCCATTGACAAGATTGCAAACGGAGTTATCTATACGACGGATCACCGCTATGTGAAGATTCTGGAAGTACAGCCTATTAACTTCCTTCTCCGCAACACCAGAGAACAGTTGAGTATCATTTACAGCTTTATCTCTTATCTGAAGATCAGTCCGGTAAAGCTGCACATTAAAATGATCTCAAAAAAAGCAGACATTAACCGGCATCTGGCACAAGCAACAAAGGAACTGGAGCGTGAAACCGATCCGCACTGCAGGGCATTACAGGAAGACTACATCCAGTTCGTCAAGAAGCTAAGCTCCAGGGAAGCGGTTTCCCGGCGGTTCTTTTTAATCTTTGAGTACGAACCGTTCAACGTGAACCGGAAGGTAGAAGAAAAAGAGATTCTTGCTGCCTTGGAAACTGCCGCACAGACCGCAAAGACCTTTCTATATCAGTGTGGGAATGAGATTGATTCCCACGATAACGAGGATGAATTTACTACCGATGTGCTCTACACACTCCTGAACCGGACGCTTTGCACAGATAAGCCCCTACCGGACCGGATTTCCGATGTTCTGGTAGACTATCTTGCAAAAGACAGACAAGATGAGCTGGACCACATCCGGATCAACGAATTCATCGCACCGGAATCTGTGGATTTCCGGCACAGCAATTACGTGCTGATCAATGGCGTTTACCATGCTTACCTGATGGTTCCCTGCGACGGATATAAGAGCAAAGTGGCGGCAGGATGGCTTTCCCTCCTTGTCAATGCCGGAGAAGGGATAGACATCGACTTTTTCCTGCACCGACAGCCAAAAGACAAGATACAGCAACGTCTGGGACAGCAGATTCGGATCAACCGTTCCAAATTAAAGGACGCCTCGGATACCAATGCCGATTTTGACGACCTGGATTCCGCCATTCGCTCCGGCTATTTCTTAAAGGCAGGACTGGCAAACAATGAGGATTTCTATTACATGAATCTTCTGGTCACCATTACTGCTTCCAATCTGGAGGAATTACAGTGGCGGATACAGGAAATGAAAAAACTTCTGATCTCCCAGGACATGGATCTTCGCTCCTGCTATTTCCTTCAAGAACAGGGTTTCTTATCTACCCTGCCACTGGCAAATCTGGATAAGAAGCTCTTTGAGCTTTCCAAACGGAATGTCCTGACTACGGGAGCTGCAAGCTGCTATCCTTTTACCAGCTACAGCATCTGCGATGACAACGGCATCCTGTTTGGCGTCAACAAGCACAACAACTCGTTGGTCATTGCGGACATCTTTGACTCCAGACAGTATAAGAATTCCAATATCTGTATCCTTGGATGCTCCGGAGCCGGCAAAACCTTTACCATGCAGACCATGGCGCTTCGGATGCGGCGCAAAGGAATCCAGGTATTTATTATCGCTCCCTTAAAGGGACATGAATTTTACCGGGCCTGCAAAAATGTAGGCGGAGAATTTATCCAGATCTCTCCTGCCAGCCGCAACTGTATCAACATCATGGAAATCCGAAAAGTGGATAATTCCGTCAACGAACTTTTGGACGGTCCGACGCTGGACGCTTCCTCTCTGGCGGCTAAAATACAGCGTCTCCATATCTTCTTTTCTCTGCTGATACCGGATATGAGCCATGAAGAGAAACAGTTATTGGATGAAGCGCTGATCAAAACCTATGCCAGAAAAGGGATTACACATAAAAACGAATCCCTGGCTGACCCCAAGCATCCAGACCGGTATAAGCCAATGCCGATTCTGGAAGATGTCTATGATGTACTGATGGAAAGTCCGGACACAAAACGTCTGGCGCATATCTTAAACCGCCTGGTGCATGGCTCCGCTTCTTCCTTCAACCAGCAGACCAATGTGGATCTGACAAACAAATATACGGT
>ERZ808049.664-NODE-664-length-14014-cov-3.056540_pt1 | contig 14014 bp, 13 predicted proteins | sample MGYA00380198_ERZ808049 | MGnify/ENA primary metagenome ERZ808049 (study PRJEB31490, sample SAMN06133414) | mouse gut metagenome | isolation source: Z2_2 | host: mice | place: China: Chengdu | collected 2015-05 ...
CCAGCCCCTGAATCCGCACATTGGCCTTCTCTGCCAGGAACTGGTATTCAAACTCCTCCGACGCGCCCAGAAGCTCCAGCCCGTCCGTATCAAAGGTAAGGTTCCTCTGTACCAGAGGCTCCACCCGCATGGTGACGGTGGCTATGGACGGCACGTCCTTTGTGATGCTTATATTATCCGGCAAAAGCTTTGCCAGGTCAACCTCAACAGTCACGTCAGCCGTGGCGCCCTGAATGTTCAGCAGATCACCCGGGATCACCAGCGTGCTCACGGACGCCAGAACAGACTTTAACCCCTCCACAGGCACGGACCTGATATCGCTGTCCACCCCTGTAAACCGATAACCTGTGGCAACCTCTCCTGTTATCTGGAAATCCAGGCCCAGAGTCTTCACCTTTAATATATTGACCTGATACTCGGCCTCCGACCGGCTAAGGCTTACCTCATCCATAAGGTTCGGCTGCTGATTGCCGTTGGCGTCATAGAGCATGATTCCCGCTCCCCCGGTCACGTCCCCGCTGGCGCCAGACATATCGATCTCTATCCCCACGGAGCTGATCTGTCCCACCACGGACACCGGGCCTGTGACATAGATCTGCTCCGGACTTACCTTTGTGGCGCCGATGGCGTAACCTTCCTCCACCTCCCCGCTTATACGGGGGATGATGTCAAATCCCTTTCGCTGCAATTCCTCGGTCTGGATGCGGACCACCCCGGGCTTTGTCTCCGGAGTTCCCTCGATCATGGCCCGGATCTCCCGGTTGGCGATCTCTATGTTCACAGGAATGGAGCCTGTCACATCGTACAGGTTGGCCAGATCCGCGGAAGCGTAAAAATCGCTGCTCTTGATCCGGTAGCGGTCCCGGCTTCTTACCTGATAGGTTACGGTCACCGACTTCTTTCCCACCACCTCATAGGTCAGATCAGCCTTGGTCAGGATATCTTCATTTATCATCTCCACTGGGACTTCCACCGTGCCCTCCACAAGAGGATTCACCACATCCACCACCATAAACCAGCCGATAATAGCCAGGGCGATGGACAAAAACTTCAGTCCCAGGTTATTTGTCAGTTTTTCTTTCATCTTTCTGCCTTCCCTTCCATAGCTTGAACCGGCTGCTGGATTCCTCCTGCACGAACAGCCCTCTCAGCTCTTGGCTTAGGGAGTCCGCGTCATCCATCCTTCTTAAAGCCCCATGCTCTGCCAGGGACACCCGGCCTGTCTCCTCCGAGACCACGATGGTAAGGCTGTCCGTCACCTCGCTGATGCCCACAGCCGCCCGATGCCGCGTCCCCAGGGCCTTGTTGATGCTGTCATTGTCCGACAGGGGCAGATAACAGGTGGCCGCCGCCACCCGGTTCCCCCGGATCACCACAGCGCCGTCATGGAGAGGCGTATTGTGCTCAAAGATATTGATCAGCAGCTGGCTGGTGACTAAGCCGTCAACCTCGATGCCCGTCCGCTCGATGTCTTTTAACGGAGCCCCTCTCTCAATGACCATCAAAGCTCCCGTCTTAACTTTCGCCATCTCAAAGGAGGCGCGGGTCAGCTCGCTGACAGTCTTCTCCGAAAAACCGGTATTTTGCTTGGAATCGTCAAACGGAAGCAGAATACTGACAAGATTCTTGCTTCCCAGCTGCTCTAAGGCTCTCCGAAGCTCCGGCTGGAAGATAATGACCAGGGCCGTGGTTGCCACCAGAGCCGTCTTCTCCAGGATCCACATAATGGTGTCCAGTCTCAATATATATGTCAATATGGCAAAAACCAGGATGAAAACCAACCCCTTTAAAAGGGTCCACGCCCTGGTGTTCTTGATCCACAGAAGGATCTCATAGATCAGAACCGCAATGATGATGATTTCTACTATATTCATATATGTAATCTTTGGTAAAAAAGACATCCAGCTGTGAAACATCCCAAAAATATCTGCCATATCCTCACCTCCCATTCCATACCTATTCCATTCCTATTCTTTTTCGCGTGGAGCGGTCACCTTAAAACTCCCTGCGCCGATTTCTGGTGGAATTGATCTTCTGCACCTTCACATCAGGCGCTGACACCGTGATCTTCGGAACCGCCTTAACATAGTAATAGTAGTCGTCATCCTGAAACTGTATATATTCTGTTCTGCTGTAATCTACCGCGAACACGAAAAAATTATACACGGCCGCCAGGATCATAGCCGCGATCATGCCTATGAGCATCTCCACCATAGGCACGGAAACGTCAAACATAAAATCGCCCACAAAGATCACCATCAGCTGGGTCATAGCACCGGCCACAATGGCGATATGCCAGGCATAGTCCACGGACAGGGTCCTGATCAGGTACACCACCAAAATCCCAGCCGCAAAAGCGATGATCATCACAACCATCACCCGGTTACCCATCATATTTTTAATGATCTGCACATATTTCTGCGTAATATCCAGCGCGGCGTCATTGGTCAAAACGCCTGCATTCTGTTTTACGTACTGAATGATATAGTAGACAAACACGCCGCAGCTCACAGGCACGATGCCTGCCAGGCCTCCGGATAATCCCACTAAAAGAGGGATCACATAAGGGATCTTAAACTGAAAAAGCAGAGGCGTAAGCAAAAGCAGATACCCGTCCCCAGGCTGAAAACCGTAGTAGAGGATCGCCACCATCAAAAAGATCAGGGATAAGATCAGCGCCAGCTCCAGAGAAACGCTGCTGATGTGGGCGACCAGCACAATGCCTGCCAAAAAAGATATGATGCTGTACGGCAAAAAAGAACACACCAAGGACATAGAAAGCCAGACTACCGGATTTTTCAGCTTCTCCATGTAGCCTATGCTGTCATTCAACATCCAAAATGCCGTCACACTCACCGCAAACTTCACAACCGCGGTCAAAACCGCGTCATATTTTCCATAAAAGGACCGCAACATTTCTCTGAATTCCAGGAGAGCCATCATGCCTTCCTACCTCCCTGTCCGTTTTTCCCCTGCATCTCATAGCGTTTCTCCAGTCTCTTCAGCTTCGCCACATAGACCTTCATTCCTCTGCTGGCATACTCATACCGTCTCCAGTACACCCAATACGTGATCAGCAGATAAACCACCAGCCCCGCCAAATAAGCTCCTATATAGGTTTTCCCATATCCCGCGATCTCATTAAAATTCAGGGTGGCCAAAATATCCTCCGCCTTATAAAGCACCACCAAAGCCGTCCCCAACACCCAACAAATCGAAAACCCCAAAAACGACCTCAATAAATGCTTCCCAATATAATCACTCCGAAAATACCGATAAACCGGAAAGATCCTCTTCCCTTCCTTCTTCTCAAACATCCCGATACTGGTCATCAGCTTAAGCCTGTCCTCATTCAGCACCCTCTCACCACCATTTCATATACGCTCTACAAGATATATCAACTTAGTATAGCATAAAATTTCCTTGCTGGCAATGAGGAGTGCGGAAAAAACGAGAGTAAGGGCGGCGGTTAGTTACTATTCACGGAATAGTAACGGCGGTTGTTGTGAAGCCAGGGAGGGAAGGGAGACTATGTGCCGTCCGGCACACAGCCTCCCTTCCCTCCCTGGCAAAAGCAGAATTCGCTGGCCTAGATTTGCTTACTTCTTAAGTTGTTCCTGATATGGGGCTCTGTAGCATATCTGAACCCGGACAGCACACAGATTCTCTCGGGCCCACGACAACATCTCTCGCCCCTACTCATACCTCAACGCATCGATCGGATCCGCCTTCGCCGCCTTGGAGGCCGGATACAACCCAAAAAATATCCCCACCACAGCTGAAAACGACACCGCCAATATCACCACCCCCGGCTTGATCACAACCTTGATCCCAAAGGCCATGCCCAAAATCGACACCAAACCAACCCCGATGGTAATCCCGATAATCCCCCCGCAAGCCGACAAAATAGCCGACTCCGTCAAAAACTGCACCAAAATATCCCGCGTTTTAGCCCCAAGAGACTTCCTGATCCCGATCTCCCTGGTCCGCTCCGTCACGGACACCAGCATGATATTCATGATGCCGATCCCGCCAACCAGCAAAGAAATCGCCGCGATCCCGCCAACAGCCGCCGACAGACCGCCCATTACCGAATCCACGGAGTTCATCTGCTGCATCGCCGTCTCCATATAGATATCCTCTGGCTCTCTCCCCTTATAATTCGCCACATACTCCTTCATCTGCTGAAAAAACGCGTCCAGATCCACATCCTCACTGGCATACACATGGAGATAATAAAAATAATCATTGGGCCAGGTCAGCAGGGTATAGGGGACAAACGCCGACCCTTTATCCGACTGCCCGCCCATCATCAGCTTCTGAAACGGGCTCATTTCCTTTTTGTAGACCCCCACCACCGTAAACTCATCCACATATCCGTACAAGCTGGTGCGGAAGGTTCTGCCTACCACATTCTCCTCCCCGTACAAAAGCCTGGCGCTGTCCACATCCATGACCACATTTTTCTTCCGGCCCAGGATATCTCCCTCATTAAGGTACCGCCCATAAACCATATCCACCGGCTGCACGTCAATATAATTATAATCGATCCCCTGAAAATTAAAATTCACCGACACTTCCTTGGTGATAGCCTCCCCGCTGGCATAGGCGTTGCTGTCAATATAGTCGATCTGATCCCCAAACACATCACGCACCCGTTCCAGCTCATCCAGAGTAAAATAATCGCTCTGGCGCACGTCATCCACCCAGTATCCGATGCAGAAATAAGCCTGGGTCACCCCCACATCCTTGTACAAGTCCGCAAATAAGCTGCGCATGGTATCGCCGATGGACACAATGGAGATCACGGACCCGATGCCGATAATGATACCCAGCATAGTCAGAAACGACCGCATCTTGTTTACCCGGATGGCAGCAAACGCCATACTCATATTTTCCAAAAGCACTACTGCCCCTCCCCCCTTCTGATATCACTGATGATCTGTCCGTCCTGAAACCGGATGATCCTTTCCGTAAACTCCGCGATGTTCTCCTCATGAGTGACCACCACCACCGTGGCCCCCTCCCTGTGAAGCTCCGCGAAAAGCCCCATAATCTCCTCCGACGCCGCCGTATCCAGATTACCCGTAGGCTCGTCGGCCAAAATCAGCGGCGGCTCATTGGCCAGCGCCCTGGCAATGGCCACCCTCTGCCTCTGTCCTCCCGACATCTCATTGGGCATATGATCCGCCCTGGCAAGGAGCCCCACCCGGTCCAAAAGCTTTAAAGCCCGGTCCCGCCTGACCTTTTTCCCCACCTTGGCATACGTCATAGGCAGCTCTACATTCTTAAGAGCCGACGTCCTGGAGATCAGGTTAAACGACTGGAACACAAACCCGATCTTCTTGTTCCTGATCTCCGACAATTCATTGGAAGTCATGGAAGCCACATCAATGCCGTCCAGATAATAATGTCCCATGGACGGCCGGTCCAGACATCCCAAAATATTCATAAGCGTAGACTTGCCTGACCCGGATTTCCCCATGATCGCCACAAATTCCCCTCGATGTATGGTCATGTTGATCCTTTTCAGGCCCAGAACCTTGATGGCCCCCGTATCATAGATCTTCACCAGATCCTTTAACCGAATCAGTTCCTCTGCCATGCCCTACCTCCTAAACTCCGGCTCCGTTTTCCGTCACCTTCATGCCTTCCGTCATCATCGGAGTTGGCGCGGCAATAATGCTCATGCCCTCTGTAAAGTCCTCCTGGTTCACAGGGATCACTTCCATCTGGATGTCGCTCTCAACCCCCCGTTCCACGGCGATCCTCTTGATCACGCCCTGGTCCACAGTCAGCACAAACAGTCCCTCCTCGTTCTCCAGCACCGCTGAGATCGGCACGATCCACGCGTTCTCCGCCTCATTGAGGATGATCTTCGCCCTGGCCGTTATCCCCGCGATCAGTTTATTATTATCCTCCGTGATCCGGATGGTCGTCGGGATGACACGCTCCGTGGAACCGCCGCCTTTCTCCTCGCCTGTAGGCGAGATAGCGGCCACCTTACCCAGAATCGTCTCACCATTCAAAATATCCGCGGAGATAACCGCCTCCTGTCCCACCTGGATCTGTCCGATGGAGTACTCGCTGACACTGACCTTCATCTCCAGATTCTCCAGATTCTCAATAATGAACATAGGCTTGTCGTCCTCGATCTTATCCGCAAAACGTCCCACCTTGGCATTGACCCTGACCACAGTGCCGGCAATCGGCGCCGTAACTTGAGTATCGCTTAACTGCTCTCTCTTCTTCTCCAGCTCAAACTCCGCGTTCTTGATCTGAAGGGAGTAGGACTCATTGGCCACCGGCTTCCCGTCCTGGAGCGTAAAGGTCTTTGTCTCCCTCTCCGCATCTCTAAGCTTGTTCTGGGCCACCTCCCACTCCTGTCTGGACACGCTGCCAGCCTGATACAGAACGCTTATCCTGTCAAAATCCCTCTGGGCCGCGTCCCTCTCCTGCACAGCCTTGGCATACCCGTTCTCCGCCAGGATCTGCTGCTCATTATATGTAGAAACCGCCAGATCATAGGCATTCTGAGCCATATCCAGCTCTTTTTTCACATCGCTGTCATCGATCAGGGCCAAAAGCTGCCCCTCCTCTACATGGTCCCCCTCCTTCACCTGGATATCCGTAACCTCCGCGTGAAGATTGGACACCACATCCACGCTGTCCGTTCCGCTGACAGGCCCGCTTATGGTCAATTCCTGCTGGATCGTCCCCTTTGTCAGAGGCGTGGTGCTCACCATCAGCCCCGGATCCTTCTTCCCGCCGCAGGCCTTAAACACCACCACCACAGCTGCCACAGCAATGACGGCTCCGATGATCTTCTTCTTTTTGCTCCAGGGCTTTCTCGGCCCCTTCTCCCTCTTTGGCCCCTTCCCTTTCTTTCTCTTCTTTTTCCCCTTCTTATCCGCCGGATCCTCCTTCATCAACTCCGCCAGCTCCGCCTCAAACTGCTCTTCCTCCCTGGAAAGCCGCTCATCCTCCTCCATCAGCTTCCTCTCATCCTCGGTCATCACTTCCCCGGCCTTTTTCTCTTCCTGTTCCATATATTCATCTCTCCCCCCGGTCTCCCAAGTTCTGTTCTCGTCCATCTTAATCCCCCTTCACACCGTGATCGCATTTCTTCACCTAACTATAACGAACAACCTCTTCCATAGTCTTCAAAAAAATCAAAAAATCTATGTGTATTAACTGTACTAGTACAGTCTACCTCATTCTCCCTGATTACGCAAGCACTTTTTAACGAAATTTTCCAACCCCGAAAAGAAAAAGCCGGCTCTCACCGACTTTCCAAAATCTACCTTCAATATGCAAATTTTAGGCTCTTACTCCACAAAATCCTCCCTCATAGGGCTGAAAATATCCAGCAGCACCCCATCCTCCAGGCAGACGCACCCATGCTCCACACCGTCTGTCTTAAGCATGGTATCCCCTGCCCTCACAACCTTCTTCTCCCCGTCAATCTCAAACTCAAACACTCCGCTGACCACATACGTAATCTGCGTGTGGGGATGATGGTGAAGGGAACCCACAGCCCCCTTCCGGAATGTGTTCTCCACACACATCACATCTTTCCCGTAAGCCAAAACGCGGCGCACCACGCCCTCTGCCACGATCTTCGGCGTTGTCTTGTCATAAAATACCCATCTCTCATCCATCATAGCTTCCGTCTCCTTAATTATCCTTAATGCTGACTCTCCCGCCTGCCTCCACAGACCTGGTGATAAACGCGTTGCCTCCGATCACTGACCCCCGGCCGATGACCGTCTCCCCGCCCAGGATAGACGCTCCGGAATAGATCGTCACATAGTCCTCAATGGTGGGATGTCTTCTGGTGTGCTTCAACTTCTGTCCCCCGCTTGTAGACAAAGCCCCCAGCGTCACCCCCTGGTACACCTTCACATGCTCCCCGATCACCGTGGTCTCGCCCACCACGATCCCAGTGCCGTGGTCAATAAAAAAATACTTCCCGATGGTAGCCCCGGGGTGAATGTCAATGCCCGTAACGCTGTGAGCATACTCTGTCATAGTCCTGGGAATCAGAGGAACCGACAAAAGCAGCAGCTCATGGGCAATGCGGTACACCGTGATAGCCAGCATCCCCGGATACGACAGAATGATCTCATCCTTGTTCTCCGCCGCCGGGTCCCCGTCAAAAAACGCCTCCAGATCCGTCTCCAGATACTCCCTGATCTGAGGGATTTTCTTCAAAAACGCGATGGTGATCTTCCTGGCATTGTTCCGGTTCTCCTCCTCGCTGCAGCTGTCATACTCAGAACTGTACTTTAAAACCTTCATGATCTCCTTGCTCAAATAGTACATCACATCCTCGATCTGCATAGACAGCTGGCTGGCCGCGTTGTACACCCGGTAAGACTTATCCCTGTAATAGCCTGGAAATAAAATGCGCAGCATCTTATTCACAATATCAATGATCACATCCTTATCCGGCTGATTAAAAAAATCCTCCATGCGGTCAATATCCCGGTTGGCCTTGTAATCCTCCAAAATATCTGACACCAGCTCCTGCACTTCCAGCTCCAATGATTTCTCCATAGCACCGTGACCTCCTCTCCCGGCCAGGCAGCAGATATCAGGTCCCCTCTGCCTGCCCGGCCATACTCCTTCTTATTCTCCAAACAGCACGATCCGGTCCACATCTCCCTCATCGTTCATCCACACCAGGCAGCGGGAATCTGTGGCAATATCCTCCAGCCGCACGATATTCTTTGTCAAAAATGGCTGTACATTCACATTGCGGGCAAGGGTGTACGTAGTCTCATCCGCCCCGATCAGCGTCTGGCGGCCCTGAACCTCATCCACCGGCTCTGCCGCGACCACGTACTGAGGCGCGTACTGCCCTTCCGGAATATTCACAATCACCGCGTAAGGCGTAGTCTGAGGCGGCAGAGACATGGTCATAGCCGGCCCAAGATAAGCCTCAAACGTGCCGATCTGCACATCCTTAAGCTCTACCGGAAACCCGTTGACCCCATCCAGAACCAGCGTACTCTCCGGGTCGATCATAAGCACCATCTCCCCGATATATCCCGTATCCGAGGTGCTGTCCACAGTGATGGAATCCTCACCCACCTCCAGGATAGTCCCCTCCACCTTCACCGGCGCGTCCGATACCGTCTCCTCCGAGCTCTCCTCCGACGCGTAATAGCTGGCCTTCTCGCTGTCCGACATAGAGCTGCTCTCCTGAGCCCCGGCCTCTGTAGAAGCAGCCTCCGTCTTAGAGTCCGCCCCGCCGGAACACCCGCCTGCCATCACGGCAGCCGCAATACCCAATACTAATACAAAATATTTTTTTCTCATAATCTTGTTCTCCTCTTATATATGTTCAAACGCATTGCCATTATATCCCATGGAACCCATAATAACAATTAAAGAAACCTGAATATTTCTTACAAATGTATAGAATCACTATATAGAATCTATAACCTGTTCCGCCTTCAGGGCCTGCCGGATAATGTACCGGATCTGCTCCGAGATATCCTCATCCCCCTTAAGAACAAACTGCTCTCCGTCCAGAAACGCGTTGGAAAGCTGAAACACATAGTACTCTCCGCCCTTCTGCTGGCCGGCCAGCACATCTCCCTGAAGCCGCATCTCCTGGGTGTCCCGCTCCCTTCCGATGGCCAGGTCTGACAAGATCTCCAGGATCATGGCAAAATGCTCCTCATCCCAGGCAGATAAATACATGCACTTGCAAAGTCCCTTCGTAAAAAACGGGTAAGCTCCATAACAATCCACCAGCTCCTTAAAACGAGTCTTATGCCCCGAACTCACAAAAAGCCCCTTCTCATCCAACGCAGACAAATACTGTTCGCTTTTACTCATATTCCCTCCTGCCCTGTATACTTTCCTTGGCGCCGTATTCTTTCTATTTTAACACAAATCTCCCATGTTTTCCACCTCTTTCTCGCTTTTGGCCGTCTGTTGCAATCTTCTCACATTTACCCGCTGACAAAATCCCCTTTTTGCGTTATAGTATAGGGAGCGTTCTTTCAGACGCCGGGCCTTAAGGTCCAACAGCTAAATACCACAATACTACACAGGAGGTTTTACCCAATGAGTCATTCCATTACCCCAGACCACCTGGGAACATACAGCAGCAACTTCAACGCGGACCGGGCAAGCCGGGTTGCCAGAGACGCGGTCATGTCCGGCGGTTTGTTAAACAGCTGCAAAAATCCGGAAGCCATCCGCCGCGGCAACCACCAGTTCTCCCTGTCCCTAAAGCAGGGCAAGATGACCAATCAAAAACAAAGCGGCCGCTGCTGGCTCTTCGCCGCCACCAACGTCATGCGGTTTCGCATTATCAAGTCCTGCAACCTGGAAAACTTTGAGCTGTCCCAGAGCTATCTGCTCTTCTGGGATAAGCTGGAAAAATCCAACTGGTTTTTAGAGAACATCCTGGACACCCTAAACGAGCCGGTGGATGGCCGTCTCGTCAGCTATCTTTTAACAGACCCGATCTGCGACGGAGGTCAGTGGGACATGGCGGTGAACCTGGTAAACAAATACGGCGTTGTACCCAAGTACTCCATGCCTGAGTCCAATATCTCCAGCGGCACCAGGGAGATGAACCGCGTCATGACCGAACTTTTAAGAAATGACGCCTGCATCCTGCGGACCCTGGCCGCACAGGGAACCAACCGCCAGGAACTGGAAGAAAAAAAGGAAACCATGTTGGGGGACATTTACCGGATGCTCTGCATCTGCCTTGGAGAACCGCCAAAGACCGTGGACATGGAGGCCAGGGACAAAGACGGAAACTTCATCCAGGAGATCGGCCTCACCCCCCAGGAGTTCTTCAAGAAATACGTGGACATGAACTTAAACGATTACATAAGCCTGATCAACGCCCCCACAGCCGACAAGCCTCTCTACCACCGGTACACTGTTGGAATGTTGGGCAATGTAAAAGAAGGCAACCCCATCTGCTATCTGAATCTGCCTGTTGACCAGCTGAAAAAAGCGGCCGTCGCCCAGTTAAAAGACGGGGAACCGGTGTGGTTCGGCTGCGATATGGGCCCCTTTATCAGCCGGGACTTAGGGCTTATGGACACAGCCCTGTATGACTTTAAAGATTTCCTCCAGGTAGACTTCCCCATGACCAAGGGCCAGCGCCTGGACTATGGCCAAAGCCTTATGACCCACGCCATGGTATTTCAGGGCGTCAACCTGACAGGGGAGGGGATTCCCACCCGCTGGAGAGTGGAGAACAGCTGGGGCGAGGACCCAGGCCAAAAAGGATATTTTATTATGAGCGATCAATGGTTTAATGAATATTTGTACCAGGTGGTGGTGAATAAAAAGTATCTGACCAAAGAGCAGCTTGACATTCTGGACACAGAGACCATCGTGTTAAATCCCTGGGACCCAATGGGTTCCCTGGCTTAAGGGTCTTCCACTCCACAGCCATGATCTAAACCACGGCCCGCGGCAAAAACCGCGGGCCATCTTTCCTACAGATACGCTTTCAGCCGCTCCACATTCTTCTCCTCAAACTCCTTAAGATGCTTCATCAGCTTCACCACATCCTTGTCTGCCAGAGACTCATACTCATGGATCCGCTTCTGGGCGTCAATGATCCCCATGTTGCTTCCCTGGATCAGCATCTGGGCCACATGGGACGGCGATGAGTCCACCATCAGTTTCATGTCGATCATCAGGTAGGTCATCATCTTCTGCATGGCGTTGATCCCTTTCTCATCATAGCCCGCGTCATTTAACTTCCTTCCCGCCTCCTCATGGATCTGCTGATACTCCTTCTGCTGCACCCGCAGCCCCTCCTTAAACTTTCCCGCCTCCACCATAGGCAGGATCTCCCCCAGGGACTCCGCCCCCATCTGGGAATTCTGGTAAAATTTTATTCCTGTCCTAATTCTTCCGTGAGTGAATTGCGGCACGGTTTAGCTGGCAGATTCCATTGATAACAGTGGGCCTTTCGGAGAAAAAAACTGCCTGCCCGGCAAACAGGCAAGCAGTTCTCCTTTTCATTCCTTAAATCTTTACAGCCCTTTCTCCGTCAGCTCTCTGGCCACGTCATCCTTCACCGTAACGCCTTCCTTCTCCAGCTGCGCGATCTTCTCGGCAAACTGGGGCAGATACTTCTTGTGGGCGATCAACAGCTCATCCAGCACCCTCTTGGCCGTCTCGCCGGAGGGAACCTGAGGATTCAGGGTAAAGGCCTGCAACGCCATGCCGTAATCACCGGTCACCGCGGCCTCGCACACGCACAGCTCCATGTTCTTCATCACCTGCAGCCAGCCTCTCTCAGCCGGGCGCAAGGACCCGAACGCAATGGGAAGAGCCCCGCAGGCGCCGACATGGGCGGAAACCTCCACCACACAGTCAGCCGGAAGATCCGGAACCGCTCCGTTGTTCTTGGTGGAAACCACAATATGGGTATTCTTGTTGGCATAGATCGACGCGATGGTCTCGCAGGCGGCATCCGAATAGTGGGCTCCGCCTCTCTTGGCCAGCTGCTCTGGCTTCTCGTTCAGCTCCGGATTCTTGTAAAGCTCAAACAGCTCAGCCTCTGTCTGCTTGACCTGCTCGGCCCTTGTACCCTTTTCAGGGTCATTGTACTCCTCCAGCGCGTGGTTTAACATCTCCTCCTGCCTGTAATAATACCTGTGGTACGCACAGGGGATCATGCCCATCTGATCCAGCTGCTCCTTAAAGAACTTCACGTCAAACACATTGGCCGGCGTTCCCGCGTCCGCCTCAGGGTCATACAGCTTGTCAATGATCTGGAGAGTTATGTCCTTCCCGTTCAGATCAAAGACTTTGTGCCAGTGGAAATGGTTTAGGCCAGCGAACTTGTAGATCAGCTCCTCCGGCTCCTTGCCGATCAGCTTGGGTTCCCTTAACATAGCCCCCACAGGAACATTGCACAGGCCGATGACCTTATCCCACTTGCCGTAGCGGATAACCGCCTCTGTCACCATGCCGCTTGGGTTGGTAAAGTTCACCAGCCATGCGTCGGGACACAGCTCCTTCATATCCTCGACAATGCCAAGGATCACAGGGATGGTGCGGAACGCCTTGAACATGCCTCCCGCCCCGTTGGTCTCCTGTCCCAGCATCCCGTAGGACAGAGGGATCCGCTCATCCTTGATCCTGGCGTTCAAAAGGCCTACCCGGAACTGAGTGGTAACGAAATCGGCGCCCGGCAGCGCCTCTCTCCTGTCAAGAGTCAGATAGACCTTCACATCATAGGGGGAAGCGTCCCACATGCGCTGAGCCATCTTGCCCACGATCTCCAGCTTCTCCTTCCCCTCCTCGATGTCAACCAGCCAGATCTCCCTGATGGGAAGCTCCTCATACCGCTTAATAAAGCCCTCCATTAACTCCGGAGTGTAACTGCTGCCGCCGCCGATGGTCACGATCTTTACAGGTTTCTTATCCATGATTATCCTCCTTATTTTCACAGCCGGCGCCGTCCGCGCATGAAAAATACCGCAGCCGCCTGACCTTTGATGACTTTATTTTCATGTATTTTTACCCGTTTGTCAATCATTTCGTCCCCATCTGGTACAATGTTTTCTTTTTTTGTTCCTTTACGTCCGGCCAGCTGGAACACCGTTCCATAAGGCTTATCCCTTCAGAATCGGGTTGTCCGAATGTCTGTTTTCATACTCCTTGCTCACCTTCACTTTCTCCCGGTAGTGCTTCTCATAATCCCGGTTAAAATAACCTGCGTAAAGCACGTCCAGAAGATACATGACAGATACATTAAACCCAAAGCTTCCAAGGTTGTTAATAAGCTTCTCCCTAGTAGACACATACAGACACACATCACTTAACTCTGACAGAGAATTATTTCCATAGGAGGTGATGGCCATGGTACAAAGTCCCCGTTCCCTGGCTTTTTTACCAATTTTTAATCCGGTACGGCTCTCCCCCGTATAGGAGATTATGATAAACGCCGCGTTTTCCTGGCAGTAGCAGACCTGATAATATCCGTCCCCCACATGAGTACACATATGGACCA
>ERZ808049.667-NODE-667-length-13900-cov-2.995515_pt1 | contig 13900 bp, 9 predicted proteins | sample MGYA00380198_ERZ808049 | MGnify/ENA primary metagenome ERZ808049 (study PRJEB31490, sample SAMN06133414) | mouse gut metagenome | isolation source: Z2_2 | host: mice | place: China: Chengdu | collected 2015-05 ...
ACTCCCTGATTGTGCAGAAGGTACTTGTCCGAATCGACTCCGATCTGACGGCAGACTTAAGCCTGAAGACACAGGCAAAGCTGTTAAATGTAAATTCCAGCTATCTCTCGTCTTTATTTAAAAAGGAAACAGGGGTCACGCTGACAGATTATGTCAATAAGAAGCGCACAGAAAATGCAGTCTTCCTGCTCAACTCCACTAAATTACAGATTCAAAGTATCGCACAGTACTGTGGGATACCGGATGTGAATTATTTTACAAAGATATTTAAGAAATATGTAGGAAAAACCCCGAAAGAATATCGGGCAGATATTTCATAGGAGTCAAATCTGCCGGAAATAAATTTGAAGTTCCCCCAATTGACCTTCCATGTGGTTTCAATATTGAAAACGCAGCCAGAATATGTAAAGAATTAATGAAAAATTAAGTTTGTAAAAGTATAAACAGACTCCCCGCAAGATAGTTCCTACTTATGGAACAATCCGTAGGTATCATAGTCGGGGGCTTTTGCCCCCGAGATCATTATATTTTCTTCTTCACCTGCACCTGCTTTTTATAAAATCCCAATCCATAGCAGATAATGTCTTCATACCCTTCTCTCTTCAGCTCTGTATCGTATTGTTTTTCTTCAATCTGCGCCAGCGCTTCTTCACACGCCTTTTCCAGAAGCCGAAATTCTTTGGCAATCTTCAGTTCCAGCAGAATTGCCGGTTTTCTCACATTCAGACTATATATACAAATATCATACCTTCCGTTTCCTGCTTCCCGGTTTGATTTTATCCGATATCCCTTCAATTGAGAAAGAATCCCGATCTGCACATAATGATTTCGCATAATCAATCCGATCCGCTTTCCAATCCCTGATTCGAATAAATTTTTCCTTATCTGCCTTAGAAATATTCTCTGACCGCAATACCTCATTGTGCCTGTCGAATTCCCGCCTGATATCGTCAACGAGGCTTGCATATGCCATATCGAAATCCGGCTGCTTCGCTGCCTTCAAAGATAAAGCAATAACCGGGTACTGCCCTTGTTCTTTTATATACTTCTCTCCTGCCGACATAACCTCCAGTCCTTCAAAGAGAGGCGTATTATTTTTTGCATCAGCCGGGAGTTCAAAGAAATATCGCAGCATACTCAGATTCAGGGACTTTCCAAAACACCTTGGTCTGGTAAATAAATTTACCTCGGCACGTTTATCCAATAATTCTTTGATGATTCCTGTTTTATCCACGTAATAGAAATCATTTTCTCTCAACTTTTGAAAATCATCAATTCCAATCGGTAATGATATGTTTGGCATCTGCTATCCCCTCCATTCTATCTATTCAGTATACACAAAAAAAGACTTAAACCACAACCTCGGTTCAAGTCTTTTCATTTCACTTATATTTCTATATTTCTTTTACAAATCAAACCCAAAATATCTCACAGCGTTGTTATAAGAAATCCCCTTTACAATCTTTTCAAGAGTCTTATAGTCTGCCGGATACTCACCGTTCTCAACCCAGCCTCCGACTAATTCACAGAGAATTCTTCTGAAATACTCATGTCTTGTGTATGACAGAAAGCTTCTGGAATCTGTCAGCATTCCGATGAAATTGCCGAGCAGTCCTAAGTTGGCCAGTGATATCATCTGATCTGTCATACCTGTCTTGTGATCATTGAACCACCATGCACTTCCCTGCTGAATCTTCCCCACCGTCTCTGGTCCCTGAAAACAGCCGATAATTGTACCGATTGCCGCATTATCTATCGGATTTAGAGAATAAACGACTGTCTTCGGCAGCTCGTCTGTAACAATAAGTGCATTCAAAAAGTCTGCCAGTTCAGCCGCCGGTGCATTGCTGCCGATACAGTCAACGCCAACATCCGGTCCCAGTCTGCCGTAAAGGCTCTGGTTATTATCACGCTTTGCACCATAGTGAAGCTGCATTACCCAGTTTTTCTTATGATACTCTTTACCGAGAGCCACCATATATGCTGTCTTGAACTGTAGTTCTTCCTGACGGTTTACTGTCTCTCCCACCAGTCTCTTTGCAAATATTGTTTCCACTTCCTCTTCAGAGGCCGGTGCATACATCACATATTCCAGACCGTGATCGGAAATGCTGCATCCGTTCTCTGCGAAGAAATCCATACGGTTCTTCAATGCATCCATCAGCGTCTTGAAACTGTTAATCCGAATTCCGCTTACTTCACTTAATTTTGCAAGGTAATCCAGATAATCCGGTTTTTCCAGATTCATCGCCTTGTCCGGTCTCCATGCCGGAAGCACCTGTACGTCAAAGCCGTCATCTTCTCTTAACTTCTGATGCCATTCCAGAGAATCTGCCGGATCATCCGTTGTACAAAGCAAGGTCACGTTAGAATTCTTAATCAGGTTACGTGTACTCATGCCGTCCTCTGCCAACTTGGCATTACACAGATTCCACACCTCTTCTGCTGTTTCTCCATTTAGATATCCATCATACCCAAAATATCGTTTAAGCTCTAAGTGGCTCCAGTGATACAACGGATTCCCGATTGCCATTTCCAAAGTCTCTGCCCATTTCTGGAATTTTTCCCTGTCAGAAGCATCACCTGTAATGTATTTTTCCTCTACTCCGTTGGAACGCATCTGACGCCACTTATAATGATCACCGCCAAGCCATACCTGCGTAATATTCTCAAACTTCCTGTCCTCGTAAATCTCCTGCGGATTCAAATGGCAGTGATAATCCAGAACCGGCATTACTTCTGCATATTCGTGGTACAGCTTCTGTGCCGTCTCTGTTGACAACAGAAAATTTTCGTCCATAAACTGTTTCATTGATATTACCTCCTCGCTATTCGTTCTATATTTTCAGTCTGTTTTATGTCATTTATTTTATCGTGTATTTCATTTGGAAACAACAAATTTTGAAATATGGCTGCCACATACGTGACAGCCATATTTCAGCATAGCAAATAGGGATTATTTATTATCTCTGGACACGTCCGGAGGCATCGCCGCCGGCAAGTTTTGCAACTTCGTCCATAGAGACCATATTAAAGTCACCCTCGATGGAGTGTTTCAGACAGGATGCTGCAACTGCAAATTCAATTGTTGCCTGTGCATCATATCCGTTCAGTGTTGCTGCAATCAGTCCGCCTCCGAAGCTGTCTCCGCCTCCGACACGGTCTACGATATGCATCTTATATTTCTTACTAAAGTAATAGTCATTTCCGTCATACAGCATTGCAGACCAGAGATTATCATTTGCAGAAAGGGACTCACGCAATGTGATAGCCACTTTCTCAAATCCGAAACGGTCGGCAAGCTGTTTAGCAACATCCTTGTAGCCTTCGTGGTTTACTTCGCCTGCATATACGTCTGTGTTTGCAGCCTTGATACCGAACACATCGGAGGCATCCTCTTCGTTAGCGATACAAACATCTACGTATTTACAAAGCTCTCCCATAACCTGTCCTGCCTTTTCCTTGCTCCACAGTTTGTTTCTGTAGTTCAGGTCACAGGAAATCTTAACGCCTGCTTCTTTTGCTGCCTTACAAGCCTCAAGGCAGATAGCTGCCACGTTATCATTCAGCGCCGGTGTAATGCCCGTAAAATGGAACCACTCTGCACCATCGAAGATTGCTTTCCAGTCGAAATCCTCTTTAGAAGCTGTATAAATAGAGGAACCCGCTCTGTCGTAAATAACCTTAGACGGTCTCTGGGAAGCGCCCTTCTCCAGGAAGTAGATACCTACTCTGTCTCCGCCGCGCGCGATAAAGGATGTGTCAACTCCATATTTTCTCAGAGAGTTTACTGCTGCCTGTCCGATTTCGTGTTTTGGAAGCTTTGTAACAAATTTAGCATCAAATCCATAGTTTGCAAGAGATACCGCAACGTTTGCCTCTCCACCGCCGTATGTCGCTCCGAAACTCTCAGCCTGTACAAAACGGTAATACCCTTCCGGCGCCAGTCTTAACATAATTTCTCCAAATGTAATAACTTTCTTGCTCATAATTCTCCTCTTTCTTCTTACGATTCTCTAATTATATCTTACTTATTTCTGATATCAGCTACTAGCTGAACTGCTTCCTTTACAAGATCTGTAATCTCATCAAACTTTCCTGCTGCTACGAGATCTCCCTTTACCATCCAGCTTCCGCCGCATGCCACAATCTTGTCACATGTCAGGTAGTTCTCCAGATTCTTAGCGCTTACTCCGCCTGTCGGCATAAACTTCACGCCTACATACGGCGCTGCAAGAGCTTTAATCGTAGCGACTCCGCCAAACTGTTCAGCCGGGAAGAATTTAATCACTTTCAGGCCTCTCTTCACTGCCTGTGCAACCTCTGACGGTGTGATACATCCCGGATATACAGGAATATTCTTGCTCAGACAATAGTCTACAATCTCGGGATCAAATCCCGGACTTACGATAAACTTAGCGCCAGCTCCTACTGCACGGTCAACCTGCTCGACCGTCAGAACAGTGCCTGCTCCTACGAACATCTCCGGATACTCTGTCGTCATAATACGGATCGATTCCTCTGCTGCCTCTGTACGGAATGTTACCTCTGCACACGGAAGTCCGCCTTCACACAATGCTTTTGCCAGCGGAGCCGCATCCTTCGCATCGTTCAAAACAACAACCGGTACTACACCCATCTTCTGAATTGTCTCTGATACATTGCTCATCTTTTCATTCTCCTTATCTGCTTGCTTTGAGCTTCACTTTTGTTACGGAACTCTTCCTGTTTCCGTCTTAATGTTCTTCATGTCTGCATGTTTCATATTGTGAAATTCTATTTCATATTATGAACTCTTGATTTTTATTATACTCCATATTATATCTTTGTCAATATGTTTCAGATACTTTTTCCGAATATTTTGTAACTATTCGTTACTGTGCCCGACCCCGTGAAAAGTAACCCTCCGTTACTTTTTTCTGTCGAATGGTTTCTTTCTTGAATTGCCAATTCTTATAATTCATGCTACAATACAAAGCAGATGACGTTTCACAATTTGAAACACAGTTTCACAAAAATTGCTGTTCTCATTCTTTATCATGCACGGCAATACACAAGACAGGAGGATTTCCATATGGAAAACAGTCAGCAGGAATTACAGAAGAATCCGATCCAGGTATCGGAACGCATTTTTAATACAATTGAATGCCTGGCCAGGAACGGAACAATGGGACTTCAGGAATTAAGTTCCGAGCTTGGTCTTAACAAGAGTACTGTCCACCGCATACTTAACTCTCTTATTTATATGGATTATGTCCGTCAGGATGCAGAAACTTCCAAGTACAGCCTGAGTTTCAAAATCTGCAGTCTTTCCAACCAGATTCTGGCAAAGAACAGTATGATCGACATTGCGCGCCCTTTTATCAAAGAGCTTTCCGCCAATTCCGGCGAAACAGTTCATCTGGTGCAGATTGACGGGGTCAATGCTACCTATATCGATAAAGTAGAGGCCTCCCAAAATTCCGTACGCATGATTTCCATGGTAGGAAAAAGTATTCCGCTGTACTGCTCCGGTGTCGGCAAAGCAATGCTGGCGGATATGCCTGATGCAAAAATTGAATCCGTCTGGAAACAAAGCTCCATTCGCCAACTTACAGAACATACTATTACCAAATATGTAGATTTCATGAGGCTCATAGAAGAAACCCGCAAAACTGGTTATGCTTTAGATAATGAAGAAAATGAACTGGGTGTACGTTGTATTGCCGTCTCTTTAAAAGGATACCATGGCAGATCCTCTTATGCTATCAGTATTTCCGCCCCCAAAGACAGGATGAGCGATGATCGAATCTTCATATTGAAAGAAATGATTTTGAAGGCCAAGCAGCAAATTGAAAATGAGGTTGGCATTTATTAGGTTACTATTTGCGGCCTCCCAGGCCGTGAATAGTAACCTTTATTAATATTTATAAGAAATTTTTACGTCCGGACGCATTGACACCTCTTTTATACTGTGCTAAGATAAAGCATGATTCGCTGAACCCTCTTGAATCTCATATATGAGAGACTGGAGGCGGAGAATACTCTGGAAAAACTCGTGTATGAGTACCGAAGGTGTAAGGTCCGATTGAGACTGAATCTCTCAGGTAAAGGAGACAGAGTGATAACTTTCCCATTTTGTTGGTTATTTTTATCGTCCTTTCTCGTATTTATATGCGTTTTTTCAGAGCAGCCGGCTACCGGCTGCTTTTTTTGGTATTATCGATATATGAGAGCACGCCACACATGATAATCTATCGTAATATCAAATCTATATGATGCCAGGGTCAAAAGGTCTGACACCACGTGTGCTCGCACACTGGTGGTGGAATGACCTTGAGACCCGCCCCGATATGAGCATAAAAGTGGGACGTAAGCGCCCCGATATGCGAATATTGGGTAGGATTGTGGGAGTGCGTAGCACGGTACAATCCGTAGGTATCATAGTCGGGGCTTTTGACCCCTATATCATCTATATTTATTTGTATCTAAAAGGAGAGAGAAATATGTCTGAAGCTTTATTACCGATCGTCCAAACGATCAACAGCTACCTGTCTGACTACATTCTGTTTATCATGCTGATTGCAGTTGGACTGTTTTATTCTGTCAAAACCCATTTTGTACAGATTCGTTGTTTCAAAGAGGGAATGTCCCGCGTCTTTGGATCGCTGTCACTGAACGGAAAGAAACACGATTCCGGTATGAGCTCCTTCCAGGCGCTGGCTACCGCCATCGCGGCTCAGGTCGGAACCGGCAATATCGTTGGTGCCTCCGGTGCAATCCTGACCGGAGGTCCGGGAGCGATTTTCTGGATGTGGATCATCGCATTCTTCGGAATGGCTACAATCTATGCGGAGGCAACTCTTGCACAGGAAACACGAATCATACAGAAAGACGGTACGATCAAGGGTGGTCCTGTTTACTATATCACAACCGCATTCAAGGGTTCTTTCGGCAAATTTCTTGCTGGCTTCTTTGCCATTGCAATCACGCTGGCTCTGGGATTCTTCGGATGTATGGTACAATCCAATTCCATTGGTTCTACCTGCGAAACTGCATTTGGAATCCCTTCATGGGTAATTGGTATCATTCTGGTAATTATCTGCGGATTTATTTTCCTTGGCGGAATTAAGCGTCTTGCTTCCGTAACAGAGAAAATCGTGCCGATCATGGCTGCTATTTTCCTGCTTGGCGGATTAATCGTACTGATTGCACGTATTAAATATATTCCGGCAACCTTTGGAATGATTTTCACTTATGCATTCCAGCCTCAGGCCATTATCGGCGGTTCTTTCGGCGCTGCGATCAAAACAGCTATGACTCAGGGCGCAAAACGTGGTCTGTTCTCTAACGAGGCGGGTATGGGTTCTACACCGCATGCACATGCACTTGCACAGGTAAAGACACCGCATGAACAGGGCTGTGTTGCCATGGTTGGCGTATTTATCGATACATTTGTTGTGCTGACACTGAATGCACTGGTTGTAATTTCTACCTTATACACAAAGGACGGCATTCTGGCGAATGGATATACCGGAGAAGTTTTGGAGACCGTTGGAAAAGCAAATCTGGCTCAGACTGCCTTCGGTACCGTTTTCGGCGAACAGCTCGGTGCACAGTTTGTTGCAATTACATTGTTCTTCTTCGCATTTTCCACGATTCTCGGATGGAATCTGTTCGGAAAGATCAATGTTGCCTACCTGTTCGGTGAAAAATCCACAAAGATTTACACCATAATCGCACTTGTGTTTATCTTCCTTGGAACACTGGCTTCCAATGATTTCGTATGGGAACTTTCAGATATGTTCAACAACCTGATGGTCATCCCGAATGCACTTGCATTATTTGCACTGGGTGGAATGGTAGTATCTGCCATGAAGCGGGCAAAGAAACTGAAATAGTAATATGACCGTAACGTCAAAAGAGACCTGAGATTTAAAACCTCCGGTCTCTTTTTTAATCTTTTTATTCCTTTCAAAATGTTCTCGGCTGATCATAAATTTCTTAATATACTTACACACTCTCGAACCATCTGTATTGAACTGTCTGCTTTCAAGCTATGCACCTTAACCGACAACACTGTTACCGGCATCGGTTCGCAGGAAACATATAAATTACATCCAATAGGTGATTCACTGCATCTTCCAAATCTTCTCTTGTAACCCTGCCTTCTTTCCATCCTTTTAAGATTTGATGAATTACCGGCGGTCCCCCCGGCATTACAACGTCATTCCCCGCCGCTATAGCATCAGCGCCATCTACAACAATATCCATATCCCCCCAGTCTGTAACAACCACGCCGGTAAATCCCCATTCTTCTCTGAGAATATGAGTGCAAAGATCTGCATTTCCTCCGGCAAATGTACCATTTATTTTATTAAAGGATGTCATAATACACGAGATATTCGCTTTACGCACTAACATCTCGAAAGGTTTCAGATATAGTTCTCTCGCTGCCCGCTCTGTTAGTATAGAATCTACAGCATCGTAATTTTTCTTACCACTTCCACGTCGAAATGTTTCCTGCTCATTCACAGCAAAATGTTTCGGACATACCAAAACCGGATGATTTTCCTGTGCCCCTTTGGTAATCTCACATGCGCAAATCCCTGTGAGGTAAGGATCTTCTGAAAAATATTCGAAGTTTCTTCCGCAAAGAGGATTCCTGTGCAGATTCACCGCCGGAGCAAGCCAGATATCTACCTGATGCTCTTCGCATTCCTCTCCCACAGCATTTCCAAACGCATACCATAGTGTTCTATTAAACGCACAGGATATCAACATTGCTGTCGGCCATGCAATTCCTCCTATCCCTGCCGGTCCGTCCTTATAAAAAACGGAAGAAATCCCCCTTTTTTCCATTGCGGGTGAAACATAGCCTTGATATCCCACAGAATGGCTATTCGTTGTCACCGGATTCCCATCCTTATCAAAAATTGTTGAGGGATAGTTCTGATCATCCGCTGCTGCAAATGGCATTCCCGATCCATAGCCCACACACAAAGACGCCAGTTCTGCTACAGAAAAATCTGCAATATTTACTGTGGTATGGGAAATATCACACTTCTCCCGTTTATCCTGCAACCAGCTTTCTGTTCCGGATACTATGAAATCCGGTTCACACTCTTCTCTCCCGGCTATTCTGGCGCTCTCTATATTCGATAACGTGTCTTGACTTTCGTCCTTTTTTGAAAGGAATTGAATCCTATCTCTATTACAAGCGCTAAGTCCCAGGCGATTCGATAATTGTTCCACCCTGATATCCTGCTCTACCCGAAATGTCCCTGCTATTTTAGTATTTCTTGATGAGTTTCCCAAACGAACGAAATATTCTCCCGCAGTTATCACCCACGCCGCTGTTTTTTCATGATATACTGCAAGTTCTTTCCATGGAATCGTTATGCTGACCTGCTCCCTTTCGCCTGCACAAAGTAAAGCTGTTTTTTCAAATCCTTTCAGAACCTGATACGGATACTCCTCACCCGAATTCATCTCTTTTTTTGACAAATAGGCCTGCACTACTTCTTTTCCTGGCACATTCCCTATATTTTCTACCATCGCTACTATATTGATTCCATTTCTGTCTCTTTCAATTTTTTCATTTTGAATCAAAAAAGATGTATATGATAACCCGTGGCCAAACGGAAATATCACATTTTTTCGAAAGGTATCAAAATAACGATATCCCATATAAATGTCTTCCCAATAAACAGTAACCGGTCTCTTGCAAAATCTTTCTTTTCTATTTTCTTCTGTCAGAAGATTATAATCTTCATAAGTAAGTATTTCGTCCGGGCACTCTTTATTCCATGAAAAATGGTCTGCAGATGGGTAGTCTTCATAGCTTTTTGCAACTGTAACTGCCATTTTACCAGAAGGAGTTATCTTACCGGTAAGAACCCTTGCTAAGGCTGATGCCCCCTCCTCGCCAGGAATGCCTAAAAATATCACACTTTTAATATGATCATATTTTTTAAGCCATGATAAATCAATCAATCCATTCACATTAAGAATAACCACGTTATTCGCAAAGTATTTGTTGACCACATCCAATAACCTTACTTCCGTCTGCGTCAAATAATAATCCTCAGTTAAATGTCTGTCACATTCTTCACCACCAGAATTTCTCCCAAGCACAATCATTGCGGTATCTGTTTTCTCTGCGGCTTGGCGCGCCAGATGCTCCGGAATCTCATATTCCTCTATGGGAGCACGGTATTTTCCAAAAATTTCATACATGATGCCGCTGTTCATCGCCTCATTCACTTTTGTCCAATCAAATTCATCTTCCTCAGATATTTGCTCTTCTTCAAACTTACACGTATAAAATTCCTTTAACAGGTTCTCGGCAACAAGACCGTTCTTCTCACACTCATCAAGAATTGTAGCACAACCTGCAATATTTGCTCCTCCTGAGCCGTTCCCTGAATAAAGGGTTCCAATCTGTGCTCTTCCAAAAACAGCAATTTGCTTTTGTTCAGAAAAAGGCAGAAGACCATCTTCATTTTTTAATAGTACGATTGATTCTTCCACTATCTTTCTTGCAATTTCTTTCCGATCCATTTTTCCTCCTGCTTATTATGCTTCAGCCAGATTTCTGGTTACTCTGTCAACAGAACCTCAATTTCATGTCTTTTCCCGTCTCTATAATCCGGTATTGCAGCTGATGTGCACAATTCCCCTTCTACTTTAATGATTCTTTTACCGCCTTCTAAATGATCCGGGTTTTTAATCACAATATGGTAGTCTGCTCCTCTGAAATGTCTGGTCACTTCTGCCTCTTCCCAATCCGCTGGCATACACGGCTCAATCCGCAATCCGTTAAAGTCTCGTTTTATTCCCAGAATCCCCTCATAAAGTCCCCTCAGACACCATACGGATGTCCCTGTTGTCCATGACTGATAAGATTTTCCATAATATCCCGGATGTGTAGAATAACAATTGGTAAAAACATACGGTTCTGCCCCTGAATGAGAAGACGGGTTCTTTTCACTGTCCGGCATGATTTTTTTCAACGTGCGCAGGGCCTTGTTTCCTCTTCCCGCTTTACAATCCATCAGTATCTTAAATGCTGTAGCATGGCAGTAAACCCCTCCATTTTCAAAAAGTCCCGGGAGCATTCCGGACATTCTTCCGACATGCGGATCATATGTCTGATACGCTGGTGTATTTAAGGGAAATCCAAAATCCTGCTCCATCTCATCTATTGCAGAAAGCACTTGTGAAAGTTTCTCATCTTCTGCAACATCCGCTAAAATAGACCAAGTCTGAGCATTTAAATATATCCGACTTCCCGGACTGTCCTTCGAACCAATATTCCCTTTTTTGCTCAATGCACGCGAATACCATTTTCCATCCCAGCCGAACGTATTAATACACTTCTTTAATCCCTCATACTGTCCCGCAAGAAACTGTGCATATTCTATGTCGCCTATATATTCCATCAAAGTTCTCAATTCTTTCAGTGCTAAACAGCATTGATGAGAAAGCATTACTGATTCTGCTTCTGGATCATCTGTGATATTTAATGCATCATTCCAGTCGGCAAAAAAGATTTTTATCAATCCATTTTGTCCCTTATTTTCAATCAAACAATTCACCGCTGCTTTCACATGTTCCAGGACAGTTGCTTCTCCTCCGTCCTGCCACGGAACATTTCTTTCCAGCAGAACAGTCTCACCGGTCTCTTTTATCAATTCACACACTGCCCATATAATCCAAAACGGCTGATCTGAATAGCGTGTATCATCATACGGATACCATGTCAACACTGCGTGTCCATCTTGAAATTGATGTTTTAAACACTCCAAAATCTCCTCTTCTGCCTTTTCCTGTCGGAAATTAAGCAGACCGACCGCAATCTGAAGATTATCACGAACGCCTTTCTTACCTACAATACAAAAATCGGACTGTTTTTTTACCCAATTGTTCATGATATAATTTATTTTTTTATCCGGCGTTTTTACAGATAAGGAAGAAAATTTTTCATAATTATATGTCAGAGCAGACTGGAACTCTCGCTCTACGTTCTCGGAATCTCCATATTTCTTCATAATATTTCTTGCTTCTTCACAGCTTTGGCTGATACCGAATACAAAGTTTATTGTTTTTGTTTCACCCGGTTTCAATAAAATTTTATGTTGTAATACGCCCCCTAAAATAAAGAGTGCCGCTTCTGAATTCGTGCAGTCTCTTCCTTCTGTTACCACGCCCGGTCGTTGAAACAGTGCGCAGGCTGAGGCATCCGGAAGTGTCAAAGTAGACGTCGTACCGCAAAATTTCGTCAAATCACCATCATACGCATATACCGGCTCTGTAGAAGCCAGAAAACCATGGTAATATTCATGAGGGGCAAACGGATGGCATGAATCACAATAAATTCCGTTAAGCTCACGATCGAAACCGGTACTCATGCAGCGATACATTTCATAATATCTTGGATAAGAAAATCCTTCAAGAGAAAAACTGACTGCTGAAAACATACTAAGCCTGCGCTCACATTCCCCGGTGTTAGAAAGTGTCACTGTCCAGATTTCATATAATCCTTTTTGTGGCACAAAAATCCTCCAACTGCCCTTTACTCCATTCAGTTCTGACTTTAGTTCCGAATAACTGATATTATGTTTGCAGCTATATTCTGCTACCTCTGTGTTCAAAGGACCTTTTCCGATATTCCAGCAGCTTCCGCTTTCATCATCTCTTAGGTAAACGTATCTGGCATCATCCCGGTTAATCATACACATATCTGATTGCTCAGAAAGATAATAGCTGCGTCCATGTCCAATCTGAGAAACCTGTGCGCAATAGTTATTTTCATTCCACAAATAGTTATACCAATGTCTCGGAGTCTCCGGAGAAAATATTTCACAGCTGTTCCCACCATCGGTAAACTCAAATAATCCTGTATTGTTTATCTGTTTTATATCAGATTTCATGCCAAATCCTCCTGTTTATCTTTTTATTATCAAATGGTACTGTATACCGGGAACGGTACCGTCTAACGGAAACCATAGCCGCCCGTCTTTTTTCTCTCCCGAAAAATGTGCAAGCACTTCTCCGACAGGATTTAGTATTTCAAGCTCCGCCTCTTTCGCTTTTACACAAATAAAGCCTTCCAGTGTCTCTGCATATAATTTCCCTTTAAACTCTACTGCGGTAAATGCAAATGGCATTCCCTGCACTTTCTGATCCGGGTAAAATACTGTTTCGTCCATTCCGGTCGTGCCCATTGCCGTAAGGATATATTCTTCCGTCTCCATGAGGGCGGACTCATCTTTGGCAATCAGGGAGAGTGTAATTCTTTTATTATCTGAGACTACACTTATCTCATCGGACAATTTAATTTCCTTTTCCGGTGCTCCGCTAAAATATCCACAATAAGGATTGTGAATAGAAAATTTTGACTTTTCCGGATCAAAAACGATTTCTTCTGTATCTGAAATCAGTTTGCCGTCCACATATCCGGCACGTTCCGAAAGAATTCCCCATCTCTTCATTGCCTGATCTGCGATTCCCGCAAATTCTCTATAGTCACCGTTTCCTGCAATTTCTGCAATATTGTCAAACACGAGTGTCTGTTTCCCGAAATGAACACCGGGAATAAGTTCCTCCGTCCCATGAGCAGCTTTTTTCAAACGGTTGGTCTCTTTATAATTCCTCAAAGCATCTCTGTACTCAGACCATGCATAATAAATACTATGTTTGGCTTCTGAAAGCTGCGCTCCATTAAAAAATCCTGCATTAACAGCAATATCTGCATTTCCCTGATATATTTCGCCGGTATCAAGAAACACATTGCGCATAGCTGTTATATACGGAAAGTACGTTGTAGGCATGGCGTGATACTCCGGCAAAGTTTTCAGATCATTCTGGGTATACACAACATCTACACAGTTTTTCGCCTGCGAAACCAAACCTTTTA
>ERZ808049.668-NODE-668-length-13899-cov-11.160903_pt1 | contig 13899 bp, 16 predicted proteins | sample MGYA00380198_ERZ808049 | MGnify/ENA primary metagenome ERZ808049 (study PRJEB31490, sample SAMN06133414) | mouse gut metagenome | isolation source: Z2_2 | host: mice | place: China: Chengdu | collected 2015-05 ...
ACACTTCCCAACAAGCAATTTCTGACCGACAGGGCGGGCAGAAATACGGAAAAGGGTACTCTTTTCCTATGCTTGCTGCTTTACTTACTATCCCCTCAAAAAGAGCGTATTTGTTGCATTATCTCTTGAATTTAGCGCAAAAAAATATTGCAGCACAAAAACGGCTGCAACTTCTCTAAATAACAACGGAAAAAGGGAACAGCGGTTAATCGTCTGTCCCTTTGGTTTCCTGTATTCCTTTAGCGGTAGCGGTGATAATCGTCAAGTCCTTTTTATCCATGCTGTCAAGCAAGGCGTCAAGTTGCCGCCGTTGCGTGGACTTCTCCGCTTCCTTTTCCGAAAAAAGAAACTGGTCTACGGATATATCATAACGGAGCATAAGCTCAAAAAATATCTGTACGCTGGGGTGTTGCCCCTTATTTTCAATATTTGCAAGGTAACGTGGGGAAATATACATTTCGTCACACACTTTTTTCCTGCTCTCCTTGCGCCCTTTTCGTGCGGCTTTAATTGCCGCCCCGAAAGCCTTAAAATCATATTTCGGTACTGGTCTTTTTGCCATGTTCATTCACCCTATTACATTTTACTGTTCACCTTTCTTTTTGGATATGTCTACACAGTTCTATTGATTAGCCAAAATAATTCCCGTAATATGCAAATGCCACTTGAAGTCATTCGGCTGGACGCATATAATTATACTGACATAGATTAGGGAAAGGGTGAATGAAGATGTTAGAGTTTATTTCTGCCCCGGAAGCAGCGAGGAAATGGGGTATTTCAGAAAGACGGGTACAGAAGCTATGCGAGGAAAATCGCATACCCGGAGTAGCAAAGTTCAGCCGCTTATGGCTGATACCAAAAGACGCGGAGAAGCCAGCAGATGCCCGCATGAAAGCAGAAAGGACGAAAAAGCATGAATAGGATTTTAGTGATAGATGATGACAAGGAGCTTTGCACACTAATCAAGCAAAGCGTTTTACAGGAATGTATCGAAGCTGACTGTTGCTATTCCGGCAAATCCGGCTTGCTGCAACTGAAAGAAAAAGAATACCAGCTTGTCATACTGGACGTAATGATGCCCGGTTTTGACGGGTTTGAAACATTAGAACAGATCAGAAAAGAAAACAGCCTGCCGATTTTGATGTTTACATCAAAAAATGACAGTGCTTCAAAAGTGCGGGGGCTGCGGGCAGGAGCCGACGATTATTTAACGAAACCTTTTGATATGGACGAGCTGATTGCCCGCATTGTTTCACTGATAAGACGCTATACCCGTTTCAATCAAAAAGAGGGGCAATCACAGACATTTGATTTTGACGGACTGACTATCGACTTTAACAGCCGTTCCATTATCACGGTAAACGGAGAATTTGAGCTGCCGCCGAAAGAATTTGACCTGCTCCTGTTTCTTGCCAAAAATCAAGGAAAAATACTGACAAAACAGCAGATTTATGAAAAAGTATGGGGAGAAGATTATGTTTATGATGACAGCAATATCATGGCAATTATAAGCCGGTTACGAAAAAAGATAGAAGAAAATCCCGGAACCCCCAAATATATACAGACGGTAAAAGGGATTGGCTACCGCTTCAATAAGGAGGTATGAGGATTGTATATAGAGATTGTCATTATGATTATAATTGTCGCTGTCCTTTTTCCAGTTTGCAGCTCCCTGCTTATTGTCCGGCGTGTAAAAAAACAGATTTTGGAAATGGTTGACGCTTTAGAAGATGTAAAAAAAGGGAATGGAAACAGACGGATTTTATCAGAAACACATGAGCTTGTAGCCCCTCTTGCTTATGAGATCAACGATATTATCCTATCCTACGAAAACAGGCTTTTAGCTTATCACCGGACAGAAGAAACAAACAAGCAGCTTATGACGAGCCTTTCCCATGATGTGAGGACACCGCTTACTACACTGATTGGATATTTAGATGCCGCACACAAAGGGATCGCCCGCGGAAAGGAACGCGACGACTATATAGAAACTGCCCGACGAAAAGCACATGACTTAAAAGAATATATAGATGTGTTGTTTGACTGGTTTAAGCTGGGATCAAATGAATTTTCCATGAATATATCCACCGTTGATTTAACAGAACTGACACGGAACATACTGATTGACTGGATACCGATATTTGAAGATACACAGGTGGATTTTTCGATTGATATTCCAGAGCAGCCTTTCCGGGTGAGGATTGACCCGGACGGATATATGCGGATATTAAACAATCTGATACAGAATGTAATCTCCCATAGCCACGCAGATAAAATTGAAATTTCTTTATCCGGGCAGGGCGGGAACATAAAAATTCTTTTGCGTGATAATGGAGTGGGAATTGACAAGGAGGACTTAAAGCATATTTTCGAGCGGCTTTATAAATGCGATAAAGGGCGATCTGAAAAAGGCAGTGGTCTTGGTCTATCTATCGTACACCAGCTTGTGGAAAAATTGAACGGAACCATAACAGTAGACAGCGTACCGGGGAAAGGAACCGTTTTTACCCTGCTTTTCCCTCTGACAGACTAACCAGCTCCCGCCCTATATGGCGGGAGTAATTCTTTGTAAAAATCTGTTCTCCCAAAATTGCAAGGTTAATGCAAGGTTCGTGCAAGGTTAATGCAAGATTGGCGTGATAGAATAGCAGACATGAAAAGGAGGTTTCGCAATGAGCAAATATGTAATTGAAACAAAAAATCTTACCAAACAATACGGAACACAAAAAAGCGTTGCCGATCTGAATATCCATGTCCAAAAAGGACGCATCTACGGTCTGCTTGGCAGAAACGGAGCCGGAAAGACAACGACAATGAAAATGCTGCTTGGGCTGACACAGCCCACTTCCGGGGAAGTCACGATTTGGGGGAAACCTTTAGCGGCGAATGAAAAAAAGCTGCTGCCCCGTATCGGCAGTCTGATCGAATCCCCCGGTTTTTATCCGAATCTGACAGCAACGGAAAATCTGCGGATTTTTGCTACCCTACGGGGAGTGCCAAACCGCAACGCAATTAAAAATGCACTTGATTTAGTTGGTCTGCCTTATAAAGATAAAAAACTGTTTTCCCAATATTCGCTTGGCATGAAGCAACGGCTGGCGATTGCGCTTGCCGTTATGCACGACCCGGAGCTTTTAATTTTGGACGAACCAATCAACGGGCTTGACCCAATCGGAATTGCAGAGGTACGTTCCTTTATCCATGATCTTTGCAGTGAGCGTGGAAAAACAATTTTGATTTCCAGTCATATTCTTTCCGAGATTGCGTTATTGGCTGACGATATAGGCATTATCGACCACGGCGTACTGCTGGAAGAAGAAAGCCTTACAGAACTGGAAGCAAAAAGCAGCAAGCATATTCGCTTTACTGTTTCTGATACGGCACAAGCGGCAAGAATTTTAGAACGTATCTTCCATGAAAACCAGTTTACCATACAGGACGACCATAATATGCGGCTGCATAATTTAGATATTTCTGTTGGGAAGATTGTAACGGCTTTTGTGGAGAACGAGCTGGAAGTATCACAAGCCTATATTTGTGAAGAAAGCCTTGAAGATTATTTCAAACGTGTAACAGGGGGTGAGGGGATTGCTTAAACTTGTAAAATGTGAGTTTTGGAAGCTGAAACGGAAAGGGCTGTTTAAAATTGCTCTTTTTACCTCTGTCCTGTTCCCGGTTTTTTACGCTATGCTTTTGTCTGACGGAGATTTTGCAGATTTTGCGAGCGTTGCCCGTGAAGAAAGCGGCTTTTTGCTTCTGATTCCCATACTGGTAATGATAGCTGCCAACCTGTTTTTTGAAGAACATGATAACGATACCTTAAAAAATCTTGTTTGTGTTCCTGTCTTAAAAAGCCGCTTGGTTATGGCAAAAGTTATTGTCCTTGTGCTTTTTTCTGCTGTTTATGAACTTGCGGGATTCTGTATCAGTGTCTTGCTTGCCATTACACAGGGCATTTCTTTAAATGGATTAGGGTTGCAGTTGTTCCTTACACTCTGCACAGGAATTTTATTATGGGCGGCAGCTTTGCCATGTATTATTTTAGTGGTCTGGTGTAATAAGTCCTATATTATTTCTGTCATAATCGCCTTTTTTTACACCCTGCTTGGATATGCGCTACATCTTAGCGATGCAATTATGATGAAACCATTAGGGCTTAACATCAGCACATTTATTCCTGTCCCTATTATCTTTAGATGGCTGTATCAGTTTAAGGTGCCGGAAGGAAAAATTATGACAGAATTTTATAATCGGTTAAGTCCGTATTTTATATCAACGCCCGTAATTTTTTTGATATTAGTTGCGGAAGCCGTTGTCTGTATTGCATTGGTTACAAGAGTTTATCAAAAACAGGAAGTATAGGAGGTTTTATATGTTATCCATTGTCTTAACTGAATTTCAAAAGATAAAACGGTATCATATTCTGCTGATTGGTATTATCGGAATGACGCTTTCTCCCGTTCTTGGGGTAATTACACAGAATGTTGCGATTGAGGAAGCCAAAAACCCTAATTTCAACATTAGCGCATTAGTAGACAGTACGATTTGGAACAATGCAACTATATTCATGCCTATTATTTTTACCTTGATTGGCGGTTATCTGATAAACAGAGAATATACCGATGATACACTGAAAAATATTTTAACTGTTCCCGTTTCATTTTCTAAGTTATTGACCGGGAAATTGGCAGCTATCGGTCTGTTATCCCTTGTATTGGGAATATACAGCTTCGTTATTACAATTATTGTTGGCATTTGTGCTGGATTGCCCGGCGTGAGTATTTCTGCCTTGATAAGCGGTTTGCTTTATATGGCTGGTATATCTATTTGTATTTATATTGCTGTTCTTCCGATTATTTCTTTTTGCGGAAGAATACCGGGGTTTTTCATGGGAGGTTCGATTATTGCATTTGTGTTAGGATATTGCAGCATGTTCTTTAAAAGCGGTCTGCTTAGAAATATTTATCCATTTTTAGCCGCTTTCACGGTGATTGGTTTTGATACCACATCATATATAAATTCAACAAGCAATGCTAATGTTCCTTTAGGGCTTGTTTCACTTGGAATCATGCTGTTGATTTCTGTATTTATCATTACGATTTCTAAAACACCGGGAAATTCTAAAACGAAACATAAAAAAAGCAATATTTCTTTGCGTCCTGCACAACGTGAACGCTTAAAAATGAATGGACGCTAATAGCAAGAAAGGAGTTTTTCAAATGAAAGAAAAAATTTTAAGTACGATTGCACTTATTACTGCCTTTGTACCATTGACAGCACCCTTTATATGGAAGCCGGATTCTCCTGCCGCAACAGCTATTATCATAGGGTATTGTATTTTCGCTGCGGTTAGCTTTATATATGCCCTTTTCCTTTTTGCAAAAATAAAACTCAGGGATATTAACACCAAAATTGCGCTTGGTGTTAATGCGGTTTATGTTGTAGGAATTTTGGTTACAGTAATTATTCCTCGCCTGTTAAACAGATAAATTATGGAAAGGTTGATGATATGTGTCATAAAAAAATTTTTTCTCTTGTGCTTGTTTGTACTTTCACAATAGGTTTGTCCCTTACAGGATGTTCAAAAGATGAAATTCTGGATCAGTACAATAATGTTATACAATTAGCCGGAAATGCAACTCTGACAGGGGATTTATCTCTTAAAGGGAAACGGACGTATGGTGACGATCATTACACTGGAACTTATGCAGCAGACTATAAGGATTTTTCCAAAACAGAATATCTCTTTGGTGGGACTTCCATTGAGCGCGAAAATGGTAAGGACATCTCTGTTTCCTGCAACTTGGAAATTACCGAGGGAACAGCACAAGTATTTTGGATTTTTGGAAGTGATGATCCAGTAATTTTACTTGAAGTAAGCGACAGCTATTCAGAAACATTAACATTGCCGGAGGGTGGAAACTATTTCGGTATTACAGGAGATAACTTTACAGGTCATTTAGAAATGAATATAGAATAATAATCTGCCGCACGACGGCAAAAGAAAAAAAGCCGTCGTACAGCAGAGGTTTTCATGCGCCTATTCTTACACGGCGGCTTTTGAGAGATCAAAGCCGCCGTTTCTTTTATCCTCTAAAGTAATACGCGGTTTTTGTTAAAGCGGCGGCTAAAGGAGGTAGCCGCCATGAAGCGCAAAACGTATCGACAAAATCTGACGGTCATTGACACATTAAAAAATCCCGTCCACCGCCGGGGAAAATTACGCCCATATTACTGTTCACCTTTCTTTTTGGATATGTCTACACAGTACCTACTATTAGCCAAAATAGAACATATTATAGGAGCTTTGTAAAAAAAGAAAATAAATACCTACTGAATGTATCTTGACAAAATCTGCTTCACTTGTTATGATGGGTTACATACCAAACGAATGATAGTAGAAAGGAGGATTGGTGTGGCACGAAATAAATATCCAGAAGTAACCGTTGAGAAGATATTGGAAGTATCACAGCGATTATTCTTGGAAAAAGGGTACGACAATACAACTATACAGGATATTGTAAATGAGCTTGGTGGACTGACTAAGGGAGCGATTTATCATCATTTCAAATCGAAAGAGGAAATTATCGACGCATTAGGGGAAAAACTCTTTTTTGATAATAACCCGTTTGTTACCGTTCAGAAGCAGAAGAACTTGAATGGTTTACAGAAAATGCGAGAAGTTATTAAGCTAAACCATGTCGATATTGATAGGACAGAGCTTGGCAAACAAAGTATTCCCCTTTTGAAAAACCCCCGTTTGTTAGCAGAACTGGCTGACACAAATAGAAAATTGATTGCCCCTCTTTGGTTACAGCTTATTCAAGAGGGGATAGAGGACGGTTCTATCCAGACCGAGTATGCAAAAGAACTATCCGAACTTTTGCCCTTACTTACAAACTTTTGGTTAATTCCCTCTGTCTATCCCGCTACACCGGAAGAACTGATTTCAAAGTTTGCATTTATCAAATACCTGTTGGATAGTATGAACTTGCCGATTATTGATGATGAAATTTTCGGTATGGCACAGAATTACTTTGAACGCTTAAACGTAGGCGAGTAAATAAAATTGCCTTGAGAAAGGCAGTTTTATTTTCAAATCTTACATTCATTCGTAAGGTATTATTTTTAAGCATATACATACCGTCTTAATGTATGAAAGGAGAATACTATGTCAAACTTAGACCAAAAAATCGAAAATGCTACAAACAAAATTGAAGTTGTTGCAAATGAAGCATGGAAAAAGCGTTCATTCCGCATTGTATCTAAATCGGTATCTGCTGCGGCAGAAATCGGACTGATGATAGGTGCTGCACATTTATCTGAAAAGGGCTATAAATCAACAGCTACTTGTCTGTTTGTTTTGGGTGCGACAGGGCTTGTTTGTGATTTGATATTCAACAGAAAATAGGAGGACACCGCTATATGATACAATACTTAAAACAATACAAATTTCTGCTTTTCCTTACCGTATTATTTACTGCTATCAGTTCTCTATCCTATGTGTTTATCGCTATCTTGTTGCAACAGGTTATGGACATTGTAGATATGGGCGATATGGACGGCTTCATCAGAATACTACTCTTTTCTTTAGCCTACTTTGCGCTTATGGGAGTATTTATGTACCTACAATCTTTGTTCAGCAAAAAATTTGTCTGCAAAATTATGAAAGCTGTCCGTTCTAAAACCTTTATAGGAATTGAGAAACACACGATTGAGGATTACTCCAAAAACAATACCGCAGATTACTTATCTGCAATTACGAATGATGTAAAAATGATTGAGGACAATTTTTTACTTCCTCTCCTACAAGTCATTCAATACACGATTATTTTCATAGCTTCCCTTGCTGTAATGATTTACTTCGACATTATCGTTACGGTATGCGTAATTATTGCAATCGCCATTATGCTTATCGTCCCCAGTCTGTTCGGAGGACTGCTCTCTAAACGGCAGGACAAATATTCTGATATGCTATCCTCTTTTACAAATCATGTAAAAGACCTGTTATCCGGCTTTGAAATTATCAAGTCGTACCGAATGAAAAAATATGTCCTTTTACGATTTGAAACAAGTAATGAGGACACGATAAAAGCAAAATATTCAGTTGACAAAGCGATTGCTGCAAATGAAGCGGTTTCTATGGTTCTTGCGCTTCTTGTTCAAGTTGTTGTTGTTTTTCTTTCAGCATATTTCATTATTATCGGACGTATCAGCGCAGGAGCCTTATTAGGCATGGTACAGGTTAGCAGTAATCTTGCAAATCCGCTTTTAATCATTTTTAGTAATATTCCTAAAATCAAGAGTATAAAGCCGATTGCACAGAAGTTAAATGAATTTTCAGATTACCGGAAGCAAGACACAGATACAAAAAAACCCCCTACTTTCAATGAGATGATTTGTGTGGAGGATTTGCATTTTTCCTATGATAAAGAAAATGAAGTCATAAACGGTATTTCATTAGCCATTAAAAAAGGGAAAAAATATGCCTTTGTTGGTAAAAGTGGTTGCGGAAAATCTACGCTTATCAAACTGATTGCCGGATATTATTCTGATTTCAAAGGTGATGTTCTGTATGATGAAGATAATCTTTCCATTGTGGATATTGATAAAATAACTGCCTTGTCGTCTGTCATTCATCAGAACGTCTATATGTTTGACGAAAGCATTTTAGACAATATTTGCTTACACGAAGATTACAGCAAAGAAGAATTACAATCTGCACTGTCTGATAGTGGCTTATTGCATTTCATTGAGCAAGTACCAAACGGACTTGAATATCATGTTGGGGAAAACGGTAATAACCTTTCCGGCGGGCAAAAACAACGAATTGCGGTAGCAAGGGCTTTAATTCGTAAAAAGCCGCTGTTAATTTTAGACGAGGGTACGTCTGCTATTGATATGCAAACTGCGTATGATATTGAAAGCAGATTGTTAGCAATATCTGATTTAACGCTACTCACTATTACTCACAATATGAGCAAAGATATTCTTGAACTCTATGATGAAATTATCTTTATGGCAGACGGAAAAATCATTGAGCATGGCACCTTTGAAACACTTATTGCAAAAAACGCAGCATTTTATAATTTCTACCAACTGAAAAAATAGGAATTTTATTTAAGGGATTTCTTGCTATTCCTCTTTGTTAAATTCTTAAAATAGAATTTAATATATTGAAAAAGAATTTATCTGCCGCACGACGGCAAAAGAAAAAAAGCCGTCGTACAGCAGAGGTTTTCATGCGCCTATTCTTACACGGCGGCTTTTGAGAGATCAAAGCCGCCGTTTCTTTTATCCTCTAAAGTAATACGCGGTTTTTGTTAAAGCGGCGGCTAAAGGAGGTAGCCGCCATGAAGCACAGAGCGTATCGACAAAATCTGACGGTCATTGACACATTAAAAAAAGCCCGTCCACCGCCGGGGAAAATTACGCCCATAAGTATGAACTGTCTAATCATTATAATACGGTTTTCAATGCTATTTTGCCTGTTCACATTTTTTGTGGATGGGCTTTTTTTGCGCTTTTCATTTTTCTAAAAAAGCCATTAGGAAAACGCAACAAAACACCTTCTTCCATACGGATAGTGTGCGAAAGGGGACGGAAGGACAAGCCCTTTGTCCTTTACACCACGAAGGAAGGAGGTGAACTCTATGGAGCTATCTTCTTCTGAAATGAAAACAATCCAACATCAGTATGACACGCTTGCAAAAAAAGTCCTCAAAGGCGAAGCAAGAAGCTGTTACCGGGAGCTATCTAAACGTGCCGCCCATGAAGTGATTTTTTCAGAAATGAGCGAAGCGGAACTTGCACAGCTTTATACGCTGGACGAATACGAGAGCGATTATTACCGTTTTGAAGTGTCCGGCTATGATGTGCTTGTAAAAAATGAGCTGCTTGGCGAAGCCCTGCAAGCCCTGCCCGAAAAGAAGCGTGACATTATCCTTTTGTCCTACTTCTTGGAAATGAGCGACGAGGAAATAGGCGGGCTGCTGAATGTTGTACGCAGTACGATTTTCCGGCACAGGAAAACCGCGCTTGAAAAAATCAAACTGTATATGGAGGGAAAAACAGATGAACAGAAATAATAAATCCTCTGCCCTGTTGCCGTTCCCTGTTATTGCAGCGGCGGCGGGCGGTGATACGGAAGCCATGTGTGCGGTCTTGAAGCATTACGAGGGCTACATAGCGGCACTTTGCACCCGGACGCTGAAAGACGACGCGGGCAACACTTATTCCTACGTTGATGAGGAAATGAAGAACAGGCTGCAAGTACGGCTGATTACCCGCACACTTGCCTTTAACATAGGCTAAACACAGGCTATCCCCTGCGGGGCGCGTCCCCCTTTCCGTGTTCCCGCTATGGGTTGCTTGTCGTTTCACCGGGGCATACCGCCAGCGCGGTATGCTTCCGTGAGCCGATAAGCTCTTGAATTTTGTACTTTGACAAAGAAAGCGGCGCAAGATAACGGCGGCGCAGCATAGGGCAGATCGGGTACGTCCCTTTTGCGCCGAGCTATACGGCGGGTGCGCCATGACACTATCCCGGAGAGGTTTTCTTTTCTTCACCGGGACAGTCGAGCGACCAACACCGCGCCGGGGAGCAAGTTTAGCAGCTTGCGGGCGACGACAGCGCAGAATATACAATGATACTCCCTTACCGCCACAGTCCGAGCGTTAAAAGCGTCGCAGGCAATGGGTAGGGCTGCATGAGAACCATGCAGGGGTGAAACTCCCGTGAGGTTGAGCTACCAACCGTCCGATTAAAGCCTTTGTTTTCTTGAATAGTGGACTTGCTGCTATTCATAGACTGTATTATATGTTTGCGAAAGAAAGGGGGATTTTCTTTGACGCAAAACCAAACGCCCGTTACCACAACGGAGCATAAAATAGGAAAAGTTACTTACCTTGTATGTTCGTCCGCAAGTGAACGCGCAACGGACACACTGGATAAAAAGATAAAGAAGCTCATTCGCAAAGACATGGAGCTGAACCCCGCAAACGCCCGGAAATAGGGCGTTTCTTCACATTTTATACATGACACAGGCAGCGGTATGTGGTATAATATAGACAGTACAAATACCATGCTTGTCTGTCGTCGGAAAGGAGGACAAAATGTTACAGACAGACAAGATTACCGCTTTATATTGCAGATTGAGCCAGGAAGATATGCAAGCCGGGGAAAGCGAAAGCATACAGAACCAAAAACTGATTTTACAAAAGTATGCTGACGAACACCACTTTTTCAACACACGCTTTTTTGTAGACGACGGATTTTCCGGCGTGAGCTTTGAGCGTGAGGGGCTTCAAGCCATGCTGCATGAGGTTGAAGCCGGGAACGTGGCGACCGTCATAACAAAAGACCTTTCCCGTCTGGGACGTAATTATCTGAAAACCGGCGAACTGATAGAGATTGTTTTCCCCGAATACGAAGTGCGCTACATTGCCATTAACGACGGTGTAGACACAGCGAGGGAAGATAACGAGTTTACCCCTCTGCGGAACTGGTTCAACGAGTTTTACGCCCGCGACACCTCAAAGAAAATCCGGGCTGTCAAACAGGCAAAGGCACAGAAAGGCGAGCGCGTCAACGGCGAAGCTCCTTACGGCTACCTTATCGACCCGGATAACCGCAATCATCTGATACCCGACCCGGAAACGGCACACGTCGTAAAACAGATTTTTGCAATGTATGTACGGGGCGACCGTATGTGTGAAATCCAGAACTGGCTGCGGGACAATGAGATATTGACCGTCGGGGAACTGCGCTACCGCAGGACAGGGAGCAAACGCCACCCCCGCCCACAGCTCAACGCATGGTACAACTGGCCGGATAAGACGCTGTACGACATTCTGACAAGGAAAGAGTATTTAGGGCATACCATAACCGGGAAAACCTACAAGGTATCTTATAAGTCGAAAAAGACGAAAAAGAACCCGGAGGAAAAAAGGTATTTCTTCCCCAACACTCACGAACCTTTGATTGATGAAGAAACCTTTGAACTTGCACAGAAGCGGATTGCCACCCGGCAACGCCCGACAAAGGTTGATGAAATTGACCTGTTTTCCGGGCTGCTCTTTTGTGGGGACTGCGGCTACAAAATGTATGCAGTACGCGGAGCCGGGACGCTTGAACGGAAACACGCCTACACTTGCGGCAACTACCGCAACCGGGCAAGAAATGATATGCTCTGCACTACGCATTATATCCGCAAAAGCGTATTGAAAGAACTTGTCCTTGCAGACTTGCAGCGAGTAACGTCTTATGTGAAAGAGCATGAACAGGAGTTTATCGAAACCGCCAACGAGTGCAGCGCAAAGGCAGTACAAAAGACGCTGACGCAGCAGCGGAAAGAGCTTGACAAGGCGCAGAGCCGGATTAGCGAGCTGAATATCTTATTCCGCAAGCTCTACGAGGACAACGCTTTAGGGAAACTTTCAGATGAACAATTTGCTTTTCTGACTTCCGGCTATGATGAAGAAAAAAAGACGCTGACCCGGAGGATTGCGGAGCTGTCACAGGAAATCGACAACGCCACCGAGCGCAGCGCGGACGTGAAAAGGTTTGTCGCACTGGTACGCAGATACACAGCGATTGAAGAACTGACCTACGAAAACGTCCATGAATTTATTGACCGTATTCTTATTCACGAACTGGATAAGGAAACGAACACCCGCAAAATCGAAATCTTTTATAGCTTTGTCGGCAGAGTTGATACAGGCGACAAGCCTACTGAAAGTATCTCCTATTTCAGACAGATAGGAGCCGACGTAAAGAGTTATGCTATCTAACATACATCAAAAAGAGGTAAGATAACGCCCTCTGCAAAAAAGGTTACGTTATCTTACCTCAACAAAATTTGCTCCGGAATAACCGTCGTCTATGTAAACGCTGTCTTTGATACAATTTGATTTTTCCTTAAACCCCATGATTTTTTACCGATACTCCATGATTTTTCCTATACCCCGTGATTTTTCCCCATACTCCACGATTTTTCCTATACTCCGTGATTTTTCCCATAAAAAATCAAAAGCTTTGGAAATATCCTGGCATCCGTGGTATAATTGCTTCATTGAACACTTAAGGAGGCACACGGAATGGACGTATACCATGATAACAATATATGGGGGAAAGGCTCGCCTGAAACCAAGCTGACAGCCCTCCCTGTCAATCACTCTTTTCTTTGGGGAGAACAGGAAATACTTATCCCAGCAGTCTATGTAGGCAAAGCAGGCGCCGCCCTCGATGTATGCGCAAAAATCCCGATAGAAGATATGGCGGCATTTCTGAAAAAATGGGATTATGAGCGGCGGATGTCCCTAAAAACCCCAGAAGAATTTGAGCAGATAGATGCGGACAACCCCGGAAGCAGGGAATTTGCCGTAGAAATATGCCTTGATGGTACGCCACTGGTGCGCCGCATGAGCAGCAGCCTGAGATGGTATCCGGAAAATATAATTCAGATGGGGAATGCCAATCCAGCCAGCGAGGACGGATTTGAAAATAATAAATCTGCCGAGGAATGGATGGGGACTTATGGCTGCGACAAGGGATGCTGCTGGTATTTTGAGCGGCTTTCCTATAATTGGGACGGAGAACCGATACTGTCCCCTCAGAAAATATCACTTGCTTTCCGGGCAAACTTAATCTCCATCACTGCGGGGCATTTTTCCTCTGACGTTTCCTGTGATGGCAAAACGGTAAAGACAGCCCATCCCATAACCGGTCAGGAATACACCCTGACACTGCATAGTTGCGAACAGATCAGGAACAGCTTCGCAGAAATTGGAGCGAAAGGTGTGGTTTACCCAGAATACTGCCAGATACTCTCTTACAGCATTGCACCAGAAATAGACCGCAGCCTTTTTTGCATCCGCGACTGCGCAGAAGGCGACCAC
>ERZ808049.669-NODE-669-length-13895-cov-2.982993_pt1 | contig 13895 bp, 11 predicted proteins | sample MGYA00380198_ERZ808049 | MGnify/ENA primary metagenome ERZ808049 (study PRJEB31490, sample SAMN06133414) | mouse gut metagenome | isolation source: Z2_2 | host: mice | place: China: Chengdu | collected 2015-05 ...
ACTGCGGATCTACGCATATCGGGCAGCTGCAGGCGTTTGTGAAAGAGAAAAAACTGGACGTAGGGTTTGCCTATGACGGTGATGCAGACCGCTGTATCGCAGTCGATGAGAACGGCAATGTTGTAGATGGAGATCTGATCCTCTATGTCTGTGGTAAATATCTGATGGAAGAAGGCCGGCTGGCGGGCAATACGATTGTGACTACAATCATGTCCAATTTAGGTTTGTACAAAGCGTGTGATAAGATTGGGATGAAGTATGAACAGACTGCGGTAGGCGATAAATATGTCTATGAAAATATGCTTCAGAATGGATTTATTCTTGGAGGAGAGCAGTCTGGACACATCATATTCAGCAAACATGCGAGAACCGGCGATGGCATCCTGACCTCTTTGATGGTTATGGAAGTAATTATAGAGAAGAAGCAGTCTCTTGCCAAGCTTTGTGAAGAAGTGAAGATTTATCCGCAGCTTCTGAAAAATGTCCGTGTTACAGATAAGAAAACAGCAAGAGAAAATGCGGCGGTGCAGGCAGCAGTGGAAGAGACGGCGAAGGAGCTTGGACAGGATGGAAGGATTCTGGTCCGTGAGAGCGGTACAGAGCCTGTCATCCGCGTTATGGTAGAAGCAGCCACAGATGAAATCTGCGAAGAACATGTGAATCGTGTCATTTCGGTCATTGAAGAGCAGGGTTTGACGGCGTAAGGTTGGACAGTTTGTCGGATTTGAGAGCAAAAACACGATAAAAATGGGCATTGTTACGATTTTTCCAGAATAGTCAGAGAATTTTTTGACCTTTTGATGAATATGAGTTATAATATCCCTTGTAGCAAGAAACAGACATAGAAAAATATCGGTTTTTTGATATTTTTAGGAGGGAATGAGTCTATGGCAACTAAGAGAATAGCAAAAAAGGCTGCGGCAAAAATAGCAGCAACAAAGAATGTAAAGGCAGCTGAAGTTAAGACAGCAGAAGTAAAGCCGGAAAAGGTTGAGATAAAGAAAGAAGTAAAAGAAGCGCCGAAGGCAATTGCAACAAAGAAGGATACAACAAAGGCAATTGAGACAAAGGCGGCAGTTCTCGTAGAGAAACCGGAAGTTAAGGCAGAAGAGAAAGCAGCAGTGAAGAAGGAAGTGGCAGCTAAGAAGCCGGCAGCGAAAAAGACAGCAGCAAAGAAGGCGGAAGTGAAGACAGAGATGTTCCTGCAGTTCGCCGGAAAAGAATATACAGAGGCTGAAATTTTCCAGAAAATAAAAGAAGTCTGGACAAAGGGGCTTAAGAATAAAGTGGGCGATATGAAGACGGTTCAGATTTATCTGAAACCGGAAGAATCCGCAGCTTACTATGTAGTCAATGGAGATACAACAGGTAAGGTGGATTTGTAATTATATCAAATGCGGGATGCCTCCCGTCTCTGCAGGTGGTGGAAAAAATTTTAAGCAAATAAAGACCGGTATTTCTTGGCGGAATATCCGGTCTCTTTTTTAAATAGGCTGCAAAAGTAATTATAATGATACAACTCTTGTAGTATCCATCTCCCGTTGAATCTATAAGAGGTGGCAAATTATAATAACAATCCTGCGAGGTAATGAGATGAGGGTATTTTTGGAATTAAGAGACGACCGTTCAGAAAAAGTGCGATATGATTACGCCGATTATCCTATATACATAAGACAGGGGCTGCTTTCTTCTTATCCTAATTATGCCGCCCCTGTGCATTGGCATGATGACATCGAATTGATTTATGTCCTGTCGGGTGAAATGCAGTACAATATAAATGGCGAAATTATTGTATTAAATAAAAACGAAGGCGTCTTTGTAAATGCACGGCAGCTTCATTTTGGATTTTCGGAAAAACGGAAGGAATGCGGTTTTATTTGTATCCTTTTACATCCGATTATGTTATGTGCAACCCCGGCTTATGAACGAGGATTTGTTCTTCCGATGATCCACAATAGAAATGCCGCATTTGTTAAATTAAATATGAATATTGCATATCAAAGCGAGATTCTTAAAGATGTCAAAGATATGTATTTGATTAAGGATGAGGAATCTGCACCGCTAAAGGTACAGAAACTTTTTTTGAGCATTTGGATACAGCTTTACGAAAATATCGCACATGAAAATCAACCTGAAAAACAAAATACGGATCTCTCTATTCTAAAAAGCATAATCGGGTTTATTCAGCAAAACTATACTGTAAAAATCACACTTGCTGATATTGCCGCTTCAGGAGCAGTCGGTCAAAGCAAGTGCTGTAAGCTGTTTGCAAGATATATCGGATTAACTCCGAATATATATTTGACACAGTACAGGCTTGATAAAAGTACGGTACTTCTAAAAAACACAGATATGACGATAACGGAGATTGCTCATGCTGTCGGCTTCAGCGGCAGCAGCTACTACGCCGAAGCATTCCGCAAGTGGAGTGGTAAAAGTCCGTCGGAATATAGAAGGAACATTTAAAAGGGGGTTCAGTATTTAAGTATATTATTGATACTTCCTAGATTGCATGATACCTGTTGCGCAGACCGTAGTTGAGATGGGTTCTGTCTTTGGATTTTTTGTTGTACCAGGGCTATATACGGTAAAGATACGGATAAAGGAGGTTTGGTTTATGGCAACCTATATGTTGTTTATTTTGGGGTTGATTTTGATTTGCTTAGGTGGAGACCGTTTGGTCGATACGGCGGTCGTCATAGCGGACAAGCTGGGAATTCCAAAGCTTGTGGTCGGTGCAACGATTGTCAGTCTGGGTACAACGCTGCCGGAGATTCTGGTTTCAACGACAGCCGCCCTCGATGGCGCAGCAGCCATCTCAGCCGGGAATGCGTTTGGCTCAATTATCTGTAATACAGCGTTGATTGCCGGACTGACACAGACCATCCGGCCTGTCAATCGGATTCAGAGTTCCTCAGTTAGGTGGCGGGCCAACTTTTTCTTTTCCATGCTGACGGCTGTGGAGGTCTGCGGCTTTACATTGATGAGTTTCCCTCATTGGATGGGGATTGGCCTGTTGGCTGCATTCGCTGTTTATGTCTGGCTGAACATCAGGCTTTCTGCTTTGGAGAGTGAAGAGGAAGGACAGAAGGACGGGGATGAGGTGAATATGCCGAAGCAGTTCATCATGCTGTTTGTGTGTGCAGTGATGCTGTATATCGGGGCGAACCTCCTTGTAGATAATGGTATTTTGATTGCCGGGATGCTGGGCGTACCGGAACGTATCATTGCTGTAACATTTATCGCACTTGGGACATCCCTGCCAGAATTGGTGACCTCTGTTGTTTCTTTGATTAAAGGCTTCGGCGACGTGGGACTGGGTAATATTATCGGTGCAAATCTTTTGAATATACTGCTGGTAATCGGTATCCCCGCAGCTATTTCCTCAATCCCGCTGGAACGCAGTACTGTTGCCATTGATATCCCGTTGGCGGCAGTGGTTATGGCGATTCTGATAATCCCATCGCTTGTGCGCAAAAAAGTATCCAGGGTGCAGGGAGCGTGTCTGCTTGCAATTTATGCGGCGTACTGCGTGCTGTCGTTTTGAAAGGAACAAAAAAGTAATATAAAATTTGATAGAGAAGGGGCTGTGAAAAAGCCCCTTCTCTGCGTCTTACTTCTACCAGGTGCGTCCGCCCAGCTTCTTAAATTCTCCGACAGTAGCCACATGGGAATTCATACCGCCGTCGACCGTCATAATCTGCCCGGTCACAAATTCGCTTTCATCTGATGCAAGGTATAAGCACATGTTGGCGATATCATCAGGCTTTCCGTAACGTGTCACACAGATATTGTTCAGGAAAATATCTTTCAAAGCCTGCGGTACATGAGCGTCATTCTGCGGTGTAACAATCAGGCCCGGACGGACACAGTTGCACCGGATTCCTTTCTTTCCATACTGCAGCGCCACACTCTTTGTAAGCATATCAACACCGGCTTTTGCACTGGCGTATGCAGTTGCTCCAAGGTCTCCGCCGCAGGATGCCATGGAACCGATATTGACGATGGAACCGCCGCCTTCCATAATATACGGAAGCAGGGTTTTGATCATAAAGAAGGTTCCTCTGAGGTCTGTCTGGAAAATAGCATCCCACATCTCCAGGCTCACTTCATCTACTCTTCCGTCCGGAAGACCTACATTGGATGCGTTGTTGATCAGGATATCAATTTTTCCGTATTTCTCAACAGTATCCTTGAATAATGCTTCGATGCTCTCCGGTTTTGTCAAATCCAAAAACAGATAGGTTGCTTCCCCACCGGCCTCACGGATTTCTTTTACAACCTCCTCGCCTTTTTCACGACGTCTTCCACACACAATTACGCTTGCGCCCTCTGCGCCAAACAGCTTTGCGGTTCCTAATCCGATTCCGCTTGTCGATCCAGTTACGATTGCTACCTTTCCTTTTATTCTGTCCATGTCTTATTTCTCCTTTTCCTTTTTCTTTGAGAATCGTGTATTCTATCGGTCGTTCTTGACGCCGGAAATGATTCCATATAATTCCGTCAGAAATCAGTACACTTATATTCTCGCTGTTGTTTTTAGTGTAATTTAATTTGTGTGAAGTGTCAAGAGTCGGAATAAGAATGGTTTTATCTCGCAAAATCAGAAAAGTGAAGAAAAAGTCAGGGCTGCCGGAATGACAGCCCTGACTTTGGAATCCATTGTAACTATTCCGTCTGTGCAGCACGTCTCTGCTTCAGTTCTTCAACAATCTCAGCATATCGCTTATTTGTCAGATCAAAGAACAGCATTGGTACAATTGCAATTAAGAACAGAACAGTCGGAACAAGGGTCAGTGTTCCATGGAAGATATTCAGTGTGGACACGGCCTGCTGCTGGTTCGGCACATAGTTGGACAGTGTCAGAATCAGACCGCTGATACCGCCGCCGATGGCGATGCATACTTTGGAAGAAAATGTCTGGCTGGAACTGATGATGCCTTCATTACGCTGTCCTGTTTTCCATTCCACATATTCTATCGTACTGGAAATCATTGTGGAGGCGAGGATGGATAATGAACCCAGCGGAATCGGTGCGATGGCATTGAAGGCCAGAACCAGAGTCAGGTTCTTGTATCCGTAGAGGAAATAAATAAAATATAATACAGCTCCTGCAAGGCAGAATGCGATAAATAGATTCCGTTTATCGAATTTCCGCATCAACACCGGTGTCAGCATCATACCTATCACCATACCCGGAATTGCTACAAGGGAAAGAATCGGTACGAGCGACATGCTTCCTAAGTTGTTTACAGCGTAATAGATGGACATACCACTCCGGATATAGTTCGCCGTATTAATCAGGATGAATGCTGCAAGTGTCAGAAGCAGCGGCTTATTTTTCACAATTACCATCATTGTGGAAGAGAGGCTGAACTTCTGTTTCTGTGCAGGTGCAATGTGTTCGCGGATGAAGAAGAAACCAACCAGGTACAGGGCGGCTCCGGCACATCCAAAGATGAGGGCTGCATTACGGTATCCTGCGGCCATGCCGTTTTTGCTGAATGCGGTGATGATTGGAACAGCAATAACGGATACGAGCAGTGAGGACAGCGTGGTGCTGAGTCTGGATGTTGCAAAAATACTTCCGCGCTGGTTTGTATCGGAAGACATTGCGGACGGAAGCGTCCATTAAGGTACATCCACACCTGTAAACGCCATGCTCATCAGGATATATGTAACTGCCGCATAGGCAACTTTTGCACTGCCGGAAAGATTCGGCGTGGAAAAGTTCAGGGTCAAAAAGATGACGATCGGCAGAGACATAAATAGCAGCCATGGACGGTAGCGTCCCCAGCGGGTTCTGGTCCTGTCGGCAATTGCTCCCATCATCGGATCGTTGATGGCATCCCAGATTCTGGAAGCAAGGACAATCAGCCCGGCCGCGGAGGCGGCTATACCGAATACATCTGTAAAAAATACCATTGTATAACCGCTCCAGAAACCATAAATCAGATTTTGTCCGAAACCGGCAACAGCATGTCCGAAGACTTCTTTTTTTGAAGCATTGCCGGAAGTTGTAACAGTCGTGTTTGTTTTCATATGTCAATCCTCCTGATTCTTTTGTATATCCTCATCCCAACAGTTCAGTTTAGGACGTTGCACTTGCTGCAAAGATGGGCTGGATTCATGTAACGGTTCAGGTTGTAGGCTGAACTGTTACTCTTCTTCTCTCTGTTTTCTGGTTAGAAGTATAAGAGATTTCGGGAAAAAAGACATTAACCGATTCGGGAGAAATCTGATTTGGACAGTGTCACATTTCGACCTTTGTGCAGCTATGCATATAATCAGACTGTTTGGCGGACTACCTCTTTATTTTCGGAAGCATTCTGCCTCCGATATTCGTTGGGGGTCATACCGGAATTTTTTTCAAACAACCGGTAAAAGAATGATTTATTTTCAAAACCCAGTTCGGTAATGATATCAGCAATGCTCATATCAGTCTCACAAAGCAGTTTTTCTGCGCGTTTTAAAGAAATGTGCTGGTTGTATTTTGAAATCGTCCACCCAGTCTGGCGTTTCAGCAGGCGGTTGAGATAATCTGCACAATAATTAAATTGTTCTGTAAGTTCCTTCCGTGTTGCCTGTCCGTTGCGGGACCAGAGGTAGGCCTGCAGTTCTTCGGATGTATTGAGACGTTCCTGTTCATGGAAGGAGACTGTCTGCCTCTCACAGGAATACATATCTTTGTTAAATAAAATCCCAATCAGACGATAAAACAGACCTTCGGATACCAGTTCACAGCCGATTTGATTTTGTACGATTTCAGTAATCAGCTGTTCTGCCAGGGAGCGGGTCAGTGAGACGGAATCCTCGGAGCATGGATTGTAAATAAAATAATCAGCTTCTGATTTATCCGAAGGGGAATTTGCTTTACGCGGCATATCCGAAATAAGATATTGTCTGCGCAGGTTATCAAAAAAGGTCCTGCTGATGCAGAAAAAGATAATCGTGCAGTCGTGCTGCAAGAAGGTCACGTCATCGTGGAAAATCCCCGGTTCCAGCATCAGGCACTGGTTTTCGTGATAAGAACAAGTCTGGCCGTTCATGGTATGTGTATATTCTCCGCGGTAGATATAGATGAATTCATAGTAATTATGCTGATGGGAAGCGCTGGATTCCGTAAAAGGCCGGAAGTCGTTATTAAAGATTGCCACACTACGGTTTGTCTGACTGAGAGAGTAGCTGTGTAATGTAGAAGGCAGCGTGACGTCCCATAGATTTACACAGAAAGGAACCTGAAGCATCCGCATATTCGGTTTTTCATTGTCGGTCAACAGGTTACATACATTCTTCAAATGTGCCTCATAGTCCCAGCGTGAGAATTGTGAAAATTCTTTTTGTGCCACTTCATTTTTGCGGGATTGTTGTAAAAACTGAACTGCTTCCATAAATAATCGACTCCTTTTCATGCAGTATACCATGTCCGCTAAGCTCGTGAGATACCTCGCTAAGCTGCCAGGTATATATTCTCACTAGGCTCGATAATACCTCGCCAAGTGTTCATATTATACCATAAAAATAAGGAAGTCTGCCATATACAAACGAAGTGATGTCGGAATTTGTTACCGGCTTTTGGTGAATCATTCGGTTTGTGATAATGAAAAAAAGAAAATGGATCCGTATAATCATGATAAATAAATTCTCTCTTGTTTTTCATTTTCTAAGGAGGAGGTTGTGGCTATGTCCAGTTTTTATTGAAGTTACAGTAGACATTTTACAGGAATCACATTGTTTTGAGGTACTGTTCCGTATTGCGCTTGCATCGGCATGCGGTGCGGTTCTTGGAGTGGAACGTGCAAAATGTAATCAGGCGGCCGGGATGCGCACGTATATGGTTGTGTGTATCGGTGCGGCGATTGTGATGCTGACAAGTGAATATATGTTGTGGGAATTCCAAAGCGGCGATCCTGCCCGATTAGGGGCGCAGGTAATCAGCGGAATTGGTTTCCTTGGAGCAGGGAGCATCATTACAGAAAACAGGATGAAGATACGGGGGCTGACAACTGCCGCCGGATTGTGGACGTCTGCCTGTATCGGTCTGGCAATCGGAATCGGATTCTATGCAGGCGGTATTTTTGGGACACTTGCCGTATATCTGACAACATCCAAGCTGCGCACCGTTGCCAGCCATTTCTCAAATGGGGGAAGCTGGTTTGGGATATATGTGGAAGTCAAGAAAGTGGAGCAGCTTTCGCATATCTATAAAATGATTCGGGATGCGGGCGGTTTTATCGGGGATACAGAAGTTAATGACAGTCATAAAGACGGGACGTGCAGCGCAATTGTTTCTGCAAAAATGCCAGGAAGATATAATCCCGATGAATTACTGGAACTTTTGAGAGCGCAGAGATTTGTAAAAGAAGTAAAATATATTAGTTTTGTTTAATGATACTATTTAGCGTAGAAAAGAGAGGGAAAAATGATGAAACAGGCAGATTCAGTATCGCAGTTATATGACATGTTTGCGTCAGTGAATGCAGAAGGGCAGGAAAAGGAGAAAATCTGGGATCTTACATGGCTGGAGGATTTTCGGGATTTTAACCGGAATAAAGAACCGGGACATAATTTGGCGTTTCCGTATCCGGAGGCAGGTATGCTCCGGAGGAAAGAGGTGTCCCCATATGTGCAGTCATTGAATGGAGAATGGAAGTTCTTTTATACAATGGCAGACCGGATTCCGAAAATGGCAGAACAGCCGGATTTTGATGTGAGTACATGGGATGACATCCGGGTACCGGGAGTCTGGGAGCTGCAGGGATATGGAAAACCGGTTTATCTGGGGGCATCGTATCCGGAACCGGTCGATGTGGACCCGGAAAGAATCCCCCATATTCATCAGAATATGAATGATGTGGGGATTTATAAACGGGAGTTCGATATCCCCAAGGAATGGGAAGACAGAAGGATTTTCGTACATTTCGGAGCGGCAAAGTCTGCATTGCAGGTATTTGTAAATGGAAAAGAAGCAGGACGTTCCAAGGGATCTATGAACCCGGCAGAATTTTGTATCAATGATTATGTGAAATGCGGAAAAAATCAAATTACGGCGGTAGTTTACAGATTCAGTGATGCAACCTATTTGGAAAATCAGGATATGTGGGCATTCAGCGGAATCTACAGAGACGTATATCTGTATGCAGAAGCGCAGATATATCCGAGGGATTTTTATTTGGAGAGTCGCTTGGATCAGGAGTTAAAGTCTGCAGAATACAAATTGCAGGTAACTGTGGTAAATCATAGGAAAGAAGCAGGAACGTGCAAAGTATCGGCATGGCTGGAAAGAGAAGGAGAATGCTACGAAATTGGGAATGAAGAGGCAGTGATATCTCCTTTAGGAGTCGTTCAGGTGGATATGGGAGGTACATTTTCAAATCCAAGGCTCTGGTCAGCGGAAACACCGAACCTGTATCGCTTAATGCTGATGACAGAAACAGACGGACAGAGGGAATACCGAAGCTGTAATCATGGATTCCGAAGAGTGGAGATACAGGGGAATGTGATGCTGCTAAATGGACGGCCAATCAAACTGAAAGGTGTGAACCGGCATGACTATGATCCGGATTATGGCTGGGCGGTCCCGAAGGAACGGTATCTTCAGGATATCCTGTTGTTCAAACAAAATAATATCAATGCAGTACGGACAAGCCACTATCCGAACCATCCGTATTTGTATGAGCTGTGTGATGAATATGGAATTTATGTGATGGATGAGAATGATTTAGAGACCCATGGAGTGAGGGACCATATTCCGCAAGATAGGGAAGATTTGTTCGGTGCATGTCAGGACAGGATGGAACGTATGATTTTACGTGACCGCAGCCATCCCAGTGTGATTATCTGGTCCACGGGAAATGAGGCGGCAGGGGGGGCAGTCATGGCATCTTTGTATGATTTGGCGAAGAGGATGGATTCAAGCCGACCCGTGCACTATGAGGGAGACTATAGAACCTGCTGCTCCGATTTTTCATCACGGATGTATTTTTCACCTTCTGCGCTGGAGAAAATGGCGCTGAATCAGGAAGTGACGCCAGAGGATGTCGATATGGAGGCTGAGAAAATACCGCCGCAGTTTTATCCATTTATGCAGAAGCGCTTTACACACCGCGTAGAGGATATCGCAGGACGTCCGATTATTCTCTGTGAATATGCCCACTGTCTGGAGAACAGTCTGGGGAATTTCCAGGAATATCTGGATGTATTCGGAAAATATCAGAACCTGACAGGTATTTTTATTTGGGATTTTGTGGATCAGGCAATCCGCGTGCAAGAAGAAGGAAGGACAAAGCTTCTCTATGGCGGCGACTTCGGGGAGGGGCAGACAAGCGGGTATTTCTGCGCTAACGGCATCGTGGCATGCGACCGCACTCCCCACCCGGCTTTGGCACAGGTAAGGGCATCCTACCAAAATATACATTTTGCAATGGAAGACGAGAAGGAAGGAAAGATTCAAATTCAGAACGATTTCTATTTTACGGAGCTCAATGAGTATGAACTTACTTGGAAGATGGAATGCAATGGGGGTCTGGTATCTGCGGGACAGTACGGAATCATAGATCTGCTTCCGCAGGAGTCAATGGTTGTAACCCTGCCTTATGAGTGGAAGAAGCTTCCGGAAGGGGAATGCGTACTGACAGTTGCCTTCAGATTGAAAGAGGACGCTTGCTGGGCAGAGAAAGGTTATGAGATTGCAAGGGCACAGTTTATTGTAAAGGAACAGGCGGAAAAGACAGGCGGCAGGAGTTTTGGTTGGACACAAAATGCGGATATTAGTTATCCTGCTATCTTACGAAAATCAGAGAAGGAACTGTGCATAGGGACAGGGCAGTTAGAGGCAGTATTCCACACAAACAGTGGTTTTCTGACTGGCCTCAGAATCCGGCAGATACCGGTGCTGCGTGCGCCGATAGCGCCTGTATTCTATCGCGCATTGATAGATAACGATATGGGGATCATGAACTTTGCCCCGGCGCTGGCGAAAGCCGGACATGCTGGAAAACGCTGGAAAAACCTTCATCAGCAGATGAAACTGATTTGTTTTACTGTAGACGAAATCAATACGGAAAACGGGCAGGAGATGCAGGTTTCGACAGAATACCAACACGATTTGTTTGAAGAAAATCTCCAGATATGTTATATATTTAAAGAGGATAATAGTATTCGTGTCCGGATGAGAGGAAAATTTACAGAACGGCCGTACCGAATGGGCTTCACTCTTCCGTTGGATGAAGAATGGCAGAAATTCGCATGGTATGGAAGAGGACCGGAGGAGACCTATTGCGACCGGAAAGGCGGGGCCATGATTGGACTCTGGGAGGCTCCGCTTAGTGAAATGTCACATGACTATATGCATCCTCAGGAGAATGGAAATCATACAGACACCCGTTGGTTGGAATTGAAAGGTCCTGCAAGGCTGCGCTTCACAGATGAAACAGGGAACGGCATGGATTTCAGTGTACATCCGTATACGATGGACATGCTGGATAAGGCGATGCATATCCATGAACTTCCGGTTTCCGGAGCAGCCGATCTGCAGCTGGATGGATTCCAGTGCGGGGTCGGGGGTGATTCACCGGGATTCTCATTTCTGAAGCCGGGATATCGTATGGAAACGCATCAGGAATATATAGAAGAATTTACAATTAAAGTTTTTTAAAGGAGTAGATATCTATTATGGAACAGAATATAGTACATATACAGGGAATGCCGGTGAATTTCCGGGATTTGGGCGGAATCCGTACAATGGACGGAAAACAAGTGGCTTATGGGAGAATTCTGCGGTCAGGAGATCTGTCAGGATTATCAGAAGAGGCTGCAGAAGTGTTGGAGCAGCAGTATCATCTAAGACATATCTTAGACTTGCGGACAGAGGAAGAACGAAATGCATTTCCTGATTTAGAAGTACCCGGGGCAGAATATCACGTGCTGGATCTATTTGGAAAAGGGGGACGGTTGGGAGGCAGTCTGAAAGACGGCGTCGGAAGCAGGGAACAGATGGAAATGCTGCAGGACATAGAACAGGTGCATCTCTATATGGAGCGTCTGTATCGATCCTATATTACCACTGCGACTGTACGGACGGCACTAAAGCGGCTGATAGATATCTTTCTGGAAACAGAGTCGGGGGCTGTCTTGTTCCATTGCTTTGCAGGGAAGGACAGGACCGGGATTTCTGCAGCAGTTCTCCTTACCGTTCTTGGGGCATCCAAAGAGGATATTATGGAAGATTATCTGGCGACAAATGAATTGAGGAAAGAGGCAAACCGGATGATGCTTGCCGGTCTGAGAAAACAGATGGAAGCAAAAGGAGAATCGGATTTTCAGAATAAAGAGAAGGCGGTAGCCGCAGCGCTTAATGTGGATCAGAGATATCTGCTGGCCAGCTACGAAACTGCGGAAGAAACCTACGGTTCCTTTGAGAATTATATCCGCGAGGGAATCGGTCTGAGTGAGGAAGACTGCAGAAAATTACGGAAGTTGTATCTTGCATAACAGAAGATGTAATGGAGACGGAAGGGGCTGCTGCAAAAGTAGATGAATACTCTGCTTTTGCAGCAGCCCCTTTCGGGCATCCGAGCATGCATAATGTTTCATATAATAATATGAATTTTCCCACATTAATGTTATACTATGCTTATACACGGATGCCTACGGATTAATCGCATGCAGGCATGCGTTGTATGACCTTTTGACCTTGGTATCTGATTACAAATCATGAAAGCAGGTGAGCATATGTACGAACAGGAAGTTGAAAAGTTACAGAAAATGATTGACGCAAGCAGCAGAATCGTCTTTTTCGGCGGAGCAGGGGTGTCCACTGAGAGCAATATCCCGGATTTCAGAAGCGCTGACGGGCTGTATCACCAATCCTACAAGTATTCTCCGGAACAGGTCGTAAGCCATAGCTTCTTTATGCAGCATACAGAAGCCTTTTATGAATTTTATAAAGATAAGATGATGATACTGGATGCGAAACCGAATCCGGCGCACTTAAAGCTGGCGGAACTGGAAGCGGCGGGGAAGCTGGCCGCAGTTGTCACGCAGAATATCGATGGGCTTCATCAGGCGGCGGGAAGCAAAAATGTCTATGAGCTGCACGGAAGTATTATGCGGAATTACTGCATGGACTGTGGGGAATTTTATGATGCAGAATATGTGAAGCAGTCTGACGGGATTCCCCGCTGTAAGAAGTGCGGCGGCGTGATTAAGCCCGATGTAGTGCTCTATGAAGAGGGATTAGACAGTGCCACGATCCAAGGGGCGGTTCAGGCAATCAGTGCGGCAGATATGCTGATCATCGGCGGAACATCGTTAGTCGTTTATCCGGCGGCAGGTTTTATTGATTATTTCCATGGGAAATATCTGGTGCTGATCAATAAATCGCAGACAGGACGTGCGGTACGCACCAGTCTGAGTATTAATGCACCGATAGGAAAAATTTTAGCGAAGGTAGAAGCGAATCCTGTTTGAATGGATTAGGGGGGCAATGGCCCCTAATCCCGGTAAAGCTTCATTCCCATCCATCCCTGGATATGCCGGAACATCTCATCATCCGGCTCGATTACAATACAAGTCAGCTTTTGGTCAATCGGCATCATCAGCGAATAGGTTCTTGCGTTTGCATTCCCGGAAGAGAAATCATAAGTCTTTTCTGGCTTATAAGAGTTCAGCCTCGGCGATCCAAAAGGCGCCATGATCTCAGCCTGTCGGATATCGAAAGAAAGCTGGCGTTTTCTTTTAGACTGGCTGTAAATGGCATCCACATCCATATCATGGTTAAGGATTACATATTCATACTCTACATTCAGACGCGGAAAAACAAAATAAATAGCGAGTACACCCAGTATCACAGCGGCAAAAAAGGCGAGGAATCCAATTAGCGGCATTCCGAAAAC
>ERZ808049.679-NODE-679-length-13765-cov-10.053770_pt1 | contig 13765 bp, 5 predicted proteins | sample MGYA00380198_ERZ808049 | MGnify/ENA primary metagenome ERZ808049 (study PRJEB31490, sample SAMN06133414) | mouse gut metagenome | isolation source: Z2_2 | host: mice | place: China: Chengdu | collected 2015-05 ...
GTGATTGTGCATGAAAGTCCTTGTTGCTTATCAATTGCTACATTAACCGATGGCGGTACTTCATTGGTGCGAATAAATAACTGGCTTCCCTGGCCGACAACGCCAATATTATGACCATGGATATCATTGACTTCATAACCAAACATTAATGGTTGCCCATCCGCTCTTAACGCTTTTATAAACCAGGGCTTGCGCTGATCGGTATCAAAATTAACCAGTACAACCGCGCCGCGATAAGGGGCGGCAATTTTCCGGTTGCCACGTAATTCTGCTTCGCTATCGCTTTGCGACACATCCAGCATCAGGTGATTTTCCCGATAAGGTGTCATTCCGTCGTATACCACCACTCCATTACGGTTTGTTGTGCGATATTTTTGCCCATTGACATAAGCATCTTTAATTCCTGGCGCATTCATCACAGCAAACGTTTCGGAAAGACGGTTCGCCAGATTAACGCCACCCGACCAGGCGACAATGCCCCCTGAAACACTGGCTCCAGCCTGTCGATAAGTACTCGACTGACTATAACTGCCATTCACTGTCGCAACCGGCGCGTTCCAGGTCAAATTCGCCCCAGCTGTCGTTTCATTTCCCTGATGCTGATAACTCAGGTTGACCCCATAGTTAAACTGATCCCGGCTTCCAACGGTTCCTGATAATCCCGTATTATTTGAGGCAAACCCCTGATCATCAAACGTCGTTGAGTTAGACATATATATTTGCCGACGAGGCGTCGTAACGTCATCACCCCAATCAAAGGGAATCGATATAAAAATATTAAAACGTTTCTCTTCATGATGATTCTCGTCATAAGCCTGGCTTGCCGCGAGGGTATAGCTTATCCGTCGCAGGTTGTTGGAATAACTCAACTGATAATCCTTACTGCTGCCGCTACGCCCCCAGTAATCTCGCCATAACGTACTTAAGGACACAGAACCCCAGCCTTCTGGCAATGACTGGCTCATATTGGCAGAAAAGCTATTTTTACGGCCAAAATCGTTCTGGTAATAATCGGCAATGTCATAGACATCGTTTTCATCACGGCGATAATTATCTTTATTGTTTGCCCAAACGTGATCGTTAAATGTCCGGTAATCACGCGACGAATAACGCCAGGCCGCCAGACCAAAACGCGTCGACGTTTGGCTCACAAATTTGTTGTAGGCAATTTGATAACTTTGCCCGTCAAACACATCGCCGTTGTCTTGTTTACTATGCGACTTCGTGGCATCGACGGAAATGGCACCAATGCGTGTATTCCAGCCAGTCCCCAAAGTGAACGCGTAATAATTATTCGCGACCATCGAGCCACCATACAGCGTCAATAAGTTATTAAAACCATACTGATAACCCGCCTGGACAAAATCACTTTGTTTGCTCGCCCCTTCAATATGGCTACGACCCGCCGCAAAATCATATTTCGACACGCCGGGTTGCAGCATATTTGGCACCGCTGCATAAGGCACCAGATAGGTGGTTACCGAACCGTCCGCCTCTTTCACGCTGACATCAAGATCTGCTCCACCACCGGCCAACTGCAAATCTGTAATCGCAAACGGGCCAGGAGGAACCTCTTTCTGATAAACCACAAAACCATTCTGTTCAATAGTTACCAGCGCGTTACTCTGAGCAATCCCCTGCACCCGTGGCGTAAAATTTTGTTTCGAGTTAGGCAACATCTGCATATCACGAAACAACCGCACACCTCTGAAGCGAACAGAATCAAAAATATCGCTTGATGTGTACATATCACCCACGCGAAGCGTGCCGAGAAGTTGGGCAAATCCACGTTCCAGATACAGGGTATTGCTTTTCCACACCCCTGGATTGTTATTTGTTTTACTGAAACTGGCATCAGAATGCAGTTGCCACCCCAGTAAATTTAACCCGCTGTTAAAACGTACATATGTACTCTTGTTATTACCCGACGCTTTATAGTCGCTGTAATACTGACTCAGATAATAAGAGGTATAAAACGCATTAACACCCCGCTCCCAGTTTTCCGGTGGAACATAGCCACTTTCCAGTTCTTCCACCCAGGCCTGCGGGACACTGAAATCGAGACGAAAAACCCCGATATCCCAGGTATAGCTCCCACCCTGAACAAGTTGCTCAAATGTTAAACATTGCTTACCGCTGGCGAAGTTATCGCTATTAATGCCTAACCGCTTGATAACTTCTCTTGATAAACATGTTTCTTGCGGGTTGTCTTTAACAATAATCTCATATTTCCCGCGCCATTGCTTATTGACATAAATATCGATGTCATACTGCCCCGGTAAGGGTTGATTATCATCAAGACGAATATTTGCAACCTGCTGGTCTTTCATTCCACCTATCATAAAATGGGTATCAAAGGTTTCTTCAGCTGCATAAGCTTCAATGCCGAGCAATAACGCTACGATTGCTGATGCAAGTGGGGTCATTCTCAACATAGGCAGCTCCTGCAATTAAATTTTGTCACTAATATAGTTGCCATGGTCATCGATAATGGTCAGATGCCAGTTATTTGCATTATTACTTTTGACATTAACACTCTGACTTTCTAAGGGGGCAATCATAATAGTTTCATAATTGACTTTGACATTATTAGCTTTGACATCCGAAATCGTCACCCAATTAGCTGAGTCATTTTTTATCACCAAACCATTGCCACTGCGATTTACCAGCAATTTTTTAAATGTCGCTTTATTTACCGGAGCAATACCCGCTGGCCGGTAAAACAACTTAATTCTGTTTTGCATCGCAAACTTCAGTGCATTCTTACCTTCTTGCTCTGGACTATTTGGTGGAATATCCAGAACATTCAGATAAAAAATGCTTTCTTTATTAGTGGGCAGTTTATTCGGCATAATTTTGATTTTTACTTGCTGCCCGGAATTTGCCCCTATTTTTGCCACTGGTGGCGTTAACATGAAAGGAACCTGAATTTTTTCTGGTGGTAATGACGTATCGCCATCATCAATCCACGCCTGCAGCAGCGAAGAACGGTTTCCCTGGTTCATCAACTGCACCATCACTTCTTTATTTTCTGCCGGGTAAATAATGCGCGTCCCGTAGATAACAATTCCGGCATGTGCAGGAAGGACCATAGAAAAAATGAGTAAAGATAATAATCCTTTCATTTTAATGCCTCTTAAATTAAAAGGCCGCCATGGGATAGCGGCCATGTTTATTACCTGGAGAAACTTACAATTTTATTTATTAATCCTGCGCCACACGCATAACCAGAGAAGATAACACATCACCTGATTGCACTGAGTTATCTGTCAGTTTCAGGTATTTTGCTTTAAACGGAATAGCATATTGACCTTCCGCTGTTTTATAACTCTCAATGTTAAAAGGTGCAGAAACATCCAGGACATCGCTGTTATCACCTAAATAGAGATAGTAACCCACGGTATCGTTGCTACTGGCTATCGCCTTATCGTTACCGGTTATTTTATCGTTGGTAATCAACGAGAGTTTTACACCAGCAACTTCTTTCGGGCAGCTAATTTTTAACATGCTGCTGGTTACACCGACTGCATCATCATAGGTAGAATATTTAGCTTTACCTTCAAAGACACTGGTTGGTACAGTCGGCATATTAATACTTACTGAATCACCACCCGCTTCGAATTTACACGGAGATTCTGCAATATTCCCCTTAATAGTTAATGTTCCGGTATCAACGTCTGCAGCAAATACTCCAGCGCTCATAAAAAAAGAAGAAAAGACAGCGGCAGCAATAATTGAACGTTTCATAATATGTTCCTTAATAAAATTTATTTTTGGTTGTTAAGAGTCTGTATCTCTTGGAAACAAATTTCTCACATCAAAAAAGTTGCCGCAATGTAAACACATTGCTTTATTGATTTAAAACAAATTAACCATTGCAATATAAATACAACAAATATTTAAGAGTATTAACTATTTATCGCATCTATCAATTAATGTAGATTTATGTAAATGGTATTGTTGATATCAATAAAAAAGCCGAAATCATTTATATAAATGATTTCGGCTTTCTAAATGCAATTAAAATCAGGTTGCCAAATTAATCGTAGCGATTTAACACGATTCGACGTTTGCTATCGCTACCTGCAACAACCACTTCTGTCGTTACACCTTTGACGGGCGAAGAAAACAGATGACGGGTGTCAACATTATACGTTAACTGACCACAATGCTGTTGAGGTTGACCATTAACCATAGCCATACTGCATGTTGGGGGACTGATCCTGCCATTAATCGCTAATGTGGCAGTCTCTGAAGAGAATGCGGGAGAAGCCAATCCATAGGCAAGAAAAATAATTCCTGACAGCCAATACTTATTCATTGAACGTTATCCCTGTAGTAAAGGTTATGCCTGGATAGAATGAGTGCATAACAAACTATAGCTGTACATCCACTACACAGCCACGAAGGATGATAATGAAGCATTGCCTGTATGATCAATCGACTTTGTAGAGTTTCGGACGAAGGTCCGCAGAATATTCGCAGTATTAAATAAGTGTTCATTAATGCGGCAAAAACTAATACACCGCATCAATGTAACATCTCTGCGGTGTATGAAGAATAACCAGAATGGTTAATAGGCGTTAGACCGCGCGGAAGGAAATCTCGCCTGGAATGACTTCACCCTGCCAGTAGAGCTGAGCTGCAACGCGGTCAGCCAGCTGGCGGTAGATAGCGGTAAATTCGCTCTCCGGACGGCTGATAACCGTTGGCGTGCCTTTATCGAGATCCTCACGTAAGGAGATGTGTAACGGCATCTGCCCCAGCAGCTGTGTATGGTATTTTTCAGCCAGTTTCTCTGCACCACCGGTACCGAAAATCGGTTCATGGTGACCACAGTTACTGCAAATATGCACACTCATGTTCTCGACAATACCGAGCACCGGAACCTCGACTTTCTCGAACATCACAATGCCTTTTTTCGCATCGATCAGCGCGATGTCCTGCGGGGTGGTGACCACGACTGCACCGGTTACTGGAATGTTTTGCGCCAGCGTCAATTGAATGTCACCGGTGCCTGGCGGCATATCAAGCACCAGATAGTCGAGATCCGGCCACAAGGTTTCCTGCAACATCTGCATTAACGCCTTGCTCGCCATCGGTCCACGCCACACCATCGCATTGTCGTCAGTGACCAGATAACCAATTGAATTGGTTGCCAGGCCATGAGACATAATCGGTGCCATATGGGTACCGTCCGGCGAAGTTGGACGCTGATTTTCTGCGCCCAACATTGTTGGGATTGATGGGCCGTAGATATCGGCGTCCAGAATGCCGACTTTCGCCCCTTCTGCCGCCAGCGCCAGTGCCAGGTTTACCGCCGTGGACGATTTACCCACGCCGCCTTTACCGGAACTCACCGCGATAATGTTCTTCACACCGTTAATTCCCGGCTGATTCTTCACGCGTTTCAGAGTGGCTATGTTATGCGACAGTTTCCAGTCGATAGCTTTCGCCCCGGTGATGCGCAGCAGTTCGGCGCTACATTGCTCTTTTAACTCTTCGAACGCGCTATGCCAGACAAACGGCATAACCAGTTCCACATGCAACGTGTCGTCCATCCAGGCGACATGGTGCAACGCTTTCAGCGTGGTGAGGTTATGCTTCAGGGTTGGGTGCTGAAAATTGGCCAGTGTCCCGGCGACCATTGCGCGCAAGGCTTCTGGTGATTTGGCCTGGGATTGTTCGTTCATCCCGACTCCTTTTTTGTATAGATAAACCATCAGCTGATAGTTTACCTGAAGAATATAGAGAAGTACTTACTTAACATTTTCCCATTTGGTACTATCTAACCCCTTTTCACTATTAAGAAGTAATGCCTACTATGACTCAAGTCGCGAAGAAAATTCTGGTGACGTGCGCACTGCCGTACGCTAACGGCTCAATCCACCTCGGCCATATGCTGGAGCACATCCAGGCTGATGTCTGGGTCCGTTACCAGCGAATGCGCGGCCACGAGGTCAACTTCATCTGCGCCGACGATGCCCACGGTACACCGATCATGCTGAAAGCTCAGCAGCTTGGTATCACCCCGGAGCAGATGATTGGCGAAATGAGTCAGGAGCATCAGACTGATTTCGCAGGCTTTAACATCAGCTATGACAACTATCACTCGACGCACAGCGAAGAGAACCGCCAGTTGTCAGAACTTATCTACTCTCGCCTGAAAGAGAACGGTTTTATTAAAAACCGCACCATCTCTCAGCTGTACGATCCGGAAAAAGGCATGTTCCTGCCGGACCGTTTTGTGAAAGGCACCTGCCCGAAATGTAAATCCCCGGATCAATACGGCGATAACTGCGAAGTCTGCGGCGCGACCTACAGCCCGACTGAATTGATCGAGCCGAAATCGGTGGTTTCTGGCGCTACGCCGGTAATGCGTGATTCTGAACACTTCTTCTTTGATCTGCCCTCTTTCAGCGAAATGTTGCAGGCATGGACCCGCAGCGGTGCGTTGCAGGAGCAGGTGGCAAATAAAATGCAGGAGTGGTTTGAATCTGGCCTGCAACAGTGGGATATCTCCCGCGACGCCCCTTACTTCGGTTTTGAAATTCCGAACGCGCCGGGCAAATATTTCTACGTCTGGCTGGACGCACCGATTGGCTACATGGGTTCTTTCAAGAATCTGTGCGACAAGCGCGGCGACAGCGTAAGCTTCGATGAATACTGGAAGAAAGACTCCACCGCCGAGCTGTACCACTTCATCGGTAAAGATATCGTTTACTTCCACAGCCTGTTCTGGCCTGCCATGCTGGAAGGCAGCAACTTCCGCAAGCCGACCAACCTGTTTGTTCATGGCTATGTGACGGTGAACGGCGCGAAGATGTCCAAGTCTCGCGGCACCTTTATTAAAGCCAGCACCTGGCTGAATCATTTTGACGCTGACAGCCTGCGTTACTACTACACTGCGAAACTCTCTTCGCGCATTGATGATATCGATCTCAACCTGGAAGATTTCGTTCAGCGCGTGAATGCCGATATCGTTAACAAAGTGGTTAACCTGGCCTCTCGTAATGCGGGCTTTATCAACAAGCGTTTTGACGGCGTGCTGGCAAGCGAACTGGCTGACCCGCAGTTGTACAAAACCTTCACTGATGCCGCTGAAGTGATTGGTGAAGCGTGGGAAAGCCGTGAATTTGGTAAAGCTGTGCGCGAAATCATGGCGCTGGCTGATCTGGCTAACCGCTATGTCGATGAACAGGCTCCGTGGGTAGTCGCAAAACAGGAAGGTCGCGATGCTGACCTGCTGGCGATTTGCTCAATGGGCATCAACCTGTTCCGCGTGCTGATGACTTACCTGAAGCCGGTACTGCCGAAACTGACCGAGCGCGCAGAAGCATTCCTCAATACAGAACTGACCTGGGATGGTATCCAGCAACCGCTGCTGGGCCACAAAGTGAATCCGTTCAAAGCGCTGTATAACCGCATCGATATGAAGCAGGTTGAAGCACTGGTGGAAGCGTCTAAAGAAGAAGTGAAAGCAGCTGCCGCGCCAGTTACTGGCCCACTGGCAGATGATCCGATTCAGGAAACCATCACCTTTGACGACTTCGCCAAAGTTGACCTGCGCGTGGCGCTGATCGAAAACGCAGAGTTTGTTGAAGGTTCTGACAAACTGCTGCGCCTGACGCTGGATCTCGGCGGTGAAAAACGCAATGTCTTCTCCGGTATTCGTTCTGCTTACCCGGATCCGCAGGCACTGATTGGTCGTCACACCATTATGGTGGCTAACCTGGCACCACGTAAAATGCGCTTTGGAATCTCCGAAGGCATGGTGATGGCTGCCGGTCCAGGCGGGAAAGATATCTTCCTGCTAAGCCCGGATGCTGGTGCTAAACCGGGTCATCAGGTGAAATAATCCCCCTTCAAGGCGCTGCATCGACAGCGCCTTTTCTTTATAAATTCCTAAAGTTGTTTTCTTGCGATTTTGTCTCTCTCTAACCCGCATAAATACTGGTAGCATCTGCATTCAACTGGATAAAATTACAGGGATGCAGAATGAGACACTTTATCTATCAGGACGAAAAATCACATAAATTCTGGGCGGTGGAGCAACAGGGAAACGAGTTGCATATCAGTTGGGGAAAAGTTGGCACCAAAGGGCAAAGTCAGATAAAAAGTTTTTCAGATGCTGCGGCAGCGGAAAAAGCGGAACTTAAGCTGATTGCGGAGAAGGTGAAGAAGGGGTATGTGGAGCAAGCGAAGGATAATTCTTTGCAACCTTCCCAAACGGTAACGGGCTCTCTCAAGGTAGCGGACTTATCCACCATTATTCAGGAACAACCCTCTTTCGTAGCAGAAACCCGTGCGCCTGACAAAAATACAGATGCTGTTTTACCGTGGCTGGCGAAAGATATTGCTGTCGTTTTTCCGCCCGAAGTTGTACACACCACGTTAAGTCATCGCCGCTTTCCCGGAGTTCCTGTTCAGCAAGCAGACAAATTGACCCAATTACGTCGCTTAGCCTGTAGTGTGTCGCAACGGGATAATAAAACAGCCACATTTGACTTCAGCGCCTGTTCTTTAGAATGGCAAAACACCGTCGCCCAGGCGATCAGTCAGATCGACGGCCTGAAAACAACACAGTTACCATCACCAGTAATGGCTGTACTCACGGCACTTGAAATGAAATGCACAAGATATAAAGTGCGTGAGGATGTTATGGATCAGATCGTCCAGGAAGGCGGTCTGGAATATGCTACTGATGTAATAATACACCTTCAACAGATTGATATTGAATGGGATTATGCGAATAATGTCATTATTATTCTGCCGTCTGGCATTGCACCTAGCTACTTGGAGCAATATTCCAGATTTGAATTACGCCTACGTAAACATTTATCACTGACGGAAGAGTCTCTCTGGCAAAAATGTGCACAAAAACTTATTGCCGCAATTCCACATATTCCAGAATGGCGGCAACCATTAATTGCTTTGTTATTACCCGAAAAACCAGAAATTGCACATGAAATTGCCCAGCGTCTACTGGGGCAAAAAAAATTACCCTCGCTTGAGTGGTTAAAAATAGTGGCGACTGATGAGCACATTCTTGCCTCATTAGAAAAATATCACGAACCATATGCCATTTTTGATGATTACTATTGTGGTGCGATATGGTCAGCCACCGTATTACAGGAGCAAGGTGTTGCAGCCCTGCCCCGATTTGCTCCCTATGCCGCAAGTGACTACTGCGCCGATGTGTTGCGTCATATCAATCATCCGTTCGCATTGACACTGCTTATACGTGTAGCCGGGCAAACTAAACGCTGTCACGATCGGATGACGAAAGCCATTGCTGCGTTCCCACATGCAGCAATGGCGGCACTGACGGAACTTCTTGGGCAAAAAGAAGAGAACAGTTGGCGCATTATGCTAATGACAATGCTTATCTCACAACCAGCACTGGCAGAACAGGTCATTCCCTGGCTCTCGACACCCGCAGTTGCCGTACTGAAATCATGCCAGCAACAACTGACACAGCCCTCAAACCATGCCAGCGCCGATCTACTGCCAGCCGTAGTAGTCTCCCCTCCCTGGCTTTCGAAAAAGAAAAAATCGCCGATTCCGGTGCTGGATTTAGCGCCATTAGGCATTGAGCCAATCTGTTATCTGACAGAAGAAATCAGTAATCAACTTTTGGCGAAATATATCTGGTATTCAAAACACATCACGGTTAGCCATGAAGAAAGTACTACCAACCTGTTGGCAAGGATGGGTTTTCAACGACGGATCGCTGGTACATATATTAAAGCTCCCGAAGCGGTAGTTGAGGCATGGCTAAATGAAGATTATTCAACCTTACTAAGTGAATTTAAGGTGTTTCATTCACCTACCGGGCATTATTGGCAGTTGGGGATTTTGACAACATTGCCGCTGGAGAAAGCAGTAAAAGCATGGAATGCCCTTACCCTATCTCCACATACCGATACCGAATACTCCATGTTACATTTTGGACTCAAAGGGTTACCTGGGTTAGTAAACTCACTTGCACGCTATCCACAAGAAGCCTTGCCCATCACGAATTACTTCGCAGCGAGTGAGCTGGCTCCTGCCGTCGCCCGTGCCTTCAACAAACTGAAAACGCTACGCGAAAACGCCCGTAGCTGGCTGTTGAAATACCCGGAACATGCCCTTACCGGCCTGCTGCCTGCGGCGCTCGGCAAAGCCGGTGAAGCACAGGATAACGCCCGCGCTGCCTTGCGTATGCTTACCGAAAACGGTCATCAGCCATTACTGCAAGAAATCGCCCGACGTTATAACCAGCCGGAAGTAACCGATGCGGTGAACGCTCTGCTTGCGCTCGATCCCTTAGATAATCACCCGACAAAAATCCCCACTCTTCCAGCCTTTTATCAGCCATCGCTCTGGACGCGCCCGGTATTAAAAGCAAACGCCCAATCACTGCCAGATAGCGCCCTCCTCCACCTCGGTGAAATGCTCCGCTTCCCTCAGGAAGAGGCTCTGTATCCGGGATTATTGCAGGTGAAAGACGTCTGTTCCGCCGACTCACTGGCGGGATTTGCCTGGGATCTGTTTACCGCCTGGCAGACCGCTGGCGCGCCGTCGAAAGAGAGTTGGGCGTTCACTGCGTTAGGCGTTCTCGGTAACGATGACACCGCCCGCAAACTGACGCCATTAATACGCGCCTGGCCTGGTGAATCCCAGCATAAACGCGCCACCGTTGGGTTGGATATTCTCGCTGCTATCGGTAGTGATATCGCCCTTATGCAGCTTAACGGCATCGCCCAGAAACTGAAATTCAAAGCATTACAGGAGCGGGCAAAAGAAAAAATTGCCGACATTGCCGAGAGCCGCGAACTCACGGTGGCGGAGCTTGAAGATCGGTTAGCACCGGATCTCGGTCTGGATGATAACGGTTCGCTGCTGCTGGATTTTGGCCCACGGCAGTTCACCGTCAGCTTTGATGAAACCTTAAAACCGTTTGTGCGTGATGTTTCCGGCAGCCGCCTGAAAGACCTGCCCAAACCGAACAAAAGCGATGATGAAACGCGGGCGAACGATGCGGTTAACCGCTACAAATTGCTGAAAAAAGATGCGCGTACCATCGCCGCCCAGCAGGTAGCAAGGCTGGAATCCGCCATGTGCCTGCGCCGCCGCTGGTCGCTGGAAAACTTCCAGCTCTTCCTGGTTGAGCATCCGCTGGTTCGTCACTTAACCCGCCGTCTGATTTGGGGCGTTTATAGCGCCGAAAACCAGCTACTGGCTTGCTTTCGCGTAGCAGAAGATAACAGCTCCAGCACCGCTGACGATGATCTTTTCACCCTGCCGGAAGGCGATATCTCTATCGGCACTCCTCACGTTCTGGAAATATCACCAACGGATGCTGCCGCCTTTGGTCAGCTTTTTGCCGACTACGAACTGCTACCACCGTTCCGCCAGCTCGACCGTAACAGCTACGCCCTGACAGAAGCCGAGCGCAATGCCAGTGAACTGACCCGCTGGGCAGGCAGAAAATGCCCGAGTGGTCGGGTCATGGGGCTGGCGAATAAAGGCTGGATAAAGGGCGAACCACAGGATGGAGGCTGGATCGGATGGATGATCAAACCTTTGGGTCGCTGGTCGTTAATCATGGAAATCGACGAAGGTTTTGCGGTGGGTATGTCACCAGCCGAACTTAGCGCTGAGCAGCTCTTAAGCAAGCTGTGGTTATGGGAAGGCAAAGCGGAAAGCTATGGCTGGGGGAGTAATTCAACACAGGAAGCGCAGTTCTCCGTACTCGATGCCATCACCGCCAGCGAGCTAATTAACGATATTGAAGCCCTGTTTGAATAAGGAAAGAGCATGGACAAGGAATTACCGTGGCTGGCGGATAACGCCCAACTGGAACTGAAATATAAAAAAGGCAAAACACCACTCAGTCATCGCAAATGGCCGGGCGAACCGGTGCCTGTTATCACTGAAAGCATCATTCAGACATTGGGTGATGAATTGCTACAAAAAGCTGAGAAGAAAAAAAACATTGTCTGGCGTTATGAGAATTTTTCACTGGAGTGGCAGTCCGCCATCACGCAGGCCATCAACTTGATCGGCGAACACAAACCCTCAATCCCGGCCCGGACAATGGCGGCGCTAGCCTGTATCGCGCAAAATGACAGCCAACAGTTGCTCGACGAAATCGTCCAACAAGAGGGGCTGGAATATGCGACTGAGGTGGTGATTGCACGCCAGTTTATTGCGCGGTGTTATGAGAGTGATCCTCTGGTAGTGACATTGCAGTATCAGGACGAGGATTATGGCTATGGTTATCGCTCAGAAACCTATAACGAATTCGATCTCCGACTGCGTAAGCATCTCTCTCTGGCAGAGGAAAGCTGCTGGCAGCGTTGCGCCGACAAACTCATTGCCGCACTACCAGGAATAACCAAAGTTCGCCGCCCTTTTATTGCGCTGATCCTCCCGGAAAAACCAGAAATAGCCAATGAGTTGGTAGGCCTTGAATGCCCGCGAACTCATTTTCATTCTAAGGAGTGGTTAAAAGTTGTTGCTAATGACCCCACAGCGGTGAGAAAACTCGAACACTACTGGAGCCAGGATATATTTAGCGATCGAGAAGCCAGCTACATGTCGCATGAAAACCACTTCGGCTACGCGGCCTGCGCCGCCCTTTTGCGCGAACAAGGACTGGCAGCCATTCCGCGCCTCGCGATGTATGCCCATAAAGAAGATTGCGGCAGTCTGCTGGTACAAATTAACCATCCGCAAGTCATCCGCACCTTGCTACTGGTGGCTGATAAAAACAAACCCAGCCTGCAACGTGTAGCTAAATACCATAAAAACTTCCCCCATGCGACACTCGCCGCACTGGCAGAACTGCTGGCGTTAAAAGAACCACCAGCCCGCCCAGGTAATCCAATCATCGAAGACAAAAAGCTGCCTGCACAGCAAAAAGCACGCGATGAATACTGGCGTACGCTGTTACAAACGCTGATGGCATCGCAGCCACAACTGGCAGAAGAGGTGATGCAGTGGTTAAGTACTCAACCCCAGTCAGTGCTGAAGAGTTATTTATCGGCACCGCCCAAACCGGTTATTGATGGCACCGATAACAGCAATCTGCCAGAAATCCTCGTTTCACCACCGTGGCGTAGTAAGAAAAAAATGACAGCTCCACGTCTTGATTTGGCACCGCTCGAATTAACTCCGCAAGTTTACTGGCAACCAGGCGAACAAGAGAGGCTTGCCGCCACTGAGCCTGCCCGTTATTTCAGCACGGAATCTCTTGCGCAACGCATGGAACAAAAAAGTGGACGAGTTGTATTACAGGAACTGGGTTTTGGGGATGATGTATGGCTGTTTCTGAATTATATACTCCCCGGAAAACTGGATGCTGCACGCAATTCACTCATTGTTCAGTGGCATTACTACCAGGGGCGGGTTGAAGAGATCCTGAATGGCTGGAACTCCCCGGAAGCACAATTAGCAGAACAGGCGCTCCGCAGCGGTCACATAGAAGCGTTAATTAACATATGGGAAAATGACAACTACTCACGTTATCGTCCGGAAAAGAGTGTCTGGAACCTGTATTTATTGGCACAGTTGCCGCGTGAGATGGCTTTGACCTTCTGGCTGCGTATCAATGAGAAAAAGCATCTGTTCGCGGGTGAGGACTATTTTCTCAGTATCCTCGGATTGGATGCGCTACCAGGTCTGCTGTTGGCTTTTTCACATCGTCCAAAAGAAACATTTCCGTTAATTTTAAATTTCGGCGCAACAGAACTGGCCCTGCCCGTTGCCCGCGTCTGGC
>ERZ808049.680-NODE-680-length-13752-cov-5.421938_pt1 | contig 13752 bp, 10 predicted proteins | sample MGYA00380198_ERZ808049 | MGnify/ENA primary metagenome ERZ808049 (study PRJEB31490, sample SAMN06133414) | mouse gut metagenome | isolation source: Z2_2 | host: mice | place: China: Chengdu | collected 2015-05 ...
TCAGCTCGGCGGCGGTGCTGCGGATTGTGGCAAGGGATTTTTTCAGCTCTGCAAGCTCCCGCCCGCTGCTCCATGTGGCAATGTAATTGAAAGAGTAGTCGGACGTGTCAAGCCCGTAGTGCTGGCATACGGTGTAAGCGATACTTTCCGCCTGTACCTCCCTTGTGCTTCGGTCGGGGCGTTCCGGCGCGTCCCGGTCTATGTTGTGCAGCGTCGCGTGGGCGATCTCATGGATAGCGGTCTTTAGGTTCTGAAGCTGGCTCATGCCCTCGTCAATGGCAATGCGCTTTTCCTCTAAATGATAGTAGCCGTGGGCTGTCCCCTCGATCTTCTCAAAGCCCATAGGCACGGGAGAGGTCTTTTCCAGCGCGGCGAAAAAATCCTCGTATTGTTCCACGTCCCCGGTCAGCTCGTTTGCGGAAATGCTGGGAAGCTCCCGCCCCTCGGTCTGCGACACGTCAAAAACGGCGACAACTTTATAAGCGGGGATTTGGATTTCCTTTGTTTCCGTGACGGGCTTCCCGTCTTTGCCGATCACCGTCTTTCCCGTCTGCGGGTCTTTCTTCTCTACCTCCTGCCGGATTTTGTACGGCGACGGGGCAAGTATGCGTATGCCCTTTTCTCCGCGTATCACGTTCCGTCCAAAGTTATTTTTCCATGCGTTAAATCCGGCGATAAGGGAAGCGTCGGGCTTCTGCATGGCGATCAGCAGCGTATTGTTGAAGCTGTAATTGTGGAACTTTGACATGACTTGCAGATATTCCTTGTAGCGTTCGCTGTCAAATAATTCTGTAATTCCCTGCTCCAAGCGGTCTGTGATTTCTTTCAGCTTTTCAGCGGGTTTGTCGGCGGTAAGAATAATCGGGTTCACCGGGCGCGGCTGGGCTTCCGGCTGCGGCTCCTGCGGGGCGGCTTCCTGTTCCGGCACGGCTTCGTCCTTTTCCAGTTTATCCGGGGTAGGGCGTTCCGGCTCCGGGAAGCTCATAACCTTGTATTCTTTCGGTATGTCATTGTCCCGCCCTTTGTACCACTGTGAAAAGGTGTTGCCGTTGTTGTAGATATAGCCTTGATCGGTAAACTGCCCTTTATCTTTCTGAACCGCGTCCCGCCCGTATTCCTCGTACTTGAAATACTTCTTTGCTTCTTCGGGCAGCTCCAATTCGTCCAGCTCGTCAATGAGGTAATAGCCGTAGTCGGCTTCGCTGCGGACGGTGGGGTATATCCAGTAGCAGTCAAGGTTCTGTGCAAGGTTGATAAGGTCTTTCACGCTCCCGGCGTGTTCCCCCAGCGTTACCGCCGCCGTGAATTTCTCCCTGTCCTCGTCGCTTTGCATTTCTAAGAGCTTGCCTAAATAATTCAGCTCGTCAATGGTGCTGCCCTGTATCACGGAAAGCGGCACGTCAAAGGGCTGCTTCTCGGTGTTTGCAAAACCGTTGATGAAAAAGTCCTGCGGGTTCTCTGCGGTAATACCGACGCTTTTCATGGCGGCGTGAAGCTGCTCCGCGGTGGTCGGTATGGAAAGCCACTCGCCGCCCGGTTTCCCGGTTTCAAAGCGGGTGCGGCTGTCGATCAGAATTGAAAACTGCTCATTCATAGGGTCACGCTCCTTTCTCTGCCCGGTGGGCTGCTCCGCCGCCTGTTCTGCGGGGGCTGGGTCTGTCTTTCCGGCTTCCTGTCCGGGCTGCGTCCGTTCCTCCCCCTCAATGGAATAACCGGGTAAAAGCTGCCCGTTTACTTTGAACTGCTCGGCGTACTCTTTCGGGATAGAGGGCGATATTTCGGTAAATAAATGTGCGTATGCCTTGATACGTCCATTCAGATACTTTTCCATAGCCGCTTTGTCCGCAAAAACTTTCCTTTCCTGTCCGGCGATCTTTGCCTGTCCGTAATTGTGGGGGCTGTTGGTGTAAATGCTCCAAGAAAGCGTCCATGAGTAGGGAATGGATTTCTCTTTTTCCCTGTCATACCGGGTATTCTCGGATATGTGGTAGCGCATTTGGTAGACGCGGTTGCTGATGTGCTTCCCGTAGTCCGTAGCTTCCCACTGGTTCGCGGTATGCTTGACTTCGGGTGTCCTCACATATTCAATGGCTTTGTCAATGGCAAGCGTCTTTCCCGCCTGTTCGTCCCATGCCGCCGCCTGTTCCTGCAAGGCTTCAAACGCCGACTTTTCAGCCGCCGCGTATTCCTCCCGCAATGCCTGTAACTGTTCTAAGGGCAGGGCGGTAAGCCCGGAAAGGTCGGCGGTCTGTTCCTCAAAATAAATTTTTCGCTCTATCCGCATACTGTCAGCCGGGTCTAACTTGTCCTTGACAAACATGGAATAGCCTTTTTTCTTCTCCATTCATTCGCTCCTTTCTGAAATGGCGGCGCACCGCCGCGCTTTTTTGGTTCGCCCCGTACTACGGCGGGCGGTGCGTCCTGCCAAGATTTTTAATGCTTTTTTAGAGGGTTTGGGAAACTTCCCAACAAGCAAAATCCCCGTCCGGCGCGTCAGCGTCGCAACGGGGATTTACGGAAGTGGGTACCCGCTTCCTATGCTTGCTATTCAAGTTTTTAGTTCTTCTGTACTTCGATACGGTAGTTGACGTATTTCCCGCCAGTGTCAACCAGAACGATAGTTCCGTCGTAGGTCTTGCCTGTTTTCGGGGAATAGAGCTTCTTCACATTCACTTTGCCGGATTTAAGGAGCGCGGCGGCAATCTTCGCGGAAAAAGCGGTCTTGCGTTCCTCGAAAAAGCGGTCATTCTTCCACATGACAAAGGCACATTCTTTGTTGCTGCAATAATAGTTTTTCTTCCCCTCATGGACGGGGGAACCGCAACGGGGGCATTTGCCGACAGAGGGCTTTTCCTCCCGGAACAAATCCTTTTTCCCGTCCAGTGCTGCGGCGTGTGTCTGCACAAGCTCCCGCGCCATAGCTTCAATGCCGGACAGAAATTCGCCGGGGTCTGCGGCTCCCTTTGCTATCTGCGTCAGATTGTTTTCCCATTCTGCGGTAAGCTGCGGGGAAGTGAGCATATCCGGCAGCACTGATATAAGGGCGGCTCCGTTCTGCGTGGGGATAAGCTGCTTCCCCTTGCGCTCTGCAAAGCCGCCCTTTACCAGTTTTTCAATGACGGCGGCGCGGGTGGCGGGAGTGCCAAGCCCCCGGCGTTCCGCGTCCGGGTCGGTGTCCCCGTTCCCGGCGCGTTCCATAGCCGACAAAAGGCTTGCTTCGCTGTGGGGCTTCGGCGGCGTTGTGGTATGCTCCGTTACTTTTGCGGCGGGGTTAGGAAAGCCCTGTCCCTCGGAAAGCTTCGGCAGCGTCACGTCTGCATTTTCCCCGTCCTCCGCTTCGGGCTTATCTTTCAGCGTCGCCCGGTATCTGCGTTGAAGCTCTTTCCAACCCTCCGCAAGTACGGTCTTTCCCCTTGCGGTGAAGTCTGTCCCGGCGCATGAGAAAACCGCCGTAACCGCTTCATAAATATGCGGCTCGGCGGTGGCAAAAAGCAGACGCGCCCCCGCAAGGGTAAGGATATTCTTCTCGCTTTCCGGCAGCGCGTCCGGGTCAGCCTTTGCAAGCTCCATAGTGGGAATGATTGCGTGGTGGTCTGATACTTTCTTGCTGTCTAATACCTTTGCAATCCCCGGCGTGAAGCCCGCGCCCTCCATAAAGGGGAGCTTTTCACAAAGCAGCGTGATAATGCCCGCTGCGGTGCCGCCCATGTCGTCAGTAAGAAAACTGCTGTCCGTCCTCGGATAAGTCAAGAGCCGCTTTTCATAAAGGGCTTGTGCAAGGTCAAGGGTCTGCTTCGCGGTGTAGCCGAAAATGCGGTTCGCTTCCCGCTGCAAAGAGGTAAGGTCAAAGAGCTTCGGCGGGGCTGCGGTTTTCTTCTCTCTGGTGAGGGAAACGCATACCGCCGTTTCCGCTTCGCAAGCCCCTTTCAGCGCGTCGGCTTCTGCCTTGTCGGAAATCCTCTCGCTTGCCGCTTCCGCGCCGGATAAGTCAAGACGCACATGGTAATATTTTTCTTTCTGGAAATGGGAGATAGCCGCGTCCCGGTCGGTGAGCATTTTCAAGGTCGGTGTCTGGACGCGCCCCACGTTCAAGGTCTTTCCATACAGGCAGGAGAAAAGCCGGGTGGCGTTAATGCCGATAAGCCAGTCAGCCTTTGCGCGGCAGAGGGCAGACGCAAAGAGCGCGTCGTATTCCTGCCCGTCTTTGAGGGAAGCAAAGCCCGCCTTGATTGCCCCGTCCTCCATTGAGGAAATCCACAAGCGGCGCATGGGCTTCTTGCAGCCCGCCACTTCGTAGACAAAGCGGAAAATCAATTCTCCCTCGCGCCCCGCGTCACACGCATTTACCACTTCGGAAACGTCGGCGCGGTGCATAAGCTCTTTTAGGGTTTTGAATTGCTTCCCCTTGTCCGGGTCAACGGCGTACTGCCATTCCTCCGGCAGAATGGGTAAGCTGTCAAAACTCCATTTTTTATATTGCTCCCCGTAGGCGGCAGCTTCCGCAAGCTGTACCAAATGCCCGACGCACCATGAAATGAGGTAGCCGCCGCCCTCGATATACCCGTCCTGTTTCCCCTTAACGCCAAGCGCGGCGGCGATAGTCTGCGCCACGCTCGGCTTTTCTGCAATAATCAGTTTCATTTTCTGTTCTCCTTTCGGTTGTTTTAGGTTTGAAATTGGTTTATACTTTAAGCATTACTATAAGAAACAGGTGACAATATGAAATCAATACATACTTTCGATGTTTTTGCTCCTACTGATGAACAGGAAGAAGCAATGAATAAAAAACGTGGCGGGCATTACAGGCGCGGTAAAAACAAAGAAATGGATTACTTTATTGAGTGTGCTACTTCGCTATTTCCCAACAACCATTATTCAAGGTTCACACCTATATATGATACGACAAAAGAGTTTTATCAACTGATTACTTCTTCCGATACAACAGAAAGAGCTATACTAAATTGGATAGCTTCTAATCGTGCATGGAATTATTTGTTTGGCTTATTACGGCATTATTACAGAACAGGACACCATGACGATAATTATATCTTTCCAGAGTTCAAAATCGGGTCGGCTTATGTGGCTGATTATCTGCTCATAGGTAATAGTTCAGACGGTTATCAATTTGTCTTTGTGGAATTAGAAGCTCCCAACGGGCGGATAACAAAAGAAAAAGGTACTCGTTTCGGGGAAGTAATCAATAAAGGGATTGAACAGGTTAGGGATTGGCAAATGTATATTGCTGCAAATTGGAATGTAATTGTAGCAGAATTGGAAAAGCACTCATTCTCCAATACAAAGTTACCCAGACAATTATACAAATATTGCCCTTATCAAATCTACTATGCTGTGATAGCCGGACTCCGTAAAGATTTTGAGAATATTCGTGATAGAAAGCTCCAACTGCAAAATGAAAATAACATAACACTTTTGCATTACGAAAATCTCATAGATGTTGCAAACGAAAATTAAAAGTCCATTTTCAGCGTTCCGGCTCACTTGCCTTTTTCTCCTGTACCTGTTTCAGACAGTAGCCCACACAAGGGAGCTGCCCTTTGTACGGACAGGAAGCGCAAGCCGGGGAATGGGGAACGGGCGGCGCATTGTCACGCCGCCCGCCCGGTCTTTGTATCATCATCTTTTCAAAGGGATTGTCGGTAAACAGGGTCATGCTTCCTCGTCCTCCTGTTCTTCATCAGAAAGCCCGTCCCCCTCGTCCGGCTCGTCCTCGTCGTAGTCGTCAAAATCGAAATCTTCAAGGTCGGTGCCGCCCTTGACGTTTTGCTTCGGCTTCATAAACTTAAAATAATAGAACGCGCCCCCGCCGCCAAGAAGTGCCACGACAAGGAAAAGCACAAGCCCGCCTGTATTGCCTTTTTCTTTGGGCGGCTCCGTCGGTTCCTCGGTTTCCGGCTCTGCTTCCTTGCCGCTGCAAGCGGTCATGTTGTCCTTGCAGACGGGGCAGCTCACATTTACTTTCCCGGCTTCGCATTTCTCGGTGCAACTGCAAACGGCGGGCGGGGCTGCTTCGGTGCTTCCGTCCTCCATAAGTGCTAAGAGGTCGGCTTCGTCCACTTGATTAAGGAAATGTACGGTGTTCTCGCCCTCGTCGTCCCGGTCAATGAGGATATAAAAGTAATTGCCGTTTTTGGTCGTTACGGTGATAAGCTGCTTGTTGCCGCCGAAATCGTCTACAAGGGTCGCGTTCCCGTCCGGGGTAAGGGGTTCTTCCTTTTGGGGTTCCTCGTAGACAACGCCGCTGTCGTTGGTGTCGTCCTCTCCCTCCGGGGTCTGTGCAAAAGCGGTGACGGAAAAGCCGCCCGAAAGCATAAGGGCGGCGCAAAGTGCGGTCAGTGTTCTAAGGATTTTCTTATTCATTCTCGGTGTCCTCCATTTCTTCGGTGTCGTGGTCTGCGGGTTCTGCGGGGTAGCCCGGCGCGGCTTCCATGCCCGGAATACCGCCCCCGGAAAGCATAGCGGAAAGCTCATGCGGGGAAAGGCGCATGGAGCGCACAAGCTGTACGATTTGCAGGTTTTCCGCTTCGGTTTTCTGCGCTTCAAGCCCCCTTAATTTATTCTGGTACTCGGTGATTTTCTCGCGGGTCTTTGCAATCTCCTTGTCGATACGTTCAATTTTGTTCATAGCCATCAATAAATTTCTCCTTTCAAATTTTCATTTTTTTGTTGTCAGTTCCAATTCATTAAGCCGTAGCCCTTGATACAGGAGTAATTGACGGGGTAGCTCTTTATCTTGCAGGCGTCGCCGGAATTGCCCTCGACGGTATAGACGCGCTCCCCGTCCGTCCCGATAACAAGCCCTACATGGTCTGCGCTCCCGTCCCCGTCCCAGTCGAAAAAGATAGCGTCGCCGGGGGCGATATTCTCATAGCCCCTCGCGCCCCATTGCCCGCGTGACTGGAACCAGGGTACGCCCTGTGACTGGCACCCGGCAAAGCGCGGCTCGCTTTTCCCGGCTTGATTGTAGCACCATGAAACGAAACAGGCGCACCATTCCACGCGGCTGTTAAATCCGTACCAGCTCCAAAAGGGTCGCCCGCCTACGTTGCCGACTTGCCGCTTCGCAAGGTCTACAACGGCGGTGTTGCCGGGGCGTGTGCCGTTTACAAGCTGTACGCCGCTTAAATCCTCGGACGCGCCCATATCGGGGGAGCCGCCGCCGAAAATCAGCGGCTTGTTTCCGCTTGTTTCCAGATAGACGCGGTACATTTCAAGCTGCTGTGGCGTTAGAAGTTCCTCCGCAATCTCGGAAATGGGCTTGTTCGTCAGCTTCACGTTGAGGATATGGTACTCGTAGGGTACTTCCTCGCTGGTCGTTTCCCCTGTTTCCGGGTCTGTGCTTGTTTCTGTGCGGTAGCGGATTTCCGTTTCTTCCGTCAGCGTCAAAGTGTACTGCATGGCAAAGACGCGGTTTAGTTCTGCCTGTGCGCTCTGCGGGGTGTAGGTCTGTAAAAGGGCGGTGAGGTAGGACGCTAACTCATGGGGGTTATGCCCGATACTGTCAAGGTCATAGCGGTATTCGTCATAGCCGGGGTGGGTGCTTTCGATATTGTCAATCTGCTGCTGAAGCTCGTTTTCCTTTGCGGCGTAATTATTTTCCGTCGCCACAAGGTCGCTGTCCTCCGACGTGTAGGAAGTCCCAAGGATGCCGTTCATCAAGCCGGAGAACATGGAGCCGCAAGAGGAAAGCCCCGCCGATACCATGATGAATAAGAGCAGCGCGGCAACGGCGATACATACGCCCGCCGGGTGCCGCCCTACAAAAGCGATTGCCTTTTTTGTTTCCTCGGCGGTCTTTTTTGCCGCCTTGCGGGTGTTCTCTGCGGCTTTCTGCGCCGTTTTTGCGCCGCCTTTCCTTGCCGACTTTGCATACTGCCGCTTGATTTGCTGCTTCTGCATGAAGCGGGAAAGGGGATTGCCCGCAATCTGCGGATTGTCATGTAGGGATTTATGGTACTGGAAATCCACATTCGCCTTGAACGCCGCTTTCTCTGCCTTTGCCGCCGCCCGGTAGGGTTTGAGCTTGTGGCTGCGGTAGCCCTCCTTGACTTTCCGCGTCCCGTACTTTGCGCCGCGCTCTGCCAGTTCTTCGGATTTGTGCGCCCCCTCAACGCCGGAATTGTCCTTTTCAACGGAATGTATCTTGTTGTGGACGAAAATACCCGCTTCCTGTGCGGGGCGGGATAGCGGGTTATTGTGGGGCTTATTCTTTCCTATGGGCTTTTCCTGTTCCTCAAAATGTAGGCGGGTCTTGCCTTTCCCGGTGGCTTCATCAAAGGTGCGCTCCCGTACAAGTTTCTTTTCTTTGGGGATAGCCGCCTTTGCCGCGTCCAGACGGTCGGCTGCTTTGTCCGATTTTCGGATATACCTTTCAAGCTCCGGCGTTGCCCGTTCCTCGTCGGTAAACTGCAAGCGGGAAGATTTTTCTTTTGCTGTGGCTTCTGCCTGTGCTTTCCTCGCCGCCTTTTTGCTCGCCTTTCTGGTACGCGCCCCGTCGATACGCTCCAAGACGCGCTCGGCTGCGGCGGTGTCCTGTTCCCGTTCTGCCCCCGGCGCATGGGGAAGCGGCGGCGCGTCGGCTGTGGGTACGGGAGCTGTGCCGCCCGGTAGGGGCTGCGCTGCCTGTTCCGGCTGCTGCGGTGCTTCGGTCTTTGCAAAGTCCGCGTCCCTTATCCGCTTGCTGATACGTTTCTTTTTCCCGGTGGCGGCGTTTACCTCGACAGCCCCCTCGCGGGTCATTTTCTGCGTGACTTTCTCACGCGCTCGATACTGTTTTATTTTTCTGTCCCTCCAATCCGCGCCCTTGCAAGGGCGCAATACTCGGCGTTTATCTCAATGCCTATATAATGCCTGTCAAGCTGCCTTGCGGCTGCTCCCGTCGTGCCGCTGCCGAAAAAGGGGTCAAGCACAACGCCGCCTTTCGGACAGCCCGCCTTGATACAGGTTTCGGCAAGTTTTGGCGGGAACGCGGCGAAATGCCCGCCCTTGTAGGGTACGGTATTGATAAGCCACACGTCCCGCCTGTTCCGCATGGTCGGCATGAGGGCTTCGTCGTAGTAGCTGCCGCTTCTCGCCCGGTTAAGCCCCTGTACTTTCCCCTGTCCGGGTACTTCGTCCGCATATTTCTGTCCCGCGCTGCGCCCGGTGCGGTACCGCGCCGCCGTTGTGGGGGCTAACGGCTCGGCTATGGCGGCTGCGTCATAGAAATACTTCTTTGACTTCGTAAGCAGAAAGATATGTTCATAGCAGCGGGTAGGGCGGTCTTTCACGCTCTCCGGCATGGGGTTTTCTTTCTGCCAGATAATGTCGCTCCGTAAATACCACCCGTCAGCGCGTAGGGCAAAAGCTAAAAGCCAAGGGATACCGATTAAGTCCTTTTGTTTGCAGCCGGAAACGCGGTTGTTTCTTGCAATCTGCTGTCCGTTTCTGCCTTTTGGGTTCTTCGGGTCTGCATGGTAGCCTTTATTTCCTGTGCCGCAATAGGTGTCCGCGATATTCAGCCAGAGCGTACCGTCAGAACGCAGTACCCGGCGCAGCTCGCGGAAAACCTCGGTCAGCCTGTCAATGTACTGCTCCGGCGTGTCCTCCCGCCCAATCTGCATATCAAGCCCGTAATCCCTAAGTGCATAGTAGGGTGGGCTTGTGACGCAACAGTGTACGCTTTCCTCTGGAAGCTCCCGCAAGGCATAGAGCGCGTCCCGGTTGATAATGGTGTCTGTCCTTAATTTTGTCATGCTTCGCCCACTTCCTCCGGCTTCGTCGTCATTACCCGGTAAAGCTCGGTGTCTTTCGGGAAGCGGTCTACAAAGGGCAGCACCACGTTCCCGTAGAAGATAAGCCCCTCGCCCGCTTCGGTGTGGGTGACATATTTCATCTGCTGCGGGGAGATGTTGAGCTGCTTCGCAAGGATAGCCCGGTCGCCCGCCGCCTGATTGAGCATGAGGACAAAATCAGAGTTTTCAAAGATATTCTCCACTTCGCGGGAAGCAAGCAAATCTTTGACGTTCTGCGTAATGGCTGTGGGTATGCCGCCCCATTTGCGGAAACGCTTCCAGATTTCAACGGAATAGGCGGCGGTCTGTTCCTCTTTCAAGAGAAGATGAAATTCGTCCATAAAATACCGGGTGGATTTCCTTTCTGCCCGGTTGACGGTGACGCGGTTCCATACCTGGTCCTGCACAATGAGCATACCTAACTTTTTGAGCTGCTTCCCAAGCTGCTTGATGTCAAAGCAGACAAGGCGGTTTGAAAGCTCTACATTCGTCCTGTGGTTAAAGACGTTAAGGCTCCCGGAAACATACAGCTCCAACGCCGCCGCAATACGCGCCGCTTCCGGCTCCGGCTGCTTCAAAAGCTCGTTGTAGAGGTCGCCCAAGATAGGCATTTTCTCCGGGTCGGGGTCTGCAAGGAAAGGGCGGTACACGTTCCTAACGGCGCGGTCAATGACGGTCTTATCGACGGGCTGCAAGCCCTCCTTGCCGCCTATGACAAGCTCGCAAAGGGAGAGGATAAAGTCGGATTTCAGCGCAAGGGGGCTGTCGTCCTCGCTGTAATTGAGGTTAATATCCATAGGGTTCACATACTGGGGCTTCCCGTCAATGCCCTTGCCCGTAGGGGATAACCGTATCACTTGCCCGTCAAGCCGCTGCACAAGGGAAAAATACTCTGCTTCCGGGTCGCAGATAATTATGTCGTCGTCGGTAATGAGGAAAGCGTTTGTCATTTCCCGTTTGGCGGCAAAGGATTTCCCGCTTCCCGGCGTACCCAAGATTAAGCCGTTGGGGTTCTTTAGCTGCTTGCGGTCGCAGAGTATCATGTTGTTAGACAGGGCGTTTAAGCCGTAATACAAAGCCGCGCCCGTCTGAAAAAGCTCCTGCGTGATAAAGGGGATAAAGATAGCGGTGCTTGACGTGGTAAGCCCTCTTTGAATGGGGATAAGGTTCTCCCCAAGCGGTACAGAGGACATAAGCCCCGCTTCCTGTTGGTAGTCAAGGCGGGTCAAGGCGCAGTTGTTCTTCTGTGCAATGCCCGCCGCCGCGAATACGTCATTTTCCAGTTTCCTTTTTGTGTCTGCCATGTTCACCACAAGGAACGTCAAGAGGAACATTCTTTCATTCCGGCTCTGCAAGTCCTGTAAGAGATTTTTCGCTTCGCTGCCAAACGTGGCAAGGTCGGACGGGATTATATCCATGTCGTAGCCGCTGCGTACCGCTTTTTTCTGTTCCTCGATTTTCATTTTGTCAAGGTCGGTGATTTTCCGCTTGATTGTCTTTATGGCTTCGGTCTGGTCGATACTGTGGATATGCAGATTGACGATAACGCCCGTTTCCAAGTCCAGAATGTCAGATAAGATACGGTCGTTTAATTCCGGCGCAAGGATTTCAAGGAATGAAACCGCGCCGATTTTGCGCCCCATGCGGAAATAACGCCCCTCGCCAAAACGGAAAGAGGACGGGGCGATAAAGTCCTTTGTGGAAAGCCCGGACGGGGCAAGCCATGAAAAATCAAAGGCAAACTGCCCGCCCTCCGGGTGGAAAATGCCATGCAGCATTTTAAGGCGTTCATAGCCTGTCATGGGGCGGGCAGACACGCCCAAGAGCTTAAAGTTGTTCAGTACGTCCGTTTCGATACGGGCAAGGCGGGATTTCGCCGCGCCCAGACTGTCGGCTTCAATGGCAAAGGTGATATATTTTGCTTTGACAAGCCCGTTGTTGCCCTTTGCAAGCTGGTTTTTCAGCATATCCCGGTATTCTGTGCGGATAGAGTTGAAAGCGTCCTCCTGTGCCGGGATATTGACCGCTTTTTCCGCTTCGCCCCGCTGCGTCCCCTGATTGATGAAAGAGAGCTGCACCGAAACGGAAGCGTCAAAGTAGTTGAGGAAGTCGCACCAGTTCTCAAAAATGGCGGTCTTGTCGTCTGCCTGTGCAAGCTGATAGTTAATATCTTCAAAGGCGACGGTCTTTGAATATTTCCGTCCCGTAACCTTGCAGATACCGTCCGGGTACATCTGGATATAGGGGATTGTCTGCTGCGCGGTGTGCGCTTTCCCGTCGCCCTTTGCCTGTCTGATGATTTCCGCAATCTGCTTTTTCTCGGCGCGGGTGAGCTTGCGGGGCGGGTTAGGCTTTGCGCTTCCCGCCGCGCTGTTTCTTCGTGTTTCCTTTTGCAATCGCTGATACCTCCTTTTCAAGTTTTCTCTGCCGTTCTAAGACGGAATAAAAGTTGTCTGTCCTGTATGGTCGTTCTTTGGGGGCTATGAATTTCGTCTGAATGATGTTCTTCACCACTACTTCAAGGGGCTGTCCATGCTTTTCATACATGGCGAACAGGAAACAGGGCAGCATGACGGCAATCATAGCCATAGACGCAAGGCTTGTGCCTGTGCTGTCTTTGAGCAGAAAGAAAAGCGGCAAGCCGAACAGGAGAGCCGCCGCAAAACATACAATCTGCCGTTTGGTAAGGTTGAACGCTACTTTTGTCTTGACTTTGGATAAGTCTTTGGGTACGGGTACATACGCCAAGTGAAAACCTCCTTTCTCTGGGTTTGGTGTTGCTGTAATTTTCCATAAGGGTAATCAAGGCAAAGGTCAATCTATGCCCTTTGCCCGCCCGTATTATATGGGGGTTATCCGCGTCAAGGTCGGGTCGTATTTTCGCCGCTTCGCTCTGAAAATCTCCACCCTGCCCTTGACACGCCGCTAATGCGCGGAGAATATCGACTTCGCCAGTGCGCCGGATTTGAACAGGGAGAAACAGAGGATAACGGTGTAGGCTGCAAGGGAGAATATCGCGCTGTGCAGATTGTCCGCTATTATCATGTTATTCACCAGAACCGCGTAAATGCCGACGCATATCATAATGAGGAAGCCTTGAAAACCGATAGCGAACAGGGATTTTAGGTAGTTGTTTCCTATCTGCCCCCATTCCCGGTTAGTCATAGTTGCAAACGGGATAGGCGATACCGAACAGTAAAGGTAAATTTCTATCATACGCCCGTAGAGGATAACGGTTATCAGTACGGACATGATTTTCATGCACAAGCTCACAAGGCTTGTTTCCATGACAAGTAAGAGCAGTTCGGGGATTTCCATAGCGTCAAGCCCGTCCTGCATGGAAGCAAGGGCGGCGGCAACATCAATCTCTGTGCTGCCGCCGATTACCCCCGCCGCGCCGGAAACAACGTGCTGCGCCATATCGAACACCGCCATAGTGATGTCAAAGGTGTGCGTCACAAGGTAGACTGCCACAAACGCCTTGAACACCCACTTAAAGAACATGGAAGTGTCAACGTCGTGCATATTGTTCTTTTCCGTTACCATGCTGATAAGCTCATAGCATAGGACGTAGGTAATGACAAGCCCCGCAATGGGTACGATTACATTCTCACTAAGCGTCTGTATCATGGAGAATATATTTGCGTTCCACCCTTGCGGGGTCTGCCCTACCTCTGCGGCGATAGTGCCGACTTTCTCGTTTACGTCCCCGAACATAGTTGACAGATTACCGTTTATGGCTCCTATGAGGATTTCCTTTATCCATTCGTTAATCGCGTCAAGTATGCTCTGCATAAGCCTTTACCCGCGCTTCTTAACCGAACAAGCCGGAAAGCAGCGGTACAAGGGTCATGCCGATAAGGGCAACGCCGCCGCCCGCCATAAGCTGTGTTATCCCCAATTAGTAGGAACAATACAGCTTTCTGGCGGGCGGCGGCACGTCAAGAAATATATATGGAGT
>ERZ808049.681-NODE-681-length-13743-cov-3.839236_pt1 | contig 13743 bp, 15 predicted proteins | sample MGYA00380198_ERZ808049 | MGnify/ENA primary metagenome ERZ808049 (study PRJEB31490, sample SAMN06133414) | mouse gut metagenome | isolation source: Z2_2 | host: mice | place: China: Chengdu | collected 2015-05 ...
GGACTTTGACGGGGAACGGTGGATCATTCCGGACGATTAAGGAAAAATAGTGGGTTACTACCCTGGCAAAAGTGTGGTATACTCTGGGAGAAGGGACAGAAGGGAGGACAGCCTATGGATTATCAGGAATTATTGCGGAAACGGGATGCGTATCAGGAAGGAAAGCATCTCATACCGGAGCTGACCATTGCCAGCTATGAGCGGGCGTTCGAGATAGAATATACCCATCATTCCACGGCCATAGAGGGGAATACCCTGACGCTGATGGAGACAAAACTGGTGCTGGAGGACGGGATTAGTGTGGGTGGCAAGAACCTGCGGGAGATCTACGAACAGGTGAACCACCAGAAAGCATTCCGGTATGTGAAGAACCGTATCGAAGAGGGGTGCGCCCTGGATGAAAAAGCCGTCAAGGATATCCATGCCATGCTGATGGAAAATATCCTGGTAGGCGGAATTTACCGGAATGTGGATGTATACATTTCCGGTGCGCAGCATACACCGCCCTCCCCTAACGACATGTACCGCCAGGTGAAAGATTTTTATGCGGATCTGTCTTGGAAAGGACAGCAGCTGAACCTGATTGAGCTGGCGGCATGGACACATGCGGAGTTTGTAAAGATCCATCCATTTCCGGACGGGAACGGCAGAACCTCCAGGCTCATCATGAACTATCAGCTGATGGCAAACGGCTTCGCGCCCATATCCATCGCAAAGGAGAACCGCCTGGACTACTTTAATGCGTTGGAAGCCTATGCGGTGGAGGGGGATATCGCACCATTTGCAGAGATGATCGCAGAGCTGGAGAACGTACAGCTTGACCGGTATCTTGCCATGACCCGGCAGGCCCAGGGAATGAGCCAGCAGTTATAAAAACAGAATCATAGAGATCAGAAACGTCAGATGTGAAAAAAGCATCTGGCGTTTTTTCATGCGGGAAATCAGGAGGAAGAACATTGAGGAAGACAAATACAGACCAGCCCGGCCATCCGGGGGATGCGCGTGTGCAGGAGTTCCTGGACATGATCGCGCCCTCGGTGGTCAAGTTCAATACGGACCACTTCATCTGCGGCAACACCTTCCGGTGTGTCTGGGCGCTGCAGGAATACCCCACCTCCACGGAGGAACAGGCCATCTTAAAAAGGCTGGGGGCGAAGGACGGGGTGACGCTGCGGATCTATACCCGCCATGTGAACGCGGCAGAGGAACGGAAGATCATCAGCAATGCCGCCAGCAAGAACCGGATGGAGCGGGCCAACACCAATGACCTGCAGCAGACCGTGATGGCGGAGAGTAACCTGCAGGATGTGGCTACGATTGTCGCCCAGACCCACCGGAACCGGGAGCCTCTGCTGCACACGGCAGTATACATCGAACTGTCGGCCAGTGATTATGACCGTCTGAAGCTGTTACAGACAGAGGTCTTGACAGAGCTGATACGCTCCAAGCTGAACGTGGACCGGCTGATGCTGAGGCAGCAACAGGGCTTCCAGTCCGTGATGCCCAGCGGAAAAAATGTGTTCCGGGACCAGTTCGAGCGGGTGCTGCCTGCCAGCAGCGTGGCCAATCTCTATCCCTTCAACTACAGCGGAAAGACGGATCCCCATGGCTTCTATGTGGGCCGTGACAAGTTCGGCAGCAATGTCCTGGTGGATTTCAACCAGAGAGCGGAGGACAAGACCAACGGCTCTATTCTGATCCTGGGTAACTCCGGTCAGGGCAAATCCTATCTGCTGAAGCTGATTCTCTGGAACCTGCGGGAGTCCGGTATGAACGTCATCTGCCTGGATCCGGAGATGGAGTATGAGGATCTGACCAACAACCTGCAGGGGTGCTTCATTGACCTGATGGGAGGGCGTTATATCATCAATCCCCTGGAGCCGAAGGTATGGGATGAGGGGGACGGGCCGGAGGATCCGGATGCCCCGGAGACCTTCCGGATCAGCAGCCGTCTGAGCCAGCACATCAGCTTTTTAAAGGATTTCTTCCGCAGTTACAAGGACTTCACGGACCGGGAGATCGATGTGATCGAGATCATGCTGCAGAAGCTGTACCAGAGCCGGGGCCTGAGTGACCAGACGGATTTTAAACTGCTGGGGCCGGAGGATTACCCAACCCTTTCGGAGATGTACGATTTTATCGAGGCGGAATACAAAGGCTTTGATGAAAAGGAACGGCAGCTTTATACGGCGGAGCTTCTGCAGAACATCCTCCTGGGGCTGCATTCCATGTGCAAGGGGGCGGAGTCCAAGTTCTTCAACGGGCATACCAACATCACAGATTCCACCTTTGTCACCTTCGGGGTAAAGGGGCTTTTACAGGCCAGTAAGAGCCTGAAGAACGCCCTGCTGTACAACGTGCTCTCCTACATGAGCAACGAGCTTTTGACCACCGGGGACACGGCGGCCAGCCTGGATGAGTTCTATTTATTTCTTTCCAACCTGACAGCGGTGGAGTATGTGCGGAACTTTATGAAGCGGGTGCGGAAAAAGAATTCGGCGGTCATCATCGCCAGCCAGAACCTGGAGGACTTCAATATCGAGGGGATCCGGGAATACACCAAGCCGCTGTTCTCCATCCCCACCCACCAGTTCCTGTTCAATGCCGGTGCCATTGATGAGAAGTTCTATATCGACACTCTGCAGCTGGAACCCAGTGAATTCTCCCTGATCCGTTATCCCCAGAGAGGGGTGTGCCTCTATAAGTGCGGCAATGAACGGTATAACCTGATGGTGACGGCTCCGGATTACAAGGCCAGGCTGTTCGGAAAGGCAGGCGGGCGCTGATGGAGGCCGGAATATCCTGACAGGAGAGGAGGTGGACAGGCATAGATCTGAAGGACCAGAAGTTTGGCATTGAGATCGAACTGACCGGGATCAGCCGAAGACGAGCGGCAGAAGTGGCAGCGGCACACTTTGGCACATCGTCCTATTATGTGGGGACCTATTATGACACCTATGCGGCAAAGGACCAACAGCAGCGAGAATGGAAATTTATGAGCGATGCCAGTATCAAAGCCCAGAGAAAAGAAGGAAAAACCAGGTTTGACGCATCCCCGGAATACCGGACGGAGATGGTCAGCCCGATCTGCAGGTATGAGGACATCGTGACGGTCCAGGAATTGATCCGGAAGCTGCGGGAAGCGGGTGCGTTTGCAAACAAAAGCTGCGGGATCCATGTGCATATCGATGCATCCCCTTTTGATGCCCGGACGCTCCGGAACATCACCAACATCATGGCGGCAAAGGAGGACCTGATCTACAAGGCCCTGCAGGTGTCTGTGGCCAGGCAGCACCGCTGGTGCCAGCCGGTGGAACAGCGTTTTCTGGACGATTTGAACAGCCGGAAGCCAAAGAGCATGGAGGCGGTGGAGCGCATCTGGTATGGCGGGAGCAGCCGCAGGGACACCCACTATGATGACAGCCGGTATCATTGTCTGAACCTGCACAGCGTATTCCAGAAGGGCACGGTTGAGTTCCGGCTGTTCAATGGCACGGTCCATGCAGGGAAGATCAAGGCATATATCCAGCTCTGTCTGGCGATCGGGGCGCAGGCGCTGAACCAGAGCTGCGCCAGCCGAAGGAAGACCGTGACAGAGAATGAAAAATACACCTTCCGTACCTGGCTTTTGCGCCTGGGGCTCATCGGGGATGAGTTCAAGACCGCCAGGGAGCACCTGCTGGAGCATCTGGATGGCTGCATCGCCTGGAAGGATCCGGCCCAGGCCCTGGCGCAGAAGGAACGGATGAGGCAGAAAAAAGAGAAGGAGATGGCGGAGGCTGCGGAAAGGCAGGCCGCAGCAGAAGGGCAGACAGAAGAACAGCATACAGAGGGACAGGAAGCCGGGGAGGAGTCTCCGGCTTTTACCATGTCCATGTAGAGGACAGGAAGCAGGAGGAATGGGAATGAAGAGAGAAGAGGAACGTTTATATATCGCATATGGGAGCAACTTAAACCTCTCCCAGATGGAGAAGCGGTGTCCCGGCGCAACAGTCGTGGGGACCGGTGAGGTCAAAGGCTATGAGCTTCTGTTCCGGGGAGTGGCCACCATAGAGCCACGGGAAAACGCCAGTGTGCCTGTGCTTTTATGGAAGATCTCTCCCCGGAATGAAAAGGCACTGGACCGCTATGAAGGGTGGCCGCACCTCTACCGGAAGGAGAACCTGGAGGTGGAGATTGAAGGGAAAAACGTGTCTGCCATGGTCTATGTGATGAATGACGGGAGGCAGGCTGCCATGCCTCACAGCGGTTATTATAGTGTAATCGTGGAAGGGTACCGGACAGCCGGCATGGATGAGGATGTGCTGAAGGCGGCTCTGGTGAGAACGAAAGAAGTGATGAAGCAGGAGAGGAGCCACCGGATTGAGGAGCCGCCTCAACAGTACAGCATGTTTGACGGCATGAATATGTAAGAAGGTATGTACAGGAACAGACCTGCAGGTAACCACAGGCAAAAGATATGTGTCTGATGGTGCGGCAACAGGGAAATGGCAGATGGCTGCTGGAAGCATCAGGTATTGCAGATATAAAAAGCTGTGCTTTTCGGCACAGCTAACGGGATTCCGCAATCGTTATGGTCTTGATATAAGCGGCCAGAAGTTCCTCCAGACATGGCAGGTACTGAGGGTCGATGCCGGAGAGCATCTGGAGGATGCCGGATGTGTCCGGCGCATTTTCCCTGCCGAACAGGAGATAATCAGCAGATACTCCGAGGGCCTTGCAGAGCCTTGCCAGTACCGGGACGGAAAAGTTCTTGGTGCCATGTTCGACTTCCGCCAGGAAGGAATTGGATACGTCCGCGGCCTCCGCCAGCTTCTCCCGGCTGTATTTCAGTTTTTTACGGCATTCCAGGATACGGCTGCCGATCACCTTTGCGTCTGTTCCTTCCATGGGTTCACCTCTGTTTTTCGCTATAGAGGTAGTTTAACCAACATTTTAGCAAATAAACAGTATCCTAATCGGTTGAAAAAAGACCGATATAGAGTATAATTCAGAAAGGAGATGATGGAGATGGCCGCATCCGCAGCCATTACCCTGGCAGTAAAGGCAGCCGCTGTGGCAGTCACGGACAGGCGGGCCAGGATAGCGATCGCCTCCGTGGTCGTTGCGGTGTTCCTGCCGTTCATCCTGATGACCTTCATGATCCTGGGCGCACTGGACGGCACCAGTACGCACAATTTCTCTGCTGTGGATCTGTCCTTCCATGGCGGGACACTGTCAGAAAAGGTGCCGGAGGAGTACCGGGAATACATCGAGGATATCCGAAAGAGTTTCCAGAATCTGGACAGCCTGATCGCCGGCGTGGACGACCTGGAGGGCGGGGAGATCGATGCCAGCCGGGTTAAAGCCTGGTTCTATGCCCTGTACTTTGGCGAAGGGCAGCCCTCCCGCCGTGTGCAGAAGGACTTTCTGGAATGCTTCCTGCGCTACGAGGAACGTACCAGGGAGGTAGAGGAAGAGGATGGGAGCATCACGGAGGAGACGTATACGGTGGCCATTTTCCTCACTGACCAGGAGGAGATCTGCCGGAATCTGGAGAGCCTGCTGGGGAGGAGCCTGGCCATGGAAACAAGGGCAAATGCCCAGAGGATCTATACCACGGCAGTCTATGGCAGGGGGGCCTGGCAGCTTTGCGGCGGGAGAGGCCATGGGGGATGGAAGCTACGGGGCGCTGTTCGCGGAGGCTTCCCGCTATATCGGTTATCCCTATGTGTGGGGCGGCTCTTCCCCGGCCACGTCCTTTGACTGCAGCGGGTATATCTGCTGGATCTATACGCAGTCCGGTGTCTACAACCTGCCCAGGACATCAGCGGACGGGATCTACCACCAGTGCGCCATCGTACCCCGCGAGGAGGCAAGACCCGGAGACCTGGTCTTTTTTACTGGGACCTACGCATCGGCCGGCGCGGTGAGCCATGTGGGGATGTATGTGGGGGATGGAAAAATGCTTCACGCGGGGGACCCAATTGGTTTTGGTGACCTGAATTCCACCTACTGGCGCAGCCATTACTACGCCACGGGCCGTCTGCCGGGGATCCCGTAAAGGAGAGGAAAAAGCTGAGATCTGTAGAGAAGAAAAGGCATCTTTGTGGGTTTTGGGTATCGACTTTTCGGAAAGGTTCCGGTATGGTGTGTTGCTGAAAGAAAACAGCAGCCGGTTGATAAAACGGCAGAATAGGAGGAAGCGATGGCATTACAGAAACCAATGCCCGGCACAGCCAGGAGAAGGAGAGCCGACTGGGTACGGGGAAGAGGCCCGGACAGCATGCGGGGCGAACTGAAGCGGGGGATCTCCCTGCGGAGGAAGCAGCAGAACAAAAAGGTGCGTCATGGGACAAAGGAGGCATTGCAGCACGCGGAATATAAGAGAGTGGTGAAAACCCTTTACGAAGTGGATTTTACCTGAAGGAAGGAGGGATGTGTGATCAATCCAGTAGATATGCTGTTTTTATACAAGCCGGATTTTAAGTTCCAGAAGGCGGAGATTGAAAAAAAGGTGTGCCTGCCAGCCGGTGAGTTTGAAGAGTTTCTGAGAAATCCCCTGGAGGGGCTGCCCTGTATTGAGGAAAATATCGATCTGATGCAGGAGGACCGAGACGGGATCTATCACTGTCTTCTTGTGACGGGAGAGGGAAGGCGTGACGGTGTCCTGGTAGAATCTGAGGGATATGGTTATGCCCGCTATGCCTCCTATGTGCCCGATGCCGCCGCCCTGGAATACGATTCCCTGTCGGAGTTCGGGGCAGGGCTGTCCCGGCTGGCGGATCAGATGATCCAGGCGGGGATTGATGGAACGAGAGACGGGAACTGGACCTTTTATCTGGATCAGATACAGGAAGAGTGTGATTTTTCTCTTTCTGACAATCCGGCACTGACAGAGCTGCTGGCGGAAATGCTTGTGGAGAGACAGGAGGTCAGACTGGCCTGTATCCGCAGCGACTGTCTGGAGTTGCAGTTTCATCCGGAGTTTTGTCCCAACTGCCAGAAGGAAACGGAGAACGGGCAGAGCCTGGAGGGGACAGCTTTGCAGGCCGGGGATTCCGGAGAGCAGAGGGAACAGAATAAGGGGCAGACTATGAAAACTCGCCTGAAGGATTTACTCTGCGCCCGATGGGAGGATCTGCATCTGGTGCATGACGAGATCGACTACGGTCTGCCCCACACCATCGTGGAACTGGACGGGACTACGCTGACAGCGGCAGGGAAGGAAGCCTGGGCGGATGTGCTGAACGCAAAAGTGGTGCGGGTATTCCGGGGATATTCCGGCCTGCAGATGGAACTGTCCGGGGTGAAGGCCGGCAGGCTGGATGCTTTTTCTGCCATGCTGGCTGGCTACTGCAGTGTGGAAGATTATGAGAACTGGGTGAATGAGCCGGAGGAGGGGCAGGCAGTTCCGGTGATGCAGGAAGGATAAATAAGCGTAGATGGGAACAGACAGAGAAAAGAAAATTTTGTGATTGGAGGTAGAAAAGAAGATGAAAAATACCACGTTGACCATGAGCTTCAATACGGAACGGCTGGATGCCCTGACCTATCATATGGGGAAGAAGGAGGCGGACCTGCAGGAGGAACTGAAGGACTATCTCCAGAAACTCTATGAAAAATATGTTCCCCAGGCGACCAGGGAATACCTGGACGACCGGATCGCGAGGGAAGAAAATGCCAGACCCTCCCGCCCGAACCGGCAGAGGAATGGGGCTTCCCAGACGGCAGAGTAAGGGGCTTTCTGTGTAGTGAAAGGAGAGAGCGGATGGCAAAACAGGATGTGACCATGTGGATAGAGGAGCATGTCTACTGTGCTTTGTCCGAATGTCTGCCGGAAGGAACCAGCATTGAGCAGGAGCTGGCCCGGATGCTGGAGAGGCTCTATGAACAGACGGTTCCCGCGGAGGAGAGACGGAAGGTAGAGGAGGCCGTCAGGCGGGAAGAACGGGAAGCGGACGCTGAAAAGTGGAGCAGGCGGCGTTTTGTCCTGATCAAAGTAGTGAAGGACGGGAGGGCATGCCATCTGCTCACACAGGACTACCGCACCCCGTTGGAGGCGGTACATGCCTGTGAGGGTTGCCAGCCGGGCGCGGAAGGGATGGACTGTGAGGAACTGGCGAAGACAGCTTTCCGGAATTCCTTTCCTCTCACGCGGGAAAAATTTGAGGAATGGTGCCGGATGCGGGGGCAGGAGGTCGTGGCTGTATATGAGATCGATCTGGACGAAAACCGGATGAAGGCCAGTGTGATGGGGCATGCTTCTGAACAGAGTCTGGATGTCCTTGTGGAGGCAGCTAAGGAGGCATATCGGGATCCGGGACTCCGATTGGAGGAACGGGCGTGCGTTTTCGGGGAAAAGGTTAGGGAGTTTTCCCATGCCGTTGAGGAAGGATGCGGGCAGGAAGTACCTTCCGCACAGCTGGCCCAGAGAATGTGACCTCAGCATCCGCCCCTGTGAGCCGCCGTGTGGCCCTGTGTGCCGGTTTTCCGGCAGGGGTGGCAGAGTTTACCCATGAGAGGGAAATCTGGCTTGTTGGGGCGATTTGGGCAGGCTTGAAAATGGAGCATGGTGTGGCATGATATCCGGGTCGAAATGTGTGCAGGTTAAAGGGTTTATGCTGCTTTCGCAGCCTAAACCCGGAAAACACCGCCCGGCAAAGCCGTGCGGAAGGACGAAAGTGCATACTTTTTTGGGAGGGGCAGAGATTTTTTATACCTGATTCCGGAAAAAGGAGGCAATCCAGGGGATTTGACAGAAAGAAAGTGAATACCGGGCAGAAATATGCCGATCAGAGGGGAGGTGGCATGGATGGCCAGAGGAAAGGAAAAGGTGCGGGCTGGTTTCTACATCGAGAAGGAAGTGCTGGAGATGACCGAAACGGCAGTGCAGGAGCGTAACGAGCAATCACCGGAGGAGCAGGAACTGCAGGACAGGGTAGCCAGACTGAGTAAGGAGATGCAGGAGAAGATCAAAGACCTGCCGGAGGATGTGAAGAAGGCCATCACGGATTATGTCGAGGCGACACTGCTGGCGGCGGATCATGACTGCCTGTAGCTGTCTGTGCGGGATCATTTTTTATCTTTTGGAGAGAGCCGGTCATACTGGACCTGTACGGTTCCGGTGTCGGTGTTTATCTTTTCTTTTTTCAGAAGAGTATAAACGGCCTGACCTTTTGTGTAATCTCTGTTCTCTTTTGGAAAAAAAGAGCGACAGAAAAAATTCCCGGCCTCGTCTTTTTTGTCGAGAAAGATATACACATCGGTATATTCATGAGGTGTAGAGAGCAGGTACTCTGCTTCGATAAGGGAAAGGGCCTGAAGCTTTCGGTTATAGCGGAAGACCAGGTCATTTTTATCGAAAAGCGCCTCAATCTTTTGAAAAGGTTCCAGCCGGTTCTGGATGTTGCAGAAGTAGCGGCTCTTTTTGATATCCTCCAAAGTGATCTGACCGGAAAGGATCTGGGAAAATACTTTTTCACGACTGGCTCTGGCGAGACGCAGATCGTGTAGCTTATGCAGCCCCACAAGATGATGAAATTCCACAGCCTCAAAGCTGACCGTCAGCTCCACGGACTTCCCTTTTCGTCCGATGATGATATGGTAATTTACAGAGAGCAGATCTTCAAATGCTTTCGCACAGGTCAGTAGTCCGTCCATAAGGGATCCTCCGTAAAAGAAAACCGCCCTGACGATACAGGACGGTCTCTGAGCATTTTCTTTCGGCTGCTGCCTACTCCGGCTTGAGGTTTCGCTGCACAACCCCTCTCGAAGGCTCGGCATAACAAGGCTGTCCGGTACGCTGTTATGCTTCATCGCCTGGACAGACACACGCCGTTGCCTGTCTGGTACTATTATTATACGGAGAGAAAAGAAATATGTCAATGAAAATTTGTAAACTGGTCTACAGTTGGCTTGTAGTCAAACTGGGCTATAGTCTGGAAAACGGGATGCATTCTGTTTCCCGGAGGGAAGGAAACCATGGCAAAACTGATCTTCACCAGCCGTTACATCCGTGACGCTCCGCCAGAACACCTGCAGAACTATGTGCGCTATATCAGTACCCGTGAAGGCGTGGAAAAGGCGGACGAGAGCAAAAAGAACCTACCGTTAACATCCGCCCAGAAGGATCTGATCCGGCAGCTCCTGAAAGACATGCCGGAGTCCAAAGATATGCTGGAGTATGAGTACTACCATCAGTGCCCTACCATCGGCAACGCCTCTGAATTCATCACTCAGGCGCTGGAACGGAACCTGGACATGGCCGCCATGAATGAAAACTATGTGGACTACCTGGCTAACCGGCCCCGTGTGGAACGGATCGGTGAGCATGGCCTGTTTACGGATGCGGGGAGGCCGGTGATCCTTTCGGAAGTACAGAAAGAAGTATCCGGCCACAAAGGATCTGTCTGGACCCATGTGATCAGCCTGCGCCGGGAGGATGCGGCAAGGCTCGGATATGACTCCGCCAGAGAGTGGATGGCGCTCCTGCGCTCCAAACGTGCCATGCTCTCCAGGCACATGAAGATCGACAGTGCGGATCTGAGATGGTATGCGGCTTTCCATAATGAGGGGCATCATCCCCATGTACATCTGATGGTTTACTCCGCGAAGGACAATGACGGATTCCTGACAAAAGCGGGCATTGAAGCCATGCGCTCGGAATTGGCCCATGATATCTTCCGTCAGGACTTTGCCCAGATCTACGAAGGACAAAATCTGGCACGGAGCAGTTTGAAAGAAAAAGCAGCTGACCTATTCCTCAAAGGCTCCGCCGCTGCCGACCTGTCCAGTCAGAAACAATTGAAAAGTATTAAGAACATGGTGATCGCTGAGGCTTTAAAGCTGGGCGGTCACCATTTTTTGTCAGAAACATCAGGGCAGGAGAAGATTCAGACAGAAGTCTGCCTGGATGAACTGGAAGAAAGAATCCCGGATGGATCAGAAGAAACAGAAATAGAACTGGAAACAGAAACCGAACCAGTTCCGGCAGATGCGGGAAGTATGTTGGAGGCGGAGGCGTTCCTGTCAGAATCGGGACTGGATGTCCCTGACCCTTCTGAGGGAGAAGAGAAAAATTCCGCAAAAGCAGAATGGAGCCGACAATACAAACTGGCCCGCAGCTATCTGTACGGAAGTAAAAAAAATCCCCCAGGATTTTCAGAAAGCCATGCGTCTGTTCCGTCTGGAAGCAGAGCGGGGAAATGCGCTTGCCATGTATGACCTGGGCCGGATGTGGGTGGACGGCCTCGGAGTGGAGGCAGATCCGGATGCAGCGAGGGAATGGTACCGGAAAGCGCTGAATGCTTTTCTCTCTGCAGAAAAAGAACTGCCAGAGAGAAAAAAGACGTATCTGCAGTACCGGATCGGGAAAATGTATCTTGCCGGCTTTGGCACGGATCAGGATTATGAGACTGCCGCAGTCTGGCTGGATTGGGCAGCTGAGAAAAGCCATAAGTATGCTCAGTACACGCTTGCCGGTCTGTACGCAAAAGGACAGGGTGTGGAAAAAGATCTGAAGCGTGCATTTTCCCTGTATCACTCATCCGCCTCACAGGGAAATCCCTATGCAAGTTATGAGCTGGCGAAAATGTTCCGGGACGGAACAGGGACGGTGAAGTCGGCAGAACAGGCGGAGGAGCATTTTCAGGATGCCTTTTCCGGTTTCCTGGTCTTGGAGGAGCAGAGCCATGACGACAAACTCCAGTATCGTCTGGGACAGATGCTGTATCAGGGCATCGGGACAGAAAGAGACGAGGAAGAGGCCGTCCGGTACTGGCAACAGGCTGCAAAGCTGGGAAATGTGAATGCCCAGTATGCGCTGGGAAAGTTCTGGCTGGATACCGGGACAGGAGATGTGCGTCAGGCTGCAGCGTGGTTGGAAAAGGCTGCAGCTGCGGGAAATACTTCTGCCCTGTATGTACTGGCGAAGCTTTATCTGGAAGGCCGCCTGGGAGAAACGGATGCAGAAAAAGCAGGGGATCTGTTTCAGAAAGCGGCGGAGCAGGGAAACAGGTTCGCCGCATACCGCCTTGGCAGGCTGTATCTGGAAGGAAAGGAGCTCCCAAAAGATATGGCAGCTGCTGCCCAGGGAAATGTATACGCCCGATTTTTACTGGAGAACCTGGATTCCTTCCGGGACCCGGATCTGATCTTGGTAGCCACCAGACTGATGCATCATCTGTCAAGGATCTTTCAGGAGGATTACCGAAAGGCATCGGGAGGCTCCGGCATAGGACACATTGACCGCAGGAGGAGACGGAAGCTGCAGGAGAAGCGGATGGCGCAAGGACACAGGAAGGATGATCATGAGCCGCAGCAGAGCATGTAAAAAGGAGGCGAAACCATGGGATATGTATATTTTACGGAGGAACAGAAGGAACGGACCAATACCGTAGACCTGAAAGATTTCCTGGAGCGTCAGGGAGAGAGGCTCCTGCGCTCCGGGCCGGAGTGGAGGATGTCCAGTGACCACAGCATCACCATCCGGGGGAACCGATGGTACGACCACGGCTCCGCTGGCAAAGGCGGAGCGGCCATTGATTTCGTGATCTATTATTATGGAAAAACGTTTCCGGACGCGGTGAGCATGCTCCTGGGCGGGGAACAGGGACAGACCTACCGCCAGAGCCGGAAACAGGAGGAGATGCCGAGAAAGCCGTTTGCCCTGCCAGCCGCCAATGGGGATATGCGGCGGGTATTCGCGTATCTGTTAAGGTCCCGCCTGCTTGACTATGAAGTGGTATCTGCTTTTGCAAAAGAGAATCTGATCTACGAGAGTCTGGAGCTGTCGAAGGATAAGACCAGACAGTTCCACAATGCCATTTTTGTGGGATACGATCCGGAAGGAAAGGCCAGACACGCTCACAAGAAGGGGATCTACACCATGGGGAAAAGCTACCGGGGAAATCTGGAGAGCAGCGGTCCCCGGTACAGCTTCCACTGAAACGGAAAAAGCAGTGAGGTTTTTGTGTTTGAAGCGCCCATAGATATGCTCTCCTATATCTCACTGAACAAGAAAGGATGGAAGGAACACAGCTATGTGGCGCTGTGCGGAGTGGGGGCCCAGGCATTGTTCCAGCTGCTGCAGGATTATCCGGAGCTGAAAAAGATCCATCTGTGTTTAGACCATGACCTGGCAGGGCTGAAGGCGGCGGAACGGATACAGGAAGGTCTGACAGAGGCAGGGTATCCGGATGTGAGGATGGAACTGTCCGCATGGAAGGACTGGAATGAGGACATCAAGGCCATGCACGGGATGGAGGCGGTACCGGCAGAGGAAAAGCCGCCTCCGGAGATGACGGAAGAACGGATGTTGCAGATGGCCTGATGCCTGCCTGAGTTATGTTTTTATTTCAAGACCGTCAGGATCACCAAAGCTGTAAACGACAAGATGATGGCGGTCTTGAAGTCATTGCCACAATAGCGCCGTTGTTCTCACACATGATGGTAAATGAATTTGATGTGTTTCTGAAATTGTTGTGGCAGAGCACTGCCATGAGAGGCTATGCGGCGCAAATCTATGACAGAGGATAGATCGTGCTTGTTGACAGATTAAGAGAGAGGAATGTGAAAATGCAGACCACACAGATCATAATCCTGGTATGCGCGGGCCTGGGTATGTTCGCCCTGCTGGGGCTGGTGACCTTTCTGTCCAGCCACTACAATCTGGACGGGATCAAATCCAAAACCGTGGGTGACGGGCAGTATGGGACCGCCCGCTTCGCCACAGATATGGAGATCAAAAAGACTTATTCCCAT